>Ga0209362_1000572_pt1 | contig 32628 bp, 21 predicted proteins | sample SaaInlV_165m_DNA_FD_184680 | JGI IMG/M metagenome (GOLD analysis project Ga0209362, IMG submission 184680) | Marine microbial communities from expanding oxygen minimum zones in the Saanich Inlet - Saanich Inlet SI037_S3LV_110m_DNA (SPAdes)... | ecosystem: Environmental > Aquatic > Marine >... | reverse complement strand
AGATCCGTTCGCACCTAGACGGCGGCCCGGCGACCGCCACCATCTTCATCCAGCCACAACAATCGACCCGACTACGCCTGCCGTAGTTTCGCCTGTCACTGTGGGCTCATCACGTGGGCTCATCACGTGGGCTCATCACGTGGGCTCATCACGTGGGCTCATCACGTGGGCCCATCACGTGGACCCATCACGTGGACCCATCACCGCAACAGACGATCAAAGAACCCGATGGTGCCGATCAGCAAGGCGAGGGCCACCAGGGCGAGTAGCGCAAGCACCTTCGTCGGCGTGGAGCGTTGCCTGGAAGCGAGGATCTGCCAGCCGGTGAAGAGGATCGCCAGTAACCCACAGCTGATCATCGCCGGCCACGCCCACGGCGGTGCCGGTAGTTCCTCGGTAGAGAGCGACAGTGCTGCCAGAAGGAGCCTCTCGAAAAGCAGCAACAGCGGGATCAACGCACACAGCAGCGAGTCGATGATACCGATCGACTCGACCCTCATCATTCCAGTTCCCGCAATACCGCCCGCACCGGGGAGGCGTCGAAGCCGGTCAGTTTGAGCGGCAAGGCGATCAACTCGTAGATGCCATCTGAGACACCATCGAGAACCAGTCCTTCGAGAATCAAGATGCCGGTACGACGACAGGCATCGTGTGCGGGAAGATCCTTCGAGCTGGCCACATCGACGCTCGGAGTATCCACTCCGAGCAAACGGACTCCGGCAGCCGACAGCTGCTCGATTAAACCTGGATCGATACCGGCAAAGTCTCCGCCCCAGTGTTGGGGATCCGGGTGAGTTCCGGTGGCAAGAATTAATCGTTCCTCGCGAGGATCTCGCGGCAATTCCTCGATCACCGATCCTCGCTCGACATCGATACGCATCACGTCGCAGGGGCCGATGCAACGCTGCAGGTCGACCGCATCGATGGTGTCTCCTTCGGCATCGTAATGACTGGGGGCATCGAGATGGCTGCCGATATGAACCGTCGAACGAAGCGTCGAAAGGGTCAGGTTGTCATCGTTTCGAAGATCGAGCAGCACCTCGCGAGTCAGCGGAGAATCGCCCGGGAACACCGCGATCGAAGGCGAGAGTGCAGGAGAGATGTCGATCAGGGTCACGGCGCCTCACATCCTCGCGCGAATCGCCCACAGGTCAGGGAACATCGGACGAAAGAGAGATTTTTTGAGGAACTCGACACCGTCGCTGCCACCTGTGCCGATCTTGGTTCCGATGGTTCGTTCTGCCAGCTTCACGTGGCGGTATCGCCACTCCTGTAGCCCTTCATCGATATCGGTGAGCATTTCGAGCATGACCGTCACATCGGGGCGCTCGCGGTACACACGCAGCAACTCATCTTGCACCAATTCGTTGGGCCCGACCGGTTCTGTCACATCTCGCTCGAGGACATCCTGCGGGATCTTGCAGCCGATTCCCACCAGGAACTGATGGAAACGATCCTGCAGCGTCGGAGCGGCGAAAGCCGCTTCCACTTCTGCTCTCAACGGTACATCTTCCCCGATGGCATCGAGCATCCGGGCTCGTTTATGGCCCAGCCTGAATTCGAGGATCCTGAACTGCACCGACTGAAATCCACTGGCTGTATCGAGACGATCTCTGAAGGAGACAAAAGAGAGTGGTGTCATCGTCTCCAGGATGTCGACCTGCTGCACCAGCGTCTTCATCACCATTCTCATTCGTTTGAGAGTGGCCACGCAACCCCACAGATCTCCATCGATCATGCACTGTTCTGCTCGATCCATCTCGTGGAGAAACTGCTTGAACCACAGTTCGTAGGTCTGGTGAATGATGATGAAAAGTGTTTCATCGTGTTCCGGCGGGTCGCTCCTGGGCACCTGGATGTCGAGCAGGCTGCCGATCTGGAGATAGTCGTGGTAAGTGAGAGTCATCTGTTCCTCACGATCCAGAACACCACCCCAATCAGGGCGGTGAGAATGATGATCAACGAACACTTGAGTACTCGTTGCTGCTTCCGATGAATCTCGATGGCCTCGGTATAGGGCGTGTTGGAAAAGGACACCATCGAGTAGAGAGGACGGTACCAGCCTGGCAGGATCTTCTGCAGCAGATTCGAGAATTTCTTGGTCAACAAGAACCATGGACTGGCGACGTGATCCTGCATCTCGTGAAAATTGTCCACTGCAAGGCCCGCAATCGCATGGCCATTGTCGATTCTCAACTCCTCGTACAATTCGAGCGCAGCCTTTTGATTGCCGGGGTGGGCCTCGAGGCACTCGCAGAGGATTCTCACGTCCTCGAAACCAGCATTCATCCCCTGCCCATAGAAGGGCACCACGGCATGAGCGGCATCTCCGATCAACACCGTGTTGCCCACCACCCAAGGCCGACAACGAATCGTCACCAGGGACGATGGTTGGGCAGCCAGGAACTGCTCCTCCAGATCGGGCACCAGATCGGGCACATCGGGAAACCACTTTTGAAAGAAATGCCGTACCTGTTCCGGGTCTTTCAGTTGATCAAAGGAATACTGCCCATCCAGCGGCCAGAAGCAGGTTCCAGTGAAGGAGCCATCATCGTTGGGTAGAGCGATCATCATGAAGGTATTTCTCGGCCAGATGTGAAGTGCATTCTTGTCGATTCGAAATGCACCTGCCGGACCGGGCGGAATGTACAGTTCGAGGTAACCATGACTCAGATAGTCCTGCTGGTAGTCGAAACGATCTCCGATCATCAATGAACTGCGCACGGCAGAGAATGCCCCGTCAGCCCCGATGATCAGGTCTCCACTGGCGACCACCTGATCCCCGGAACGATCGTCGATGAAGGTGACGCGACTTTGATCCGAGTCGGTCTCGATGCAGCGGTGGTGAAAGTGCAACGTGACCAGATCGGAGCGATCCGCTTCAGCGAGCAGAATCCGATTCAGTTCTCCGCGAGAAATGCTGTAGATCTTGTCATCTTCATTCCCGGAATAACGCTGGAAGGAGAGTCGGCTCGACGAGTCGTGCATCTGCCTGCCACGCATCGGAACCGAGATCTCGAGTGCTGTTTCTTTGAGCCCGACTCTCTCCAGGGCGGTCAATCCTCGTTTGGAAATCGCAAGATTGATGCTTCGTCCTCGCACCACCTCCGCTTCCCGGATATCTCCCCTGCGTTCGTAGAGTTGCACCCGATGACCATCACGGGCAAGAGAGAGCGCGGCCAGCGCTCCAGTCAGTCCTCCACCAACGATCACGACGGATCGGGCAGACATCTCACCCCCCCCTGGGAGGGGTCGACGAGCTGGCTACTTGCTCCAGCACCGCGGCGAAGCGGTGGATCTCCTCGAAACTGTTGTATAGAGGAGCGGGCGCCACTCGGACCACATCGGGAGGTCTGAAATCTGTGATGATGCCCGCCGCCTGCAGAGCTTCCTGCAGGGCACTGGCATCTCCGACCACTCGAATCGAGATCTGCGCTCCCCTTCGATGCTCTTCTCGCGGGGTGACGATCTGGTAGTGATCGGAGCCGATGGCGTCGATGCAACTCTCCAGATAACCGGTGAGTTTCTTCGACCGCTCTCGAAGAGCTCCGATCCCCGCCTCGTCAAAAATCGACAGGGATGAGTGGAGCGGCGCCATCGAGAAGATGGGAGGATTCGAGACCTGCCATCCTTCCGCTCCAGGCTGTGCGATGAACTGCGGGTTTTCATCCATCCTGAACCGAGTGGCCGGATCATTGCCCCACCATCCGGCGAGGCGTACCCGTTCCTGATCATCGGCATGGCGCTGATGAACGAACGCTCCCGCAACCGAACCTGGGCCGCAGTTGATGTACTTGTAGGTGCACCACGCTGCAAAATCGACCCCATGATCGTGCAACTGAAGATCGATATTGCCAGCGGCATGAGCCAGATCGAGCCCGAAGGTGATCCCATGTTTCTGACAACGCTCCCCGATGTTTTTGATGTCATGAGCCTGACCGGTGAAGTAGTTCACTCCCGAGAACATCACCATCGCCAGTTCATCACGATGCTGATCGATCGCCTCCAGAACATCTTCATCGCGCAAACAGTTCTCTCCATCTCGCGGCTTCAGTACCACCATTCCCTCTTCGGGATCAAAGCCATGCCAGCGAATTTGCGACTGGAGAGCGTAGGTATCGGAAGGGAATCCGGGCCCATCGGAGAGGATCTTGAAACGGGTAGAATCGGGTCTGTAGAAGGACGCCATCAGCAGGTGAAGATTGGTGGTCAGGGTGTTCATGAAGACCACCTCAACCGGCAGGGCTCCGACCAGGTCGGCTCCCTGTTGCCGGAAGGACTCGTGATAGGGCAGCCATGGACGGCGCCCATTCAGATGACCTTCCACTGCAAGATCGCGCCAGTCCTCCAGTTCTGCGGTCACATCATCGAAAGCGCTTCTGGGCATCAATCCGAGCGAGTTACCACAGAAGTAGATCAACGGTTTCCCATCTTCATCGGTGGGAATGTGAAACCGTTCGCGAAAGCGACTCAGGGGATCATCCCGATCGCACTGGATGGCATCCGGCAGATTCATCGGCGTGTCGGTGCCCATCAACTTCCTCCCGGTGATCGGCGACTGAAACCAGATTCCGATAGACCCAGAAACTCGAGTGCGGTCCCGCCGACCAGGCGATTCTTCTGATCCGCGGTCAGTGAGTTCATCTGCTCGATCATCAGGCCCGGATGATCCTCTCCCAGTGGAAATGGATAATCGGTGCCGAGAGCGAGGTGATCGGTTCCAAAGAGGTCGATGACGAACTCCAGCGCTTGAGGATCGTGAACCAGGGTGTCGAGGTAAAATCGATCGATGTATTCCCGGGGTGCACCACAACCATGAACGCCGCAAAGATCCGGGCGAGCGTGATATCCCTTCTCGATCCGGGCCAAGGTGCCGGGAAAAGAGCCCCCACCATGGGCGAAGCAAATCTTTAAATCAGGAAGACGATCGAACACTCCGCCGAAGATCATCGAACAGATGGCGAGACTGGTTTCCGCCGGCATTCCGACCAACCAGGGTAAGAAGTAACTGCCGAGACGATCCGCTCCAAGCATGTCCCACGGATGCACAAAGATCGAGGCTCCCAGTTGCTGCGCTCGCTCGAACAAGGGAAACAACTCCGGAGCATCCAGGTTCCACTCGCCGCAGTGAGTGCCGATTTGCAATCCTGGGAAACCGAGATCCTCAACACAGCGCTCCATCTCCTGGATGGCCAGATCTGGATCCTGAAGCGGCACCGTTCCCAGCCCGATGAAGCGGTCGGGGCGATCCTTCACCACCTCTGCGATCTGATCGTTGAGGAAACGGGAGAGATCGAGGGCATCTTGAGATTTTGCCCAGTAGCTGAACATGATGGGCACGGTGGAGAGCACCTGCACATCGACGCCGTGACGATCGCAATCCTCGATCCGGCGAACCGGATCCCAGCAGCGGTCATCGACTTCTCGGAAGAACTTTCCATCCTTCCACAACTTGGCACAACAAGGAGCATGGTGCTCGATGGTGACGAAGCCGTCGTAGCCATATTTCTCGACAAGATCTGGCCACTGTTTCGGCAGGATGTGAGTGTGCAAATCGATCTTCAACGTCAAGCAACCCTCCCCGAAACCCTCCCCGTAGACATCAGAGAAGTCCTCACCCAGGAACCGACTAATCGCTCATCGCAACATGCTGAACCACTGCCCCACAACTGGAACAGGTTCGATTCTTCTCGCTGGACCAGAAATTCTCCATCAATGGTTTCAACTGGCGAACGATGTCTTGCAGATGAAACTGGGAGTGGAATACCTGCTCATCGCATTCATCACAGAACACGACAAACTGATCCTCCATCCCTGCAGAACGCTTTCTCTCCACGACCATTCCGACGGTGTTCTCACCTCTCTGGGGAGAGTGTGGAATTCCGGGCGGCAGCAACATCACATCCCCCTCGCGGATATCGATGTTCCGGTACTCGCCATTTTCCTTGACCCGCAGAACCATGTCGCCCTCCAGTTGATGGAAGAACTCCTCGGTCTGATTGATGTGGAAGTCTTTTCGCTTATTCGGTCCGCCGACAATCATCACGATCGTATCGGTATTTTCCCAGACCACCTGATTCCCCACGGGTGGTTTGAGAAGATGCCGATGCTCTTCGATCCATTCCTTGAGGGAGAACGCTAGGGGACCAGCCATGGCAAGTTGTCCTTCCAGTAATTCTTGATGATTCGCGAAATGCACCCTGTACGAGGCACCTCATGGAGAATACCCTAATCCTTGTGAGGCTCTGCAGCAACAGTTGCCAAGCCGGTTCAGCCGGCAAACACCAGGGAGGAAATGACCGATGTCCGATGAAGAAGTGACCTTTCTCCCGACAGACTTCGATCGATTCCGAGAGAGTGTTCAAACCGATCCCGAATTCAATGATTCCAGGCTCGAGGTTCGCACCAAACTGGACCTTGTAGGCAAGGCGGGAGCACAGGCGCTTTCAGCGGCACCGTTCCTTCTGGTGAGCCGCGCCAGCCTGCACCATCCGCACCAGTTCAACGGATTCCGAGTGGCCAGTCAGCGTACCTACCTGTCTCGCGGAGTTCAGGAGCGAAAAAAACTTCAGAAACATCTCGGAGCAGAAATTGGCAAGGATCTCGACACTGACTACACACATTCGATGTTGGTGCTGGAGATCGACGAGAAGGGTCTGACTTTTGCCCTGAGAATCCACAAGGATGCCTGGTGGGACGGTGAAAATCTCAAGAGGTGGATGGGTGATGAGGAACAGAGAGTCACCATCGCCAATGCGCTGCAACCACTCGAAGGCTACACCCTCAAGGTACATGATCATCGACGCACACGAGCGTGCGGCGCCATCGACGATCTTGAACTGGCAGAGATCCGCAAGAGTTACACACCCGGGGAGCACTGGCTCCATGTCGAGAAGAAGATCGATCGGGACGACCTCTTCATCTCCTCCAGTGGATTTGAACAGCGTGCCATTTCCGAATGGAAACGACTGTTGCCAGCCTATCGCTGCTTCTGCTGGCATCCGGAAAACGACCGCCTGTTCGCTTGAAATAGACCTGACTGGCGAATCGGTGGATAGAGCCTCGCACCTGGTAGATGTACACTTTTCCAGGAGAGGTGGTTCAATTGCTCATCCCAACGGTTGCTGGTCTATCACTGCTGATTTCCTCCAGTCTTCTGCCAGAGAGCATCGATACTCCTGATTTCACATCCGAAGTTCGTCCGATCCTCTCTCGCCAGTGCCTCCCCTGTCATGGTCCCGATGCTGCCACCCGAAAGAAAGACTTGCGCCTCGACATGAAGGACCAGTTACTCGGCGTGATCGATGCTGGGTCTGCAGAGAGTAGCCCACTGTTTCAGCGAATCTCATCGGAAGATCCAGAACTCAGGATGCCACCGCCGGATCACGCGAAAGCTCTCTCCAACCAAGAGATCTCCATCTTGAAGCAGTGGATCGACGCTGGCGCAGCATGGGAAGAACACTGGGCCTTTATTCCACCTGTGATGCCAGCGGCGGAATGGAATACACAACAACACCCCATCGATGTCTTCATCGAGAAGAAGATCACTGCCAGTGGTCTCAGCGCCAACGGTCCAGCATCCGCTGAAGTTTTGATCCGCAGGCTATCTCTTGACCTGATCGGATTGCCACCTGATCCCGAACGGGTCTCCCGATTCATAGAAGAATATTCGAGAGCTCCTGCCGCTACGTGGAAGTTACTGATCGAAGAACTGCTCGCTTCCGAGTCCTTCGGTGAGCGTTGGGCCAGTGCATGGCTCGATCTGGCTCGTTATGCAGACACCAAGGGTTACGAACAAGATGGAATGCGAAACATATGGCCCTGGCGTGACTGGGTGATCCAGGCTTTCGACCGCGATCTTCCCTTCGATCAATTCACCATCCTGCAACTGGCGGGCGACCTGATCGATACTCCGAATGAATCCAGTCGCCTCGCCACTGCATTTCATCGCAACACCATGACCAACGACGAGGGTGGCACACAGAACGAGGAGTTTCGTGTGGCTGCCGTGGTCGATCGAGTCAACACCACCATGCTGGTCTGGCAAGGGCTGACCGCCGGCTGTGCCCAGTGCCATGATCACAAATACGACCCCCTCTCCCAGGTCGAATATTACCAGTTGTATGACTTCTTCAATCAGAGTGAAGATGCAGACCTCAACAGTGAAGCACCGCTGCTCAAGGTCCTCGGTAATGCAGAAAAATTACTTCTGGGCGATGCCCATCAACAGGTCGAAAAAGCGCAGGAAGTCCTGGATCAAGCGGCAAGGGCTCTGGTGATTTCAGACCCGGAAGCGGCCCCGGCCGAAGCAGGGGCTCTCGAAGAGATCGCATTCAGCGGCAAGATGCCGGCACTATGCCAAACACAGGTCGATGGCAAGAAAAGTGAGTGGCCGTGGGTTCAAGCGCCACCGGATGCGCCCGAAGAAATCCACCGGGTGATCCGCCAGAGTGCTCCGGAGGGACAAACACGCCAGGTTTTCTTCGAGAGGTCTCTCCATACTCATGTCGCGGCGCAGGGTGATCGCTATCACATCGATGCACGGATCGTGGAACCTCCGGAGTGGATGCTGCTGCAGGTACGGCTCGCCGACCCAACCGTCTGGGAACACCGCGGCTACTGGGGCACAGGTACCTTTGCCCACGGTGTCGATGGCACCGAGTCTCTCCTGTTCCAGGGTGAACTTCCTACAACAGGCGATTGGGTTCACCTGGTAATCGATGCCGAATCGATCGGAATCGAGTCGGGGAAAATCGTCACGGGAATCGCGATGACCCAGCAGGGCGGCGTGATCGAGTGGGGAGGTGTGCGCCGCGAGAGTAGCCAACCGACAGAGCGCGACGATCTCTTCTCTTTCTCCGCTTTCGTCGATCGCTGGGGTGAAGACCCGTCCGACCTGTTCGAGCCGAGGATTCGACAGGCCATCGGAGCCATTCACAACAAGACCGACGATGAATTCGACCTGGAAACATGGTGGAAGCAACAGATCTCGATCGAGGGAAGAAGACTCCTGATCGCGCAACAGCAACTCCTCGATCAGGCGATGAAGCGACAGGTGGAGGTCGAAGCAATGGCCGTCTCGGTGCCGGTGATGGCTCAACTGGCTACCGAAAAGTTGAGAAGCACCCATCTGCTGAGGCGAGGCTCTTATCTCTCCCCTGGAGATCCCGTTGCCGCAGACATCCCTCAATTTCTTCCAGCGATCGATGAGGCGTCCGCTCGCAACCGACTGGCACTGGCTCGCTGGCTCGTCTCTCCTCGGAACCCGCTGACCGCACGAGTCCATGTCAATCGAGTCTGGGAACAACTGTTTGGCACCGGCCTGGTCGAGACCCTGGAAGATTTCGGAACCCAGGGTGCTTTACCGAGTCATCCACAACTGCTCGACTGGCTGGCCCTGACCTGGCAGCAGGAAGATGGATGGAGTCATAAGGAATTGCTTCGTCGAATCGTCACCAGCGACACCTACCGCAGGAGCAGTCGAAGAACTCCTCTCCAGCAACGGATCGATCCCGACAATCGACTGCTGTCCCACGCCACTCGCGTCCGCCTACCTGCAGAACTGGTCCGCGACCAGGCGCTGGCGATCGGCGGAATCCTCTCCCCCAAGAAGTTCGGCCCCTCGGTCTACCCTCCTCAACCGGATGGAGTCTGGCAGGTGGTCTACAACGGCTCCGGCTGGAAGGAGAGCCAGGGAGAAGATCGAGTGCGGCGCAGTCTCTACACTTTCTTCCGCAGGACAGCGCCCTACCCTTCGATGCTGACCTTCGATGCCCCGACCCGTGACGTCTGTACTCCCCGGAGGATTCGTACCAATACGCCTTTGCAGGCGCTGGTGGTCCTCAATGATCCCGTCTACATCGAAGCCGCTGCAGGATTGGCGAGATGGTCCCTTGCCGGAAGCAACGATCTGACCCGGGCGATCCAGCGCGCTTTCCAGCGAGCCACCTGTCGCCAAGCGACCCCACAAGAACTGAAACTACTGATGGACCTGACCGATCAACAGAAACAGGTCTTCCAGCTCGATCCAGCCAGTGCACACTCATTTCTGGAGAGTGGACGATGGACTCTCGAGGAATCGCAGAATCCCATCGATGCGGCAACCCTGATGGTGATCGCCAACGTTTTGCTGAATCTCGATGAAGTCCTGGTGAGAGGATGACGATGGATTCAAAAACTGACCTGTTACTCCAGAGTCACCTTGAAGGCACTCGCCGCTGGTTTCTCGGTCGTGTCGGACTGGGGATCGGTGGACTCGCTCTCTCATCCCTGGTCGGAGATCAAGGGTTCGGCCAAACGGCTTCTCCCGGATTGCTTTCAACTCCACACTTTGCTCCTCGCGCGCGACGCGTCATATGTCTGCACATGGCTGGTTCTCCACCGCAGCAGGAACTGTTCGACCCGAAACCGTTGCTGAAGGAACTGGATGGCGAGCCTTGCCCAACCCACCTGATCGACGGCGAGACCTTTGCATTCATCAAAGGTCATCCGAAGATTCTCGCCAGTCCCTTCCAGTTTTCCGCTCACGGTGAATCGGGAATGGAAATCTCGGAGCTACTTCCCCACCTGGGAGAGGTCGCCGATGAACTGTGCCTGATCCGATCGATGCATACCGATCAGTTCAACCATGCTCCTGCCCAGCTGTTCATCTACAGCGGATCCCCCCGCTTCGGTCGCCCTTCGATGGGCTCCTGGCTGACCTGGGGTCTCGGCAGCATGAATCAGGACCTACCCGCATTCGTCGTACTCGTTTCAGGAAGTAAAACCCCCAGTGCGGGAAAGAGCGTCTGGGGATCGGGTTTCCTTCCCTCGGTTCACCAGGGAATTCAGTGTCGAACCAGTGGAGATCCAGTGCTCTATCTTGGAAATCCTGGGGGAATCAACAGCGACACTCGAAGACGAACCGTCGACGCCATCCAGGAGCTGGATCAGATCGCCGCCCTACGAGATGGAGATCCAGAGACCCTCTCTCGCATCGAACAGTACGAACTGGCCTTTCGGATGCAGGCCTCGGTCCCCGAGGTGATGGACATCTCTCGCGAGAGTCCGAAGACGCTGGAAGAATACGGAGCAGAGCCGGGTAAATCCTCCTTTGCCAACAATTGCCTGCTCGCCAGACGGCTGGTCGAACAGGATGTTCGCTTCGTTCAGTTGTTTGACTGGGGCTGGGATATCCACGGCACCGCTCCTCACGATGACATCATGACCCAGTTACCCAAGAAATGTCGCGAGACCGATCAACCGATCGCCGCATTGCTGAAAGATCTGAAACAGCGAGGCCTGCTCGACGACACCCTGGTGATCTGGACCGGCGAATTCGGCCGGACCGCCATGAATGAGGAGAGGAATGGATCCAAGTTCCTGGGTCGAGACCATCATCCCCATTGCTACTCGATGTGGATGGCGGGAGGAGGAGTGAAGAAAGGTCATGTTCACGGCGCCACCGACGAACTGGGATACCGGATCGTGAAGGACCCGGTCGGGGTCCATGATCTGCAGGCGACGATTCTGCACCTGATGGGCATCGATCACGAACGACTCACCTACCCCTACCAGGGCAGAGATTTCCGATTAACCGACGTCAGCGGCAAGCTGGTCCCGGGGATTCTCGCCTAGAACCCCAGATCCAGCGGCTCTCGCTCTGAGACGATGTGGTGTCGGGGCCCGGGGCGGGGACCGGCTGTACCAGGGGTGATCCACTCTCAAAGAAGTACACCAGTTCACGGATCACATCCGCGAGGGGAATCCAATCATCATCACGAGCATCCCTGCAGCCGACCAGTGGGCCATCGAAGCCAGTGGTGCTGGTATATCCCTGAGTGTGGCTGGAGGGATCGCTGCAGAAGAAGAAGCCTAGTTTCCTCCCACTGAATACTCAGGGTCGGATCCAACGAAAGCGAGTCAGAACGACCGGTGAGGAAGACGGCATCGTCGAGTCTGCGGGCGAGGTCTGAACCTTAGAGTAGCGCTCCGAGGCCAATAATGGTGATTCGGGTCTTCAATAGACCACTCCTCAGATTTCACTCCAATACAGCGTTTCCAGATTCGCTGTCCCGGAGAATATGGCAAAACCACTTTTTGATAGATCTATAGTAAGCTGCCTAATCAATATCCCCGCAACATATAGATTATCAAACTTATCCAAACTGAACTGTATGCCATCGATATTGCAACTACTGGTATTGCCCGCAAAGGATACAGTCGGGTCTCCTGGGGATCTGGATCTGCCGAAAAGAACCCTTCATGGCATCGATCAGCAGCAGACGACCGCTCATCGACTCCCCCTGCCCGAGCAAGATCTTGATCGTCTCCGCCGCCTGGATGGTGCCGATGATTCCTGGCATCACCCCCAGCACTCCAGCCTCGGCACAACTAGCGCAACTTCCTTCTGCAGGAGGCTCCGGATGGAGACACCTCAAACAGGGACCCCCACGAGCCGGGTCGAAGACGGTCAACTGCCCCTCGAAGCGGTAGACGCTGCCATGGACCACGGGAACCTGCTGCTCCACGCAGAGATCGTTGATCAGAAATCGAGTCTCGAAGTTATCTGCGCCATCGAGCACGACATGATGATCTCGAATCAGCTCCGGCGCGTTGGCGGCAGTGACCCGGTAGGGGAAGGCCGAGATCTCGATCGACGGATTCAATGCAGAGAGGGTCTTGGCCGCCACTTTTGCCTTGGAGTGACCGATCTCGTCGGTTCGATACAGCACCTGGCGCTGCAAATTGGAGAGTTCCACCACATCGTCATCGGCGATGGTGATGTGACCGACTCCTGCTGCTGCGAGATACAGCGCCGCCGGCGAACCCAGCCCACCACCTCCCACCACCAGCACTCGACCGGCGAGAAGCTTGGATTGCCCCTCTTCCCCCACCTCCGGAATGGTCAGGTGGCGAGCGTATCGTTGCAGATCATCCGCATCGAGATGATCGCTGCCAGGACCTGCAGCCAGCGGCAGGTGAGCACTCCTCCACGCCTCGATCCCTCCCCTCAGGGAAGCACACCGATGGTAGCCCTGCTGACGTAACCAGTGCATCGCGTCGTAGGAGCGAATCCCCTTGGCGCAGTAGATCAGGATATTCTCCTCGCTCGAGATCGGAGCGCTGAGATGGGGATGAGTGCCAGGACTGACGATGGATGGGATTTCCCTCAGCGGGATGTGGATCGCCCCGGAAACCACCCCGGAGTGCAATTCCTCCACCTCCCGGACATCGATGAGCCGAGGAGTGGGCTCAAGATCGAGCCACCGAGCCGCCTGCTCCGGGTCCAGTTCCTGCGGAACAGGATCTGACGGGTTCGCACTCTCCACCGATCACTCCCCTTCCTGAAGTCGCACTTCCAACGATTCCTTGCCCCCCAACGGCGAGTTCCTGGTCCACACCCAGATCTGGTCTCCATCAGAGATTCCGGATCAGAAATGGACCTTTCGTGCAAGTTGGTGCAAGAACAGTCAGGATACGGGACAATCGAGACGAAGCAGAGACCCTTCGATTGGAGTTTCTTGAAACAAGACCAGTGGCTGACAGGAACCGGAGACCGTCCCCCATTGGAGGTGGCAGATCGCATCGCCGAGCGTGCTCTGCAGGAGAAGGCCATCGATGAGCAGCAGCACGCCGAGTTGATCGAGTGTTTCTCGGCGATCCCTCCCATCGAGGACTGCGGTCTCGCCGCTGCGGATGCGGAGCGATTCATCCGAACCACCTTGCAACTGATCGAGTTATGCCTGCTCGAGCCCAGTGACGAGCGAACTGGTTTTGTCAATCCACTGCTCGATCGAGAACTCGATCGCATCCGATCGATCGAAGGTGGTAAGTGCTGGAGCCTTGGAAAGGTGACAGAAATCGGCCGGCGGGGTTCAGATCGACGCTTCACCTTCGGCCAGGTGAAAGAAAATCCAGACGACCCCAATGATCCATCATTTTTCGGTGGAGTCTGGATAGCGGACTGTGATGGAGTCGAGAAGCGCATCGTCTTCGCCATCACTGCCGAGTCGATCCCGGGAAGTGAAGACTGGTCGCCGGTCGAGATCCGAACCGACGAGGACCACAACCTGGATACGGTCGTACGAGCGAGGGGCGAGAAGCCCTGGTCCCTGCAGGTGGAGGCAGACTCTCCCCTTGGAGTGTGGATTGCATCCCTTACCGGCACACCCAATATCGGGCAGCACTCGGGCCACATTCCACTGGGAGTGTTGAGTGAGGCGGTTCGAAGAGATCTGGAACCGAGAGGACTCACTCATCTACTGCTGGGACCCAGTCGTCGCGACCCTCCGACCCGGCCCTGGCATACCGGGTCGTTCCTCAACAGAGTCGGCATTGGATTCGATTTCAAATGGTCCGGTTTTGCCATAGATCAGCGTCGAGACACTCTGGTGGAGGCGCGCTGCACCATCGGCGTTCGAGGAAAAATCATCCGGATGCTGGATTCTTGAGCTCATCTCCTTTCAATCTCTTCAGCAGGGTGTACTTGCCTCTTCCAGGCAGGACATTAGGATGCGGCTAAGCCCGGAGTTCGCCCCCGCATTCGAATTCCAAATTCGACCTTAGACTCCCGGAACGGGAACAACTCCTCTGGACCCCATCGGAGGCCACATGCCGCATCATTTTCCGAATTCATCCCTCGCGAATTCAACCTTCTCGAATTCATCATTCTGGAAGTCTCTGATCGCCCTTTCATTGCTCATCGGATGGCTGGCTCTGTCCTCCGGGATCAGCGCAACCGCCGCTCCTGATGATCCGGTTGCCGAGCCGGAAAATCCCCTCCAGATCCCTGGAATGCCGTTGCCGCGACCATTGCGAACAGCATTGCTGGAAGGTTCCATCGAGGAGGGGCTCCAGTGGCTCGAGCAACTCGATCAGGAACAGCCCAGTCGTCGCGACGACTGGCTCTGGTTCCGCTCCTCTTTGCTGCAAAGAGCCGATCAAATTGAACCGGCCATCGAAGCCCTGAAAGCCCTTGAAAACTCTTATCCAGATAGCGCCTGGTTGCACAAGGCCAGACTGCAGCGCAGCCAGTTGCTGATGAAACTGAAACGCTACGGCGAAGCGCAGAAAATCCTCGAGCAAGAAACCACCCGACTTCGTTCCGGAGAACGCATCCAGGAACTGGCGCGGATTCTCCTCGATGTCGCCGATCGGATTTCCGCCGATCAGGACATGAGCCTGCCCGATCCTCCAGCCCCTCAATACGGACGTGCACGAGACCTCTACATCCAGGCAGCGGAACTGACACCGCCCACCATTCAACTGGAAGAATCGCTCTGGGGACTGGTCCGCTGCTCTGTTCGAATGAACATGAACCACTCCCAGTTGATCCGCGATTGCGATCGTTACTTGAGTCAGTTCGATCCAAGAAAATCGGATACTGAAGCCGGTAGCCACCTGTTCGATGTGCTACTGGCACGAGCTCGATCCACCACCAGTGTCGTCGCTCGACGTAGTTACCAGAAGCTGATCGAAACCGTCGATTCCGCCCTCAAGGGAGAAGCCCCCTGGGGTGGCCAATTCCAGGGCGAATCCGCAGCGAACCTCCAGAAGATCCGCGGGGATGCACTGTTCAATATTGCAAATACCTACAGCACGGTCGACCTGAAGGTCGCGGCTCTGAAACGATTCCGGACTGAAGCACCCGAGCACAAAAATAGAATCCAGACCGAATACCGCCTGGGAGAGATTCTGCGTAGCGCCGGTCAATCGGAAGCGGCGCTGAACCACTGGCTGGAGTTCATCGAGAGGCCTGTTCCCGGCGACCAGGAACAACTGGAAAAACTGAAGCGCACTGCACAGTTCCAGGTCGGCAAGTTGTTACAGCAGTTGGAGCGCTTCGAGGAGGCTCGACTGGCCTTCAGCAAATACGGCCAGCGCGCGCCCGACGGCCCCGACTGGGCTCGATCTCAGGAGTCGATCATCACCATCGATGCGAGTATCGGTGAGCGCTTCCTCGATGAATCCAGATGGGAAGAGGGACGATCAGCCATCGAGAACTTTTCCTCACGATATCCTCTCGATCGGCGCACCCTCTCCCTGTTACTGAGAAAAGCCTTTTCCTTCTCACTGGAGGCGAAGGAGTTGCAAGGCGATCGAGCCCTCGATGAACTGAACGATCAGGATCATGCTCGGGCTGTCGCCCTCTTCGAGGAGTGCATCTCCCAGTTGAAGAGATTGTCTGGCAAGTATCCCGATACCCAGCAAGGCATGGAGGCCAGGCTAAACATCGGAATCCTGCTCGAGGTCTCTTTGCTTCAACTGGAAGAAGCGGTATCGGCTTACAAGGATTGTTTCGGTTCTCCGGTCGAGGGTGCAGCCAGGATGAGGCTCTTCAATCTCACAGAAAAGAGTCTTCAGATCGAGACTACTGGTTTGCTTCGATCGAATGAAGAGGCTTCCTTCTCACTCGACACCAGAAACATCAAAAGTGTCGAGGTGCGCATTTACCCACTCGACATCGAGTCATACTTTCGCAAGTACTACTCCAGAAATGATGTGGAACAACTCGACCTCGACCTGATCGATCCATGGAAAACAATTGAAGTCGAGGTGGACGATTTCGCTCGTTACAAACCCTGCCATCAAAAGGTCAACCTCCCTGTCGAAGGGACCGGGACCTGGGCAGTGATGGTGGCTTCCGAGAAGTACCAGGCCACAACGCTGGTCGTCAGAACAGACATCGACATCATCGTCAAAGCAGGACGAAGTGAAGTACTGGTCTACGCTCAGGATATGCTGAAGGGGGAACCGGCTCCCGATGTCGAGATCCTGATGGCGATCCAGGACTGGGACCAAGACTTGCCGCTGGAGAATCTGAAACTCAAGGAACTGAAAACCGGTTCCGATGGAACTGTCCGTGTCGTGTTCGACAAGCCAGGAGTCAGTGAGGATGTAAGAGTGCTGGCACTGCGCGGTGGTGACTCCGCAGTGACCGGGTTCAACCTGGAAGGAACCCTGCTCCCCCCCGGCCGGACTCCAAGGGTTCACTTTCTCACCGACCGAGCCACCTATCGACCGGGAGACACGGTTCACTGGCGTGCCCTGGTGAGGGAAGTGGACAAGAATACCGGTCTCTGGTACAGCCCGGATGGAGCCGAGGGCCAGGTCTCCATCTCGACTCCTGAACTCATCGAGGTTTCTCAAGGGACTGCGATATTCCGCAAGTCAGGGACCATCGCAGATTCCTTCACACTCCCCTTCGACGCCCCTCACGGAACCTGGACCATCATGGTGAGCGGCCCTGACAGTGCCGTGGGACGTGGCGCATTCATCGTCGAGGATTTCTCTCCGCTGGCCATCGATCTTCGCATCGAGCCGGAGCAGCTGGTCCATGTTCGCGGAGAAATGATTCACGCCACCATCTCTGGCCAGACCTGGTTCGGAGAACCCCTGACCGGGACCCCTCTCATCGTTCGATTCCAGGATGGTCACAGCGAACTGTTCACCTTCGACGAGAAAGGTCTGGTGGAGATCGAGCAAGATACTCGCGATGTGGTCGGTTCGATGGTGAACCTCTCGGTGACCGTCCCCGAGTATGGAATCAGTCGTTCCACCATCGTCACCATCGCCGAATCGATGTGGCAACTGGCGATCGAAATCCCGCGAGAGAGTGGCGATTACATCGTGGGTGAAACGGTTCCGGTCCTGGTCACGGCCACCGATGCATCGGGTCAGCCGGTCGAACGCGATGTCACCATGCGATTGGTCAAGAAACTTCAGCACCGATCCAGTTGGGCAGAAACCACCGTAGAAGTACGAGAAATACGCACCGACAAGAATGGAAACGGCGAGGTGCGCCTGCCCCTGGAAACAGCAGGGAAGTACTCGATTATCGCCGAAGGCCTCGACCGATTAGGGAACCGTATCTCCAGTACCGCTTCAGTTCAGGTGTCAGGAGAAGATGAAGAGCGCGGTTTGATCTGGTTGGTCGAAAAAACCAGAATCGATGTCGGCGAAGAACTTCAACTGGATCTCCAGAACACTCGGTCCAGTAGCCCAGGTCTGTTGACGGTCATCGGCGATGGGATTCTGGAATATCGTGTCCTCCAGCTCGCATCAGGTCGCAATCGCATCGGCCTCGATGTGCTCTCCTCGATGTACCCGGAAGCCACCGTTTCGCTGGCGATGATGAATGACTCCAGATTGCACGAAGCGGATGTGGTTTTCCGTGTCCGGAAACAACTTCTGCTGGAGGTGGTACACCCACAGGAGCCTGTGACTCCCGGTTCGGAAGTCACACTTGAAGTGATCACCAGAAATCTCCAGGGAGAGCCTGTCGCGGCAGAGATCGCCCTGGCGGTGGTCGATGTGGCGGTCGACGACCTTTATCCCGGCTGGTTTCAGAAACTCGAAGCGGGGGTGAAAAAACCCATTCCAGCACCGTCCCTCCTCCACACCTCCACCTCTTGCGACTTTGAATACCAGGGAAGCACGGAGGAGATCGCCCAGGCTCTACTCGATGAAGTCGAACTGGCCGAGATGGAGATGGAACTACTCGAGCGACGGGTGATGGTCGGTTCCACTCTGGAAGCGGAGGGACATATGGCTCGCATCGCACCACCGGGGAGCCTGGGGAATGCTGACCGCCAGTTTTCTTATGGGGCGCCTGAAGAATCCAACGATTCACTCCAGATCCTTGGTGGCGGAGGAGGGCAGTTCGGATCCCGGTTTGGCAAGGGCGCAATGCGCTCCCGCGGTGGTCGAGCAGGCAACGACAAGGGTGGTGAGTCCTGGGGCGAACAGCGACCCACCATCCCTGACGAGGCGTTCACCGCTTTCTGGGATGGCACTCTGATGACCTCAGAGGATGGAACTGCAACCATCACATTCACGGCTCCACCACGAAGCACCACCTGGAGAATTCGTGCCCAGGCGATCGGTGAAGATGATCTCTTCGGAAATAGTGAGGACAACTTCGTCGTACGCGCAGACATCTTCATCGACCCGATACTTCCATCCAGTGCGATGGAAGGTGACCTGATTGAACCCCGCCTCCGTATCGTCAATACCTCTGGTATTCGTGGCAAAGGAACCGTCTCCATTCGTATCGGTGGTGGCGACGGGGCCTTCGAGATCCATTCGGAACTGGTACTCGTCGATGGAATGCAAGAGATCACGCTGGGACAGATCGGGCCTCTGCCTGGCGACCCAGCCTTGCCGGTCGAGATCGTCTTCGAGGTCGACGGAGAGAAGGAAAGCCGGACCATCCGACAGGTCCGTACCATCGCGGTGCGCCCCTGGGGACTGATGGCCCGCGGGCGCGCCGGCGGCAGCCTGGAAGACACCTCGACACGAATCGTCCGTCTCCCTGGTTCCTCCGACTGGCTCGACCGCACCCTTCAGGTGTGGATCGGTTCCAACCTCGATCAGATCCTCATCGATCTCGCGGCAAATCCAGGACAAGGGCTGCGCATCCCTCCCGATCGAAACCTCGCCTCGAGAGCGGCGCGACTGGAGGGAGCCGTTGCAGTACTGGAGATGGCCTCGAAATCCGGTAACCAGATTGCAAAGCAACAGCTGGACAGGATTCGCGGTCAAATCCACGGCATCATCGGCCAGCTCTCGATGACCCAGAACTCCGACGGAGGTTGGGGTTGGGCAGGGGGACCATCGATTCCTCGAACCAGTGCAGCGGTGTTGATCGCCCTTCAACAGGCTCAACTCTCCGGATTTTCCGTCTCCGATGTAGTTCTGAACAAGGCCAGTTCTTCACTGGAGAAATCATTTCGCAACACCGAGTCGTCCAGAGATGACATCAAGGTTCAATTGCTACGAGCACTCTCCTTTGGCAAGAACCGCGATTTCGGAACGGCCAATCGATTACACCGATCCAGAAACACACTCTCCAGTTCATCCCTGGCCTACCTTGTCGAAACCCTGGTCCAGATGGATCGGTTACCGATGGCCAAAGATGTGGCGAGGACCCTCATCGAGCGAAGACGAGAAGATGGTTCATGGTCCAGTGGCGCTGAAAAGGTCGCTACCAGATCCTCGATCGGTGATCCGCTGCTGATCTCTGCGATGGCATTGCACGCCTGTGCCAGTGCCGGTCTGTCAGCAGTCGAACTCTCCAGTAGCTCCAGCTGGCTGGAAGATCAACGCCCGTGGCACCCGGGAAGAGGATCAGGCCTGGCACTGGCAGCATTGTCCAGGGTTCAAGGATCTTCGATACCGGCTGCGACTGATTGTGAGATCGAGGTGTTCATCGACGGAGACCCGGCACGCCTCCTCTCCATCGATCCTGACAAGCCCTCCACCACCGCGATCTTTGATCTCGGCGATGGTCGGGGTGAGACCGAGGTGAAACTGGTTCTACGAGGAGCGGGTAAGCCTCACTGGGCAGCTCTTCTCTCCGGTCGCACCACCGGTTATCCGGCAATGACCGAGGGTGCCTTCGCTCCCCGTGCCACTGCTTACCTTCGATCCGCTCCCCGCCAGGAAGGGCAACCGATCGGCATCGGATTCTCCGTCACCAAGAAGAGAGAAGAACTGTGGCGAAATCCGGTGCGACAATTGCCGCTCGGCAGTAGCACCGAGGTGAAGTTGGAGATCCGAAATCAGACCGGTAAAACCCTCTCCGACCCGGAGACCCTGCAACTCGACCTGATTATTCCTTCGGGAATGAGCATGGTCGAGGGAAGTTTGAAAGGACGGATTGATTCGCACCAACTCGACGGCAATCTGTTGCAAATCTGGACCCGAACCAGAAGTCACTTCAATGTCTCCTATTCTCTGGTTGGCACGGTTCCGGGAGAGTATCGGGTTCCGCCACCGATCATCCGCAGTGTTTCCAAACCATCCAGGATCAGTCTCGGACAGGAAACACAACTCACGGTTCTCACTCGTGGTCGAGGCAGTGAAGACAAGTACCGTGCGACCCCCGATGAGATCTACAACCGTGGACGGATGCACTGGGATGCCAAGCACTGGCGAGAAGCCCGCGAACTGCTGACTCGGTTGTGGGACGAACACAAGGATCGATTGCGACCTCCGGTCAAGAAAGAGGTGGCAAGAATCTTGCTTCTGAGCGCCATCGAAGCGGGGGACAATTCTGCCATGGTCTCCTTCTTCGAGGTACTGAAGGAGCAGGATCCAGACCTCAACATCGAGTTCGAGAATGTCATCCGAATTGGCGAGGCCTACCGGATCCTCGGGGAGCACCCTCGATCGATCCAGATCTTCCTGGCGGTGATCCAGGAGACCTTTGGCCGCGACCTGCAGGTCACAGGCGTACTCGAGCAGAGAGATCTGAAAGCTTCGCTCTTGCTGCTACTTCGGTTGGTGATGGAATATCCGGATCTACCATCGGTGCTGGCTGCGGAGCAGACTCTGGCCGACATCGCCCTCTCTCGTGCTGGCCAAGCGGCCCGAGAGAAGTGGGGACTCTCCCCTGCACAACTTTCCTACTTCGGCATCGAGTTGCTGAGAAAGTTCATCTACATCCACGGGGATGATCCGACCGCTGCAGATGCGGGTCTGAATCTGGTCAGTGCCTTCCTCGACCTGGAAGATTGGCAGCGTGCTGCGGATCAATCGGGAATCCTTGCTGGAGTATTCCAAAAATCCAGACATGTCGATTCATTCCGCTACACCAGAGCGGTCGCACTCTGGTCACTCGATCAGCAGCAAGAAGCTTTACAGCTGTTGCAGCAGATTGCCGATGCACGATACGAAACTCCTTCGGGAAAAACTCGTACCAGTGAAAACAGAGATCTCGCTCTCTACATCATCGGGCAGATTCATCATGCTGCCAATCAGACCGAGGACGCCGCAACTTACTACGAGCAGGTCAAGGATCTGTTTGAAGACGCACGCGCTTCCCTGGCACGCTTCCACTCCAGGGAACTGAATATCGATGAGATCTCCGAGTTCAGGCCTGGCGATGAGGTTCAGATTGAACTTCGCTACCGAAACATCGAAGAAGCGGAAGTGCTCGCATACAAGGTCAACCTGATGACCCTGGCACTGCGCGAACAAGACCTCTCTCGTGTGACCGAGGTCAACCTGAGTGGAATTTCACCGACCATCTCTACCACCGTTCAGTTGGGTGGAAAGGGCGCCGGCGGAGGGGCGATGCAAGCGTCTCACGAGGTCACCCTACCCATCGAAGAGGTCGGGGCTTACCTGGTCATCGTGAGGGGTGAAGATATCCACACCTCCTGTCTGGTGCTGATCAATCAGATGGAACTGGTGGTCGAGGACAACTCTGGCAATATCCGCATACAATCGATCGATCCCGTCACCGATGCACTGATCCCAGGTGTTCAGATCCGAATTCTCAACCAGGGTCAGGTTCAATCGGGCACCACCGATCGTCGAGGTCTGTTCGTTTCCGATGCTACAGATTTGATACCGACCGTCATCGCCCGTCGTGGCAGCAGCGATTACGCATTTTTCCGAGGATCCACGTCGATTCAGATGGACTCTCGAATCGACCAGATGAATCGCATGCCGTCGACACAGAACATGGAGATGCAGGACTATCTCAAGAATGTCATCCAATTCAACGATGACAATCGAGACGCCCGAGATGGTCAGTGGCAGATGGAACTGCAGAAGAAGCGAAAAGGAATTCAGGTCAAACAAGCGGCGGACTGATCGGTCAGCGAAGTACGTATTCCAGCGCGTCCAGCACTTGCTCTGGCTGGTCGACAGTCATCTGTGCGCGCTGGGATATTTCCTTCAGGGCATGATGTAACGATGGATCTCTCACAACGATGAGAGGTTTTCCCAGAGCAATGGCGATCCCCGCGTCCATCGCCGCGTTCCACTGTCGGAACTTGTCTCCGAACTGAGCCACCACCGCATCCGAACGCGTCATGAGGATTCGAGTCCGCAGATTATTGGCTTGCGAGGCTACCTCGTCTCGCCAGCGCGGACTTCCCTGTTCCCCGAGAATCTGTTCGCCGATCCCATCGGATAGATCGTGCTCATCCTGAGGTCCAACAAAATCGACATCGATCCCACGCTGCTGTGCCTGTTCACGCAAACGCCCACGCCAGTCATCGTGAATCTGGCCTGCCAGGTATACCGTCAATTTCATCGCAATCTCCCCATCCACTCGCCTACGGAGGGCTGCTCCGCCGAGGTGTAACTATTCTTTTGATCGTCATCGTCGATGAAACACGATCCACTCCAACATCATCAAGAACAGCGCCGTTGCCAAAAACCATGGCCACAACTCAGAACGAGCACCACCCCAGAAGCCTTCCTGCTCACGCTCTGGAACTGTGGTGATCCCCCCGATGGAGGGCTTCGGTTCGATGGAACTCTCTTCCGGGGAGAGCAGGTTGACCGGAATCAATTGCTGAATCCACTCGGAGTCAGGGTCCTTCCCCTTCCGCCAGCTCATCGTATGGATTCCCAGTTCATCCCCTGCTGAAGTCCGCAGCACTCCCTCCGGCAGCACAGGAATCTCGACCTCCTGCACCCCGGATGGATCGGTCAACACCGCCCTTGAAACCCCTGCGCCGGCGAACACCTCGATCAGATCGCCCGATCGAATTCCACTCTCGATACCGCTACTCACCCGTGCCAGATCTCGCAACGCAGCCTCTACGAAGAAGGGAAAAGAGGGTGTCAGTGGCCAGGGAGAAGCCAGCACATCAAAGGCCACTGCGATGCCTCGAACATCTCCCAGGTTGAAACGCGCCAGCAAAGCTCCTTCACGGCATTCGGCCATGGCACTCACTCCTGGCCGAAGCGGAAATGGAAAAGTCTCCACAACTGTTCCATCGATGGCGTTGAGCTGGCTAAATCGTAAAACAGGATCATCTTTTTGCCATGCCACTAGAACCGGCTGTGAAACCATCTCGATTTCATCTGGCCAGAATTGCAATGGACGCGCTCCGATCACCAGGTGTCCAACACCGGGTGGAAGTTGGTCAGGAATCTCCCGATCCCAGACCATCACATCGAATTCATCTGCCGCCGTTTCCGGATCGATCTCTGCCAGAGTGATCGACTCGACCACCACCGAAGGTAATACTGACAATGCATCATCGAGCAGGAAGTTCTTCTTCCCCACTCTCGCCACACGGATCGATCGGGGCTGGGAGGCGATCAGCCAGGCGCTATTGTCGTCCGGCAGTGCATCCGTTTCATCCGGGTTCCAGTGCACCTCGATCTGATGCTGTCCGCCGCCCTGAAGTGCAAAGGAGCGAGTCCAGCGCTCTCCCCCCTCGAGGTCCTTTTGCACCGATTCCGCTATCGGCTCACCATCGAGACGAAGATCCAAAAATCCGGAGATCATCTCATCGCCGGTGTTGCGTATCTCCACCACGACCCTCAGATCTCCTTCTTCAGAAAACTCTCGCCTCGCCGCCAATGCGACGATTCCACTGTTGGCCGATGCATCTCCGATCGAATGCAATAACACCGGAATTGGAAATGAATCGCCACTCCAGGGAGGAAGGGCTCCATCGGAAACGACGTAAATCCTGGCATCGATCTGGGGAGGTAACACCTCTTCGCCATCCTCGGAAACCGAATCGTTGGCCAGCATCGGCACCACCGCATCTTGCTTGGCGATCGAAAGGGCCAGTTCCAGCGCATCGTTGATGTTGGATACTCCAGAGCCGGCGGACAGTCCCTGCACTGCTTTTCGAAGCAGCGAAAGATCAGATGTCACAGAGGTCATCGGTTCTACCCTTGAACTGAATCGAACCACCATCCCTCTCTCGCCAGTGATCTCATCGATGATCTCTTCGACACCTTCCCGGGCCAGTTCAAACCGAGTTCTGCCATCCGCCTCTACACTGTTCATACTCGCAGAGGTGTCCACCAGGATCAGGTTGAGTCGAGAAGTAAATCTCTGCGAACCGGATTCCGGCGCCGCCAGTGCCAGAACCGCCAGCAGCACCGCAATCAATTGCAACAGCAAGACCAGGTTCTTGAGCAATCGCTGAAATGGAGATCGGACCCGCTCATCTTGGAGTGCTCGCCGCCACAGTATCGTGCTGGCCACGATCTTCTCGGTGCGACGAATCTTCAAAAACCACAGCAGAAGCACTGCTGGAATCAGAAGCAAGAACCAGAACATCTGAGGGGCTCCCCAACTCATGCGAGCATCCCCCTCTGTCGCAGCATCTCCAGCACCACCCGATCGAAGGGCACCTCGGTGGAAACCTCGACCGACTGGATCTGAAATCGTCCACACATCTTCCTGACATCTTCACGATATTCGGCCAGAATTGAACGATACGCCTCGATGATGGTCGGAGTAAAACTGACATCGACGAACGACTGGTCCTCGACATCGCGTAGGCGTAAGTCCCCCAGTTCTTCCGGGTGTTCCTCGCTTCTGGAAAGCAGGTGAATCAACCAGCTCTCACCGCGGGATCCCGAGAGTTGACGGAGCGGATCCTCGATTCCCGCAGGATCCATCAGATCCGAGATGAGGATCTGGATCGCTCGGGGAGGGGCCGATGCCGCATGAGCCCTGATCGATGGGAGCAGCGCCGTTTCATTTCCCACCTTTAACTCTTCCAGGATACGGATCAGTTTCAAGATGCTCCGGATACCGCGAATCGACCCCATCACGGGTCTCAACTCTCGATCAAACACCCTCAGTTGGACCCGATCACCAGAGGCCAGGGCAATCGCCCCCAGCGCCGCCGCTATCTGGCGAGCATGACGCCACTTGTCCGGCTCTCCACAAGCCATCGATGCGGATGCATCGAGTAAGAGAACGACACTTCGCTCTTCTTCTTCCTCGAACAGTTTGATGAATAACTTCTCCAGACGGCCATAGATATTCCAGTCCAGATGTCGCAGATCGTCGCCGGCAACATAGTTGCGATGATCGGCAAACTCGGTCGACATTCCCCTTCTCCGGGAACGCTTTTCTCCACGCAACTTTCCCTGCACCATCTTGCGTGAGAGGAGCGCTAATTTGCCGCAACGCGCAAGAAAATCCTCATCGAGGAGTGGTTCTTCTACCTCCCCTACCTCGCTCATACTGCGGCCGCTGCATCTCCGACCACCTCTGGCACCACAGCCATGACAGAAGCGACGACCTGGTCGGTGTTGATTCCTTCCGCCTCCCCCTCGAATCCGAGCAGTACTCGGTGGCGCAATGCCGCCGGGGCGGTATCACGAATATCTTCAAAAGCCACATGAACACGACCAGCCAGTGCCGCTCTCATCTTGGCGCCCAGGAGCATCGCTTGCACTCCTCTTGGGCTGGCACCGTAGCGAACCCAGCGGGTCACCATCTCGGGAGCTCCATCCCCATCGGGATGGGTCGCCAGCAACATTCGCACGGCGTAATCCTGCACGTGAGAAGCGGCTTCCACCATGCGAATCCGCTGGCGGTGCTTCTCGATGGTCGGTCCATCGAGGACCGCAGCGACCTCACCGAAATGAGCTCCGGTGGTCCTTGTCAGCACTTCATTCAACTCATCTCGATCGGGGAAGGGCACATGCACCTTGAAGAGGAAGCGGTCCAATTGCGCTTCTGGAAGCGGGTAGGTCCCGTCCATCTCCAGGGGGTTCTGGGTGGCCAGTACCATGAACGGTTGTTCGAGCCGATGAGTCTCCCTGCCGACTGTCACTTCCCCCTCCTGCATCGCTTCGAGCAATGCAGACTGAGTCTTCGGCGTGGCCCGATTAACCTCGTCCGCCAGCACCACCTGGGCAAAAATCGGCCCCGGTTCGAACTGGAAACCTTTCCGGCCCTTTTCATCCTCGGTCACGATACGAGTTCCGGTGATATCCGCCGGCATCAGATCGGGGGTGAACTGGATGCGGGAGTAATTCAAATCGAGGCAACCGGACAGGGTCCTGACCAGCAGTGTCTTGCCTAGCCCCGGGACCCCTTCCAGCAGCACGTGGCCACCGCAAAAGAGTGCAATCAGAACCGTTTCCACCACCTCGTCCTGGCCAACGAGGATCTTGCCGACCTCATCACGGACGCGGGTGAAATCTTCTCTGAGAGTGGTGAGATCATGCTCCAGATCGGCCATTGCCCTCCCTCCTGAGGTCATGTAATCGTCACCCAATCAGCGCTCTCTGGCAAGACCCACAGCGAAGTGAACTCCCTGGCCGTTCCAGGGAGACTCGAGTTCGCAGGATGCTCCGCTTCCCTCCCCTCGCCCCGGGCTCCGTGTTACACTACCGGACTGTCCCACAAGATTGAGGAGAGAGAATGATCCACATCCCGCCAGCCCGCCCTGAATCCGGAATTCCCGGATTCATGCTGGTGCTGCCTCTGTTGCTCCTGACCAGTTGCGGATCCACTCCCCAACACCAGCCACGGCCCCAGCAAGAGGCTTCAGCCGTGGTAGATTCCACACCGATTGAACTGGCCGCGGGAGTCGCCCCTGTATTTGCCGATGAAGAGGAAGCCGGAGTCAGACCTGCGTCCGATGGATCCTCGGGAACCAAACTATTGCAACTCTACCCGACCGATTCGGTCGCAGCGGTACCCACCGAGGAAGTGGTGGTGAGAATCCCCACCGCAGAGCAGCTCGAAGCAGTCGACCAGGCGCTCGCTCGGGCCGCCGATGCGAGAGAAGATACTGCCCCGGCTCCCGACCCGATCGAGGAGATCGAGACTGCGGAAGTCGATTTTACAGAGATTGAAGCGGCGGCCATCGAACTGGCCGAGGTGGTGATCGAAGAAGCGGCTGCCATCGAAGTGGCCGAAGTAGTGATCGAAGAGCCGGTTGCGGACCCGATCGAGTCGGTCGAGACAGCCAGATCCACCGTCGAACGGATTCCCACCACACCCTCGATTCACCCCACCATCACCGAAACGGTGGCCACCAACGGACTCGAAAGACTGACCCTGATGTGCGGCCCTGGTTCACTGACGATCCTCAGAGATCGGTCCGCCAACCAGATCGTCGCCACCGCAGAGGTGGTCTGTCACGCCTCCGATCCCCGGCGCCAGCAAAAACTGAGTGACGGTGTACGCCTCGCCATCGATGGCTCCACTGCAGGTCTCAAGAGGATTCGCGTCATCGAACCGCCGCTCGAGGCTGGGGAAGAATGCCGGGTCCATCTCAACATCATGATACCAGCAGCCGATGACTCCGGTTTTGCCCTCAAGATTCAGGACAGCAGCGGGGACATCTCGGTCGCGGACTTCTCCGGTGATCTATCGATCACCAGTTTGAAGGGATCGATCGATGTGGCCGGAGGAGGCGGATCCCTCATCATCTCATCCGGACATGGTCCCTGTTCCGTGACCAGCTTCGAGGGTCCCATCAAGATTCGTGATGGAGCAGGCGATTGCTCACTTGGACAGATCTCGGGCGACATCGAGGTATGGGGCCGAAACGGCGCGCTGGAGATCCGCTACATCACTGGCAATGTCACCGCCATCGATGGCCGCGACGGGATTCTCGTCCAAAGCGTCGAGGGTAATCTGACCCTTTATGGAATTTCCCTCACCGACAGTTCCATCGAGGGCGTTTCCGGAAGCGTCATGTCGAAGACAGGAGCACCCTAACTTCCATGTACATCACCCAAGGACAAAATAGCCGCCCGCTCGGTTACGAGATGAATGCGCACCCGGCGTCGTCACTCCGGGATTTCATGTCTGCCATCGACGACTACGTAATTCCTGTCAGGGACCAGGTGTGCCCCGGCGAACCCTTCGCCATCTCGCCTCACATCGGCCAGAGCCTGGCGGGGCAGTTGTCTCGAAAGGGAGTCGCGGAGTCACTCGGTGACCAGTTGCGAGATCTCAATCTCCACGTCTACAGCGCCAATGCCTTCCCGTTGAAGAACTTTCATTCCGAGATCGTCAAGGACCAGGTTTACTTGCCTTCCTGGGCCCATGTCGCCCGCGCCAAAACCACCTGCCTCATCGCAGATGTGATGGCTCGAATCGAACCGGATGCCCGCCACCTGACCATCTCGACCCTGGGAGGTGGTTACCGCCCTGCGGGTAACACTCCAGCAATCCTCGAGAAGATGGCGGCCGGCTACCTGAAAATAGTCGCCCATCTGGCCCAGATCGAACAGCGGACCGGCATCCACATCGCTCTCAATGCAGAGCCGGAACCCGATACCACCTTCGAGTGTGCTGAAGATGTGATCTCCTTCTGGAAGGAATACCTGAAACCAGCGCTCCCCGGGCTGACCAGGACCCTGCAATGCCATCGCTCTCGTGCGGAAGGGTTATTGCGTCGCCACTGGACCGTCAATCTCGATGCCTGTCACTCGGCGGTTCTGTATCGCTCTCCACTGGAAGACTGGCGCCGCCTCGACCGCGCCGGGATCCTCGTCGGTAAAACCCACATCACAAGTGCCATCGCATTACCGAATCCAAGTCGTTCTCCGGCAGCCTACCGGGAATTACTCGAACACAGCGAACCTCGTTATTTGCATCAAAGTGCCCTCAAGATGAAAGATGGAAGCACCGTACGCCTCTCCGATCTTGGGGAAATCGAGCAACAGGATCTGTCTACCATCTCCGAGGTCAGGACCCATTTCCATGTGCCCCTATCCAAGGCAAAGCATGGAAAGTTGCACACCACTCGTGACGATGCGCAAGCCTTGTTGACCGAAGCACTCTCACGGAAACAGGATCCGCCACACATCGCCCTCGAGACTTACACCTGGCCACTGTTGACCCAAGGGATCAAGAGCTCTCAGCAGCGCCAGCGACTCATCGATGGAATCGCGGCCGAGTTACGCTGGGCTCAAGACGCCTCGCTCAATCAGGTCACCAGTTCCGTAAGAAGATGATCAGAGCGGTTCGCCACAGCTGTGGAACGCCAGGATGGCGAACATCGTCGCAGCGTGGCTGATGTAATGCTTGCGGTCTCTACCGTCTGAATCGGCAAAGATCCACTGTTGGTTTCCATTGGGACGCCAGTTCACCTGAATATTCTTGCTGTCCGATCTCCCCTGGAAATCGGATTTCAACAATATAGGTACTGAAATTCCAGAAGGAGGGAGCCAGCGATGAATACCAATCAGTGGGTGGATATTGATGAACACCAGCCTGAATACGGAGATGAACCGTTGCTGCCGGAGAGGAAGAAGTTCCGCCCGACAAGATGGATCGTACCTCTCCTGCTGGTGATTGCCCCCTTCATCTACAACTTCATCGAAGCCCGCGTCCCCTGGTCCTCGCTTGACAAAAAAGAAAAAAGCGCTCGATGGATGCTGGCCAGCATGTCGGTCGATCGGCTGGAAATGGCTCTTGCCAGTGGCATGCCCATCGATCACGAGGAGCGCTCCGCCTTCGGCACGACCCTCATCCAGTTTAAAATGTTGAATGATGGGTCCACCCCGGCGGCATACGAGAAAAAGACTGCGATCATCCGTGCAGCAGCCGAGGCCGGGGCCGACCTCGATTCCGTGTGGCTATTTGGTCAGACTCCGCTGGATTTGAATCTTCACGCTGAGCCCGGGTCTAACTGGAAGATCACCGGAGATCTTCTGATCGAACTGGGCGCGGATGTGGACGGAAAATCGGGTACAGAGATGCGTAGGCATTCGCCCCTGACTCAACTGATCGAAAAGGGTTCCCCTGATTCACCGGCGTACGAGAATGAAAATGCCAGCAAGGCTGAAGATCAGTCCTTCAATCTCGCCAGGACGCAAATCGAGATCGCTTACCTCAGCAAGGGCCTGGAGCCGCCGAAGCCGCCAGAGAAGAAGGAATCTATCGATCCAGAATGGCAAGACAAGATCCGCTGGTTGTTATCACATGGAGCCAGCTTCGATGGAGTCGCGCGAGCAGATGCACTGGGAACTGCCATCTCGAGCAAGAAATCCCCTGAAGTGATCTCATTTCTGCTGGAACTGGGAGCCGATCCAGATCCGCAAGGCATCTCCATGATCACCTCTTGCCTCAAAGTCTCAGGGGCTCATCGGTGCAGGCACTCAACCGAGATCGTCCAGCTGCTGCTCGATGCAGGTGCCGATGTGAATCAAGGCGATGAAAACTCGCGTCCACTGCTCTCCGCCGCAAGGAAGTGCTGCAAGCACAACCTGGACATCATCCCCAAGCTACTCGAAGCAGGGGCAGACCCCACATTTGCGGACACCCAAACCAGGTGGCGTCGCATGGATCCGAGCGAGATTTACTACAAGCACAAATCGATCATCGAGTACGCCCGTGAAAACAAGGCGTTGCAGGGTACCGCCGAACTGGAAGCACTGGAGAAAGCGGTCGCCGAAGCCGCCACCGATACCGCATCCACCAGGAGATGATCAGGAGAGATGATCAGGATTCCTCGCCGCAGCTGTGGAACGCCAGGATGGCGAACATCGTCGCAGCGTGGCTGATGTAATGCTTGCCGTCACGCTTGGGTGATCGGACAAACCACCGTCCACTCTCGCGCTGGCTCTGGCGCAGCCACTCGAGACCTCGTTGCAGTTGTGGATGGTCGACAGGTATTTCTGCCTGGCGAAGTACAAAGATGGAAAATGCCGTGGCGTAGGCATCACTGGGCAACTTGTCGGCGACATCTTCAGGCCGTTTCCATTTCCCCGCCCCCACATCGACCAAGCGCCAGCCTCCGTCGGGCCGTTGGCCGGCGAGAAGTTCACGACTCCACTTCTTCCTCGTCTCATCATCGACCAGTCCATCGAGCACTCCATCGAGCCCCGACGCCGCCCACAGCATCATCCCCTTGTGGTGAAGATTCTGTGGCGGGTGGTCCCGCAGCCACCCTCGTAAACGCTCGATCCCCGCGGCGGCCGCAGCGGTACCTCGATACGACTGCGGCAGCACTCCCGCCGTCACAGCCGCCAGCGTCACACCGAAGTGGTCATCGGCTTCAAAGGGCGGCCAACCGCACTTGAGCCAGGCACTCCAAGCGCCATCCTCGTCCTGGAGACTCCACATGTGATCGAGTGCCTTGCGGGTATCGGGAGAGAGTTTCCCGACACTGCCCATGTCGCTGATGGCGAGGAAGCAGGTGGTCGCCACCAGCCCCTCGACCGCTCCTCGCTGCCCCGATGGCTGCTTCTTTTCGACCACGTAGCGGTTCAGGTAGCCCAGGGCAAACTCACGAGCGCGACGATTCTCGCTACTGGTGGGCGCGACCCTCGCTGCGGCCACCAGATACAGGCCGTTGGTGTGACAGGTGACACAATCTCGCTGCTGTTCCCACTGCAGAGCCGATGCATCGGCAAAAGACACCGCACGTTGCAGGGAAAACTGCTCGATCGGTGGCTCGTCACTGCGATGGGATCGCCCCGCAGGCTCCTCCGGGGGCTTCGAAGCGAGCCATCCGCCCCACGCGATCGATACCAGCAACAGAAGAGATGAAAGACGCATACCGGGCATGGTAGCGGGAATCGAGGAGAAGTTCGACAAGTTGCTGGATGTGATGAGGTCTCCCAACGATGCTGTATCGACAAATACCTCGAAAGGGAGAATCGTGATGATCATCCGCTGGCAATACAGTTTCATGTTGGCGCTGCTGATCGGTTTCACCGTCGGCTGCGAGTCACAGTCAAACACCGCAATCCGCCAACAAGCACAACTGGAGGCGGAACAAGCTCTCAAACAAGCGGCCGCCGATATGGAGATGGCCGCCGCACAGGTAGGCCAGGTGGCGGTCGCAGTGATGACCCCGACCGCCGGCAACAAAACTGCCGGAACGGTCACCTTCACCCAGGGTGCAGATGGTATCGATGTCGAGGCGACCATCCGTGGGCTCACCCCCGGTG
>Ga0209362_1000569_pt1 | contig 32672 bp, 28 predicted proteins | sample SaaInlV_165m_DNA_FD_184680 | JGI IMG/M metagenome (GOLD analysis project Ga0209362, IMG submission 184680) | Marine microbial communities from expanding oxygen minimum zones in the Saanich Inlet - Saanich Inlet SI037_S3LV_110m_DNA (SPAdes)... | ecosystem: Environmental > Aquatic > Marine >... | reverse complement strand
CAACCACCTACGCTGGAGGAATTCCTCCACCTGAAGACAAGAAATGAGGTCATCGATGAGTCGATCTTGGTCCATCTCATGCACGATAATCCTGCTCCTTTGCGGATGTCTTGGCCCTGATCACAGAACCGAAAATCATCGAGATCGCTGGGCGATCGCCATCCACGGTGGAGCCGGCGCACTTTCCAGGGACGCCCCTGAAGAAGCGCAACGTGCCTATCGTGAGTCGTTGCAATCGGCATTGACCATCGGAGCCGGGATCCTCCAGGGTGGAGGGACCGGACTCGACGCGGTCGAACAGGTGATTCGCTTCCTCGAAGACGATCCACTGTTCAATTCTGGCCTCGGAGCCGTCTTCAACTCGGAGGGAAAACATGAACTGGATGCATCCATCATGGATGGATCCGATCTCTCCTGTGGAGCGGTTGCAGGAGTGAGAACCGTACGCCACCCCATCACGTTGGCCAGAAAAGTGATGACAGAAACTCGCCATGTACTGTTTGCCGGGGAAGGTGCCGAGACCTTTGCCAGCGAGTGCGGAGTCGAACTGGTCAAGAACTCCTTCTTCTCAACCGATCGACGGCGAGAGCAGTGGATCCAGAAGACCCAGCAGAAGAAGGGCACCGTCGGGGTGGCGGTGCTCGATCAGCACGGACACCTGGCGGCGGGCACGTCGACTGGTGGCATGACCGACAAGCGCTGGGGTCGAGTCGGCGATTCCCCCATCGTCGGAGCCGGCACCTACGCCGATGATCGCGCCTGCGCCGTTTCCTGCACCGGAACCGGTGAGGAGTACATCCGTCACGCGGTCGCTCATTCCGTCGCGGCGCGCATGATGCTAGCGGGTCAGGATCTTCAAACCGCCTGCGATGCGATGATCCACCAGGTGCTTCAACCCGACGATGGCGGCCTCATCGCCGTCGATGCCGCCGGCAATATCGCGTTTTCCTACAGCACAGGAGGGATGTACCGCGCCGCCGCCGATTCCAGCGGCCGCTTCGAGATCGGCATCCATGACGAGATGATCACGGTGCCTGGCTCCTAGTTTTCCGCAGCGGTTCTGGATTGGTCGATAGGATTCCATCGATCTCCACTTGCGATGAAGTGAACTCAAAATCGGCTGTCGTCTCCTTGGTTGAGAGCTGGTGCCCTCATGTGAGGGATTATAATTGATGCAGGTGCTTGGACCATTGACGGCTTGGAGTCCCTGCGCATGCTTCTATAGTAGGGAGTTGCCGTCGGAGTCGCGGGGCCGATTCGCTGCCACCGCCCGACCAAGAATCGCACGGACTCGAAACGTCGACTCCGTCAGATATGGAGGCCGCAGCATGCGACGCCTTCACGTAGGGATACATCCTATGAAGCATCCCAGCTTGGGCTTCTTGATACTTCTCTTCGCGACCTCCTGCGCCGGCCCGCCCGTCGCAGAGCTCTCACACCCTGAGTCCAGCCAACTCTTCGACTTGCTGGACACCAGTCACGATGGCTCGCTTTCCCCCTTCGAAGCGCTCGACGCCCTGCTTGTGATCTCGAAGGAGGGTGCCTTGACCCGTGAGGCCCTCGGGGCTTTTTTGAGCGAGTATGCGGAAGAGGAGCTTGCTGACCGCAGAGAGTTCTTCGAAATGGGGGACTCGGACCGCGACGGGAAACTGGTGCTGAACGAGCTCCCCAGTGGATTTGCCTCCATGATGTCGAGTCTGGATACCGACGGTGATGGCGCCATCACCTGGAGCGAGTTCAGGCTGGTCAATATCGAGTCCTCCGTGATGATGGCGAAGGAGGAAGGAGCGGAACTCTATGCCGAGCTCGTCGAGGAGATCGGGGAGCCGGTGCACCTGGAAGGAGCTCCCGTTGACCTTGTCGAGGAACTTCGGGAGTTCGATGTCGACGGAGACAGGACCATCACTCAAGAAGAGATCGAGCAGGTGATCCGTGAGGAGCTCGCTGGGACGACCTTCGAGGTCACAGGCGAGCTCGCGATCATGCAAGGAGTGATCGGTGCAACTACTCCTTCGAGTGTGCTTGAGCTCGCTTTCATGAACCCTGAGGTTCGGACCATTGTCCTCACCAATATGCCAGGTTCGATGGACGACGTGGCCAACATGCGGGCCGGACGATACATCCGTCAGTTTGGCCTGAACACGCACGTACCGACGGATAGCGAAGTGGCCTCTGGCGCAACCGACCTGTTTCTAGCCGGCAGGCATCGCTCCTGTGAGCCGGGCGCACGCTTCGGCATCCACTCTTGGGGTGGAGGTCCTGTGGTAGCCACGGACCTGCCAAGAGATCATGAAGATCACCTCCTCTACCTGGACTACTACGAGGAGATGGGCATCCCTGCGGAGTTCTACTGGCGAACCCTCTCGGCCGCCCCAGCTGAGGGCATCCACTGGATGACGGAGGAGGAGCTCGAGCGCTTTGGTTTCTTCACGGACGGGAGACCTGACCTGAAGTAAGGCTCGGAGCGGAGTCGGAGGTTGCCTCAGAGTTCACATGCGAGGCTTGTTGGAGCTTGATCCCATCATTAGTGGTCTCGAACAGAGGACGTAAGCGGAGTCGTTTTCCAGCGTTCTCCGCTACCGATCAGGTGAACTCTAAAATCGGCTGTCGTCTCCTTGGCGGATGATTCCGTCTTTGGCTTGCGACCATCGATCACCACTACCGGCCCCCGACCGATCACTTGCCAGGAACCATCGGGATCGACGATGACGGCGGTCTGTTCATCGATGCCAACACCGATCTGGTCCGGATGACTGGCCACTGCCATGAACAGACGAGCCCATCGTTGACGGGCGAGGAAGTGCTGATCGACGATCACTTGTGGCCAAAGCCCCAGCCCTTCGACCAGTTCGGTGCTGTCGGGAGTCAGGGACTTGAGTTCCGCCTTGCCCGTCATCATGAAACGAGACAGCACCGCTGCGCCGGCACTGGTGCCGGCGATGATGGTTCCGGTCGAGTGGCTCTTCTGAATCACTTCGATGAGATCTCGTTGGCGAAAGGCATCCATCAATCGACTCTGATTTCCTCCCACCAGCCAGATCAGATCTGCCTGCTCGATGGCGTCGCGGGCCTCGCTGGTATCCTCCGAGATCACCGACACCTGGGTGGCGCCCGATTTCTGCCACGCTTGCTGGGTGGCGGAACCTGCATTCTCTCGTGCCGATGCCCACGGAACGATGAGGATCTTGGCATCGGTGCCACCGGCCATCTTCAAGGCACGAGGGCGAAGTTCTTCGGGAAGAGATCCCCCTCCCGCCACGATCAGAACTCCCGAAGCGGAAGCAGATGAAATGGGACCCTCATCCGGGATCAGGGCAAGTGTGACCAGCAGGACCGTCAGTGTTCTGAACATCATAAAAAGCTCCTTGGCTTCAGTCTCTCCTGTTGACCCGCTCGTGTCAGCAGGGGATCGTCCACCTCCAGTGCAAATCAGAGAGGAAATCAGATGTCTAAATGCCTTATTCCAGTGGTGCTTTGCACTCTTTTCTTGCTGGCCAGCTGTAGCGGCCCAGTTTCTCGCACGATGATCCCGCAACCGAGTCAGGAAACCCGGGCAGCCTCAGCGGGCTGGCACGGAGGACGACCGTGGATCGATCAACATCTCGATGGGGTCAAGATCGCCGCCGGTGGACCGCTCGATCTGATGTTTCTCGGAGATTCCATCACGCAGTCGTGGGGTGGCCGAGGACGACAGGTCGGATCGCCGGCCGCCGCGGTACTGGAGAAGTGGTTCTCTCGACTGAAGGTGGGGAACCTGGGCATCTCGGGCGACCGTACCCAGCATCTGTTGTGGCGCATCGAGAATGGTGCTCTCGATGGTGCTGATCCCAGCGCGATCGTCATACTGATCGGCACCAATAACATCACGCATGATCCGCCCGCCGACATCGCCCGGGGCATCGAGGCCGTGGTCGAGGCCGCCCGTATCGCGGCACCCGATTCGAGAATCATCCTGCACCCCATCTTTCCCCGTGGCAAAACGGCTGAAGATCCGGGGCGACAAGATGTCGAGGCGACCAATGCGAGGATTCAGCCGCTGGCACGGCTCGCTGGAGTGGAGATCCTCGACCTCGAGGATGTCTTCCTCGGGACCGACCAGATGGCCCGTTCAGATCTCTACCGGGGAGACTACCTGCATCTGTCTCCGGCCGGCTACGAGGCGTGGGCACGAGCACTGGTGCCACGGCTTGAAGCGATCGGCCTGACGGTTCCCGTCCAGCAGTGACCGGCGATCACCGATCAAAAAAAACGCCACATCCGGGTCGACCCGGATGTGGCGTTGGATTCAACAATTGCTCGTGACTAGAGCGGCTGGGGTGTCGGTTTTGGCTTCGGCTTGGGTTGCGGGTTATCGCCCCCTGAACCGCCACGGCCATCGCGACCTGGACGAGGCGGTCGGTCACCACCCTGTCCACCACCTTGTCCACCACCCTGGCCACCACCGGGCTGTGGTCCGATCTCTCCGCCACCACCACGGCCCCCGCGGCCCTCGCCACGACGACGGCGTGGCTGATCGCCACCCTGTCCACCACCCTGGCCACCACCGGGCTGCGGTCCAATCTCTTCGCCACCACCACCACGGCCTCCGCGGCCCTGGCCACGACGACGACGTGGCTGATCGCCATCCTGGCCACCGCGAGCTCTACGGCCAGCGGCCAGTTCTTCACGATCGATGATGCCGTCTCCGTTGCGGTCGAGACCACCCAGTCGGCGACGAATCGCCTCCGGCATCCCTTCCAGTTCTTCCTTGTCGATCACTCCATCGCCGTTGCGATCAAGACGATCGAGTCCGCCACCACGACGCTGCGGTGGGCCATTGCCATCGCCGCCAGGAGGGCCTTCACCGGGAGGAGGGCCCTCACCGGGAGGGGGGCCTCCTTCGGGACCAGGACGACGACCTCGACCGAAACCTTCCAGTTCTTCAGGAGTGATCACGCCATCTCCATTGGTGTCGGCAGGGCCGAGCCTACGGCGCATCCCTTCCGGCATTCCTTCCAGTTCTTCCTTGTCGATCACTCCATCGCCGTTGCGATCGAGACGCTCGATCAGACCTCCTCCGCGACGCCTTTCGGGGCGCGGATTGTCGCCGCCACCTTCAGGAGCCGGACGGCCAGCGCCCCCTCCGAGGATTCGGTCGAGTTCTTCACCGGTGATCGTGCCATCCCCGTTGGTATCGGCACCACCGAGTCTGCGGCGCATACCCTCGGGAATACCTTCCATCTCTTCCTTGTCGAGAACTCCATCGCCGTTGCGATCGAACCGACCGATCAGACCTGCGCCTCCACGACCTCTGCGACGACGTTCGCCCTCAGCTGGCGGGGCAGGAGCCGGGTCATCTCCGGGATTCACCACCGGTGGAGCCGGTGGAGCGGGATGATCCTCACCCGGCGCAGGGCGCGGGGAAGGTGTCGGATTGGGCTGGGGATCTTGAGCCCCAACCAGAGCGGGCAACATCAGCACCAGTAACAGTGCAGAAAATTTGCTGAAGAATCGCATTCATGCCTCCTCAAAAGGAACTTGGTTGATCGAACGAATCTGCCCCTCGTCGAACCGCACAGGCGTGAATCGAGGGTATTCACCATCTGGCCCGGTCCAGTACCGTCCCAGAAGCGCCACTCAGGATCAACCCCGGTTTTCCCCAGGAGTCGCATGAAGAAGATCGAATTGGCAAGAACTGGCCGAAATTGGCTCACATTCCGTCGATAGCGGCCTGCTCAGGAGTCGAAAGGGAGCACCATGACGCTCGCTAGAAATCCATCTTTCGCTCCAGTACCACGAAGGAACAGGAGTATCGATTCTGCTCATCGGATGGTCGTGGCCTTCTCGATGTCTCGACCCAGTGATCTCGATCGAGGGGAGGAAAGAAGGTGTCTCCTTTGAAATCTCCATCTACCTCGGTTCGATAGATTCGCGTCGCCAGAGGCAGGAAGAGTGCATAGATCTCACTCCCACCGATGACAAAGGCATGCTCGGCATCGGCACAGGATTCCAGCAAGACTTGCGCTGAATTGAAGGCCTCGACCCCATCCGGAAGATTCTCTGGAGTTCTGGAGAGGACCAGATTTCTTCGTCCCGGTAATGGTCGTCCGATCGATGCATAGGTGCGCCGCCCCATGATGATCGGAGCTCCCATGGTGGTCTTCTTGAAGTAAGCCAGGTCTGCAGGAAGGTGCCACGGGATGGCCCCCTGGTGGCCGATCACTCCCGCACTACCGGTCGCCACGATCAGAGATAGTTGCATGTCACACCGCCACCGGAGCGGAGATCCCAGGATATGGGTGATAGCCATCGACCTGGAAATCTTCATAGCAGAACTGGTCGATCTCGGTCACATCCTCACGCAATTGAAGAGTGGGAAGGGGCCTTGGCTCTCTCGCCAGTTGCTTCTTCGCTTGCTGAAGGTGGTTATCGTACAGATGGAGATCTCCAAAGGTGTGGATGAACTCGCCAGGTTTCAATCCCGTGACTTGAGCGACCATCTGGGTCAAGAGCGCATAGCTGGCGATATTGAAAGGTACCCCAAGAAAGATGTCGGCACTTCGCTGGTACAACTGGCAATGCAGATGATCGCCCATCACCTGAAACTGGAACAAACAATGGCAAGGAGGTAACGCCATCTCATCGATCTGTGCCGGGTTCCAGGCGCTGACGATCAAACGACGAGAATCAGGATTCTGCCGGATCTGCTCGATCACACCCTGGAGTTGATCCACCACTTTTCCGGCAGGCCCTTGCCAGCGTCTCCACTGTGCACCGTAAACCGGTCCCAACTCGCCTGTCTCAGGATCAGCCCACTCATCCCAGATCGATACCCCCGCCTGTTGCAGGGGCTTGACGTTGGTCTCTCCCGAGATGAACCAGAGCACCTCGTGGATCACCGATTTCAAGTGGACCTTCTTGGTGGTCAGCAGCGGGAATCCCTCGGAAAGATCGAATCGGATCTGCCGGCCGAATAGCGCCCGGGTACCGGTACCGGTTCGGTCCGATTTCTGCACCCCGTTCTCGAGTACATCGCTGAGTAATTCAAGATAGGAATGCAAGATGCCCCCGCGACTGACCCGACCCCCATGATCGAGCAGGGTTCAGTGTCTCCGATGGTCACACGGCTCGCCAGTCCTCGTCGAGGGGAGAGTCGTGCCCGTCTCGGACCCGGCGGACAGGTGTGCCTGACGGATCTACCAGCAAGTCTCTGCCAGCAGACCCCACCGTCTCCCGACTAGGGGCAAGGACTGTTCAGGGAAGGCTGGCATTCCAACGCATCGGAGGTCGGATCCGGACCACATCCTAGAAACGGCTCCGGGAGTGAGGTGCCCGCATCGAACAGGTAGTTCAACTCGGTGATGGGATCGGAGAGATCGACGAATCCGTCGTCATTACAATCGAATGCATCCATGCAGGAAATCCCCGGAGAGTTCTGCTGGAACAGGACCCCAAGAATCGTCATCGGATCAGCGAGGTTAATCTGGCCATCCCAATTGGCATCACCCCGATCAAAGTCTGGCGCTGGTGGCTGTCCCAGGTAAACCTCGATCATATTCACAGCACTGCTAGCCACGATCGCATCGAGAATCCCATCCTGATTGATGTCCAGCACCTTCAGGCACTGAGGATCTGAAGAGATCGGAATCTCTTGAAATCCCTCGAAAGGGATCCCATCGCTTCCATGACCCGTCAACACTCCGATGTGGGAAGCGGAATCCTGAGAGATGTAGACCAGTTCTAGCCCATCTTGGCCATCGAGTTCCACGAGGGTCAAGTCACCCCCATTGGAGAGCTGATTTTGGTAGCCCTCCACCGGCTCCGAAAAGGAACCTCCACCAACTCCTTGCAAGAATGCCAGACCCTCTCCACCACCTGTGAGGCAGAGAATGTCCTGGACCGCATTTCCAGTGTTGCCATCGAGGAATAGGTCGCCGACCATCAGTCCATCCACATCGTAGGACAGATCGCTTGCATGACTGAGCACGAAGGAGGCGCTTCCGTCATTCAGATGCACCGCTAACTGATCACCAGCCGTGATCAGATCCAGATCTCCGTCACCATTGACATCCTCCACGGCCAGTGCCGATGCACTCGGGAACAACTGTGCGGACAGCGAATAATCGCCATTTCCAACGGAAAGTAGAAGTCTCGTCTCTCCCCCCCCGGAAATCCCGGATAGGGTTGAGATGGCTATATCCAGTTGATCGTCACCATTGAGGTCCCCGAATTCGATAGAGGTGACGAATCCGATACCCAGAGTCAAATTGAAGTTGTTCAGGAAGTTACCTTCGCCGTCCCCCAGTATCACATGGAGTATTCCAGCGCTGGTCAGGATGATCAGATCCAGGTTGCCATCGCCATCGAAGTCGAGATTTGAGGCTTCGTAAGCACCCAGGGGGCAATCAAAGATCTCGGTGTCATCCAGCTGGAAACCCCCTCCCAACTTTCCGAGAAAAATCTCTAGTTCTCCAACAATCGAGCTCGTGACGACCATGTCTTTCAGTCCATCCTGGTTGAAGTCGCCCAACGTCATGTCTGAGGGATTCCCGACCACTGGAATCGAATATCCATATGCGAAGTACTCGAAGCCTTGAGGTGGCTGGGCCATCAGGTTGGACGGGATCCCACAGAATAGAATCGCCAGGATTCCCAGAAGAGAGCTCGAATAGATGTGAACTCGCCTGCGTAATGAAGTCGCAAGGCTCATAGTGTTTCCATTTCTGGTCAGTTCAATATTCATTACAACGCCGCTCCACTTAATATAATAAGTACCGAATGTCACTTATATGTTGAGAACTAAAGTCCCGTTCGGGAGGAATTCTCCCCTCGTCACCAAAAGCATACCTGAATGAATGCTAGGTGCATCCATTGACTAACCTTAGATAGTAGATTTACTATTGTCATTAATGTCAGGTAAGTCAGGTTCAACCATCGCCAGCCCTTGACGAACCGATAGCCTCCGCTGAGAGTGCAGGTGAGAGTTGCCTTTCAACTTTGCCCTCGAGTTCCTTGAAGTAAAATCGGTAAGGACCCAATCTTGAAATCATTCCCTGCTCTGGTGCCCTCGAAGATGTGGATCCTGGTCTGCTCCTTGGCCTTCTCCCTGACCGGCTGCGGAGGAAGCGCTGAAGATCCCCTTCCTCCCATCAGCGATATTTTCAATCTGCTTCCAGGGGAAGAGATCACCGTCGATGGATTCGTGACGGTGCTTCCCGGCACCTTCGAGAGCAGCACTGCAGAGGTCGGGTTTGCCATCCAGGACAGCGCCACTGCGGGAGTGGCAGGGACGATTTATGTCCAGGTAGATCCGCTCCTGGGACTCGATTTCAGTACCATGAAGATCGGCAACTCGGTCCGTGTTCGAGGGATCGTCTCCGATCTGAACCTGATGGTCACCCTGACCGTCGACCAGGCTGAAGATGTCACCATCCAGGGTGGCGGGGGCTTCATCTACTTCCCGCAGCAGATGCAAACCAGCGAAATCGACGCCACCGCCTCGGCTCCGGAGCAGCAGGCAAAAATTGTCCGGTTGAATGGACAGTTGCAACTCGATCCGCTCGGCAGCGGTTCTCCGGTGGTCGAGATCAGCGACATGGTCGGCCCCATCGGCTGGAACCTGTGGCTCGATGATGGAAGCGGTCTGGCTCAGACCTTCTGGCATACCACTGCCAACCTGGATCCAGCACCTCTTGGATTCCTCAGTGCCGGAACCGAACTGGAGGTGGTTGGATTCCTCAACCGAGATGACACCAGCTACGAGGTGTTCCCGCGCGGCAATTTCGACATCTCTCTGTCGATTCCCGACACTCGTAATCTGGCCGCAGGATCCCATTCTCTGATTCGTGGAGTCACCGCGCTGCCGGCGGCAGCTCTGGCTCCCAGCGGCCAGTACGGTTTCTCTCTCCACGAGGAAAATGGTCAGGGCATCTTCGTCAGCATCACATCACCCACCTTCGAGGTGAAAGATTACGAAGGCAATCCGATGACCACTGCAGATCTGGGTTACATCGGCTTCCTCAATTCGATCGGTCTCTACCCCCCCGTTATTGTTCATGTTGAGGGAGACCTGGTCGATACCACGGGTGGAGATCAGGTGATGGTTGCCGACCCGGGTGGTATCAGGCTGGTCTCTTCACCCCTGAGTTTTCCTCCCTCGGTTTCTTATCCGACCGGTAGCATCGCTGCGGCGGATCTGGGACGAATCGTCAGCACAGCGGGGAGCTTGCAGGTTCCCCCGGTGGGTGGAAATGTCGGCTCCAACGGCTGGACATCGGTGAGCGGTGGATACCGCTGCCGAATCGATGACGGCACCGGTTCGATCAATGTCTTCTTGCCGGTCAATGTGATCGACCCGCTCAATTCAGGAGCCGATTTCTTGACCGATCTGGTGACCTGGCCCATCGGAGTCAATATCGGGCAGCCGCTGGCGGTCACCGGCTTCTTGCGCCACTTCGATGGAGAGTTCGAGATCGTGGTTCTGCGCAATCAAAGCGGCTACATCGACTGATCCGATCTGCCACTCAACTTCGTGCTTCGATCATGTTGTGGGGTCCTCTCGGGGGAAATCTTCCGTATGATCGGGCTGCGTCGATACCGATCCAGAATCCTGTTCTCCTACCGGAGGTGATGCCATGCTGGCGGCACTGCTACTCCCGATGCTAACCCTTTCCTGGTTTGTTCCCGTCGACTCACCCGATCCCGAGGCGGGCCAGCAGGTCCCTCAATGGGAAGTGCTGCACTTCGAGAGAGATGGCGAGAAGCAACAGGAGACGGTGCGATATCAGTTGTTCCTCCCTTCCTTTTTCGAGAAGGGCAAACCGCTGCCCTTGATGCTGTTTCTTCACGGTGCCGGGGAACGCGGTGAAAATCTCGACAAGGTCAAGCAGTGGGGTCCCCCTCGCTTCGTGCCAGAACGCCCCGATTTCCCCTTCATCGTCGTTTCTCCTCAGTGCCCCAGGGGTCAGTGGTGGGACCTCGTGGTCCTCACGGCATTGATCGATCAGATCGAGCGAACCTATACCATCGATTCCGATCGCATCGTGGTGACCGGTCTCAGCATGGGTGGGTATGGTTCCTGGGGACTGGCTGCCGCCACTCCTGAACGCTTCGCAGCGATTGCCCCGGTCTGCGGCGGCGGAGATCCGGAAACCGCAGACAGCCTCGTCGGAATCCCCGTCTGGAACTTTCACGGGTCCGCAGACAGGGTAGTTCCGGAGCAGAAATCTCTGGAGATGGTGGCCGCGATCGTTGCCGCCGGCGGCGAACGGGTCAAGCACACCTCCTATCCCGGGGTCGGCCACGACTCGTGGAAGCAGGCCTATTCCGGCGATCCACTGTGGAACTGGTTACTGGCCCAGCGTCGTGGTGCCAGTGCCGATCCACAGGTTTCCGAAGATCGATTGTCTCAGGCGGGGAAGAATCGATCGCAGATCGAACGCGCACTGGCGAGTGGATCTGCTCAACAGCGGCGAGCGATGCACTGGCTGGTGCAACAGATGCCGCTGGAAGATCTGAAATCCCTCGACTGCGAGTACCTGACGGAAAACGCTCGTCTCGCGCTCGAGTCACGTGATCAATCGCCATGGGGAAAAACGATTCCCGATGACATCTTCCTCGATGCAGTGCTCCCCTACGCCAGCATCAACGAAAGACGGGACCGCTGGAGATCCGATTTCCGCAGTAGATTTCTGCCACTGGTCGCCGAATCCAAGACCCCTTCTGAAGCGGCTGCCCTGTTGAACCAGCAGATCTTCCAGCTGGTCGGAGTGAAGTACTCGACTCAGCGCCCCAAGGCAGATCAAAGCCCGTACGAATCGATGGAGGCGGGACTGGCTTCCTGTACGGGACTCTCGGTATTACTGATCGATGCCTGTCGATCGGTCGGAGTCCCCGCCAGATTTGTCGGCACCCCCCTGTGGTCAGACGGATCAGGCAATCACTCGTGGGTCGAGATCTGGGATGACGGCTGGCACTTCACCGGCGCTGCAGAGGCCACCGGCAACGACCTGGATCGGGCATGGTTCACCGGCAGAACGGCGAAAGCATCGCGCGACGATCCGCAAAATGGCATCTATGCCGTCACCTGGAGATCATCTCCCATCTCCTACCCGATGGTCTGGGCGCCCGACAATTCCTCCATCCGAGCCAGCGATGTGACCGATCGATACACCTCATCCACAGATCCAGTACCGGAGGGTAAGACTGCGGTTCGTTTTCGAGTGACTGAAGCGGCTTCAAATCAACGCTGTGCCGCTTCGATCCGGGTGCTGGGAGCCGCTTCGAAGCTGTTGTTCGAGGGGGAAAGCCGCGATGAACGCTTCGATGCCAACGATCATGTCAGCGCCCTGTTCGACTCCGATCAGAAGGTGATCGTGGTGGTCGAAAAGGACTCCCTCAGTAGCGTGGTTTCCATCGAGATCCAAGGTGCCGAACAGCTGGTCGAGATCGATCTCGCCTCCCAGGATCACAAGTCACGCTCAAAGAGCACAGTTCAGTCACTGGCAGCGGTGCTGGCGATCTGTGGAGTCGAAACGGATCTCGAAAAACTTCCCATCGCCAAGGTCGCGCTCTCCAAAGACGATGCGGATGTCGCAGCGGGGTTGATCTGGCAGGCTCACGCTGCAGCGATCACTTCACGCCGTGCCGAAGAGATGAAAAACCGCGTGCTCACCATCGGTGAGTTGAAGATGCCCTTCTGGTACGAAACAGTGGGCACTCCTTCAGCTACAGGACGCAGCCTGTGGATCTCACTGCATGGCGGGGGTGGAGCTCCCGCAGAGGTCAATGATGGACAGTGGGAGAACCAGAAGAAATTGTACAGACCTGAAGAGGGAGTTTATCTCGCTCCTCGAGCCCCGACCAACAGCTGGAACATGTGGCACCAGGGGCACATCGATCACTTCTTCGATCGATTGATCGAGAATCTCATCGTGTTCGAGCAGGTCGATCCCAATCGCATCTATGTGATGGGGTACTCCGCCGGCGGAGATGGCGTTTACCAGATCGGACCCAGGATGGCCGATCGCTGGGCTGCCGCTGCGATGATGGCAGGGCACCCCAATGATGCTCGCCCCGACAGCCTCCGGAACACCGCATTCACCTTGCACATGGGCGGCAAAGACGAACCGTACAATCGTAATGGCCAGGCTGTAATCTGGCAAAAAAAACTGGCTGATCTGGTCGCCTCCGATCCACAGGGATACCCGCACTGGGTCGAGATTTACCCCGACAAGGGTCACTGGATGGATCGCGAGGATGCCGCTGCCATCCCCTGGATGGCCGGACACACTCGCAATCTGCGCCCCAAGAAAGTCGTCTGGCAGCAAGACGATGTCACCCACGATCGCTTCTACTGGCTCCAGGTAACGGAGGCGAAACCACGAAGCCGAGTGGTGGTCGAAATGGTTGGGCAGAAGGTCAACATCCTCGAGGCGGAAGGCGTGACGAAACTCACCATGCGCTTCGATGACTCGATGCTGAACCTCGATGAATCGGTATCGATCGAGAAAGACGGGCGCCCAATTTACGAATGCATCCTGGAGCGAAACATCGCAACCATCTCCCGGACGATGCGAGAACGAGGAGATCCGATCGGGATGTTCAGCGCCGAGGTGAGCGTCGAAATCCCCCAGAAAAAGGACTCCGAGTAAAGGAATACAGATGGGCTCCCCCTACCTCGAACATCTCAATCTCACGGTCCTCGATATCGATCAGGCAGTCCGTTTTCTGCAGACGGCCATGCCACAGTTCCAGGTGAGAGGCGGCGGAACTGGCGAAAAATGCAAACGCTGGGTTCATATCGGCACCGAGCATAGTTACCTGGCCATCGAGGATCGTGGAGCACAGGGGCAAGGACCGCATCAGCCCTACATCCATCCGGGGATGAACCACATTGGATTTGTCGTCGATGATCTCGACGCAGTGGCCCAGCGGTTGCGTTCATCTGGTTACAAGGAGGGGATGAATGCGATGGACCATCCTCATCGCAAGCGTATTTACTTCTTCGACGACGACGGCAATGAGTACGAGTTTATCGAGTACCTGTCCACAGAGGCTTCCGAACGCAACGATTATCGACTTTAACGAATCTGGACGGTTCCAGGTGGCGATCCGATCGACACCGGTTCCGCTTCTGCTGCAGATCGTGAGAGAATTGGTTCACTCATGAACGATACCCCGTACCATCCCATCTATCGCGTAGGCCTTGTTTCAGCAGGGAGTAAGTCGAGATGAGTTCTCTGAACCAATTCCAGCAACAATTCATCGAGTTCCTGGTCCGTTGCGAGGTGCTCACCTTTGGTGATTTCACCACCAAGAGCGGTCGGAAAACTCCGTACTTCGTCAATACCGGTAGGGTTCGCACCGGATCGCAAATCGATCAATTCGCTTCCTTCTATGCCCGAACCATCGTCGAGAAGATCGGCGACGAGTTCGAGGTGATCTTTGGCCCCGCCTACAAGGGAATCCCACTGGCCACCGCCATCTCCACCTGCCTGGCCAGAGATCACGGCATCGATCGGGGCTTTTGTTTCGACCGCAAGGAAGCCAAGGATCATGGCGAGGGAGGCGCTCTGGTCGGCGCCATCCCCGCAGATGGAGATCGCGTGCTCATCGTCGAGGATGTCACCACTGCCGGAACCAGTATCCGAGAGACGGTGCCAAAGTTGCTTGCTGCGGCGGAGGTGAAGTTGGCAGGACTGATGATCTCGGTCGATCGAAGAGAGCGAGGAACCGATGATCGAGCAGCACTTGATCAACTCTCCGAAGATCTCGGGATGCCGTGCATGGCGGTGGTCACGGTCCATGATGTGATCGAGTACCTGCATCGACGAGAAATTGACGGCCGTGTCATCATCGACGATGAGATTCGATCCCGGATGGAACAGTATCTAGATGAGCACGGGCCGCGCAATCGCACCATCCAGTGATGATTCAAGGGGACGCAGTGATCAATACCTGTGCATCGACTGTCAGGGGAGCGATCCCCTGGGCAGAATCGGTCACCACCAGCAAGTCGTTGGTGGTCGTGGTCTGCGGAGAATCCTCCACCCAGATAAAATCGACCGGGACTGCCCCTGATTGACCGATGAATACCGCCGGAATCGTATCGTAATCGATCAGCACCACTTCCTTCTCCGTATCGAATTGCATCACTGCCAAGCTGGTGAAGGAAAAAATGGAGCCGATCACCACTTCATCTCCCTGAGTATTCTGGAACCAGAAGGTGGGTCCAGCCCCCCCATTGAGCGCCTGCATCACCGCCGAAGGACCGATCGTGGCCACCGTGAGCGATAACTCATCGTGCGAAAGAACCAGATTGAATCCGGAGATGTCGGTCGGATAGGTCGGATTACCGCTGTCCTCGACCAGCGTCAACGCCAGGTTGACGCTACCCACGCCGGTGCTTGTGGAATAGCTGCCCGTGGTGGGAGAGGTCTGATAGGTGAAGATGGGATCGATACGAATTCGCAAGTTGAAGGCGGTCGACCCCCCTGCGTTGGACGCGGTGATGAGATGAAATTCATCGTGACCGTCAGTGGTTGCGATTCCAGAAATGGTGCCGTCGATGGGGTCGATCTGCAGGCCAGCCGGTAACAATGGAGTCGCTTGCCAGGTCGCCACCGGTCCACAACTCACTGTCGGAATCTGCGGATCGAGAGCAACACCAGCAGCTACCATGACAAAGGAAAGAGGGTAGACCAGATTGCAGGGCGGCGGAGGATTGACCTGGATCTGGATGCTGAAGGAAGTCATTCCCGTGACATTGGAAGCGGTGACGATGTAATCATCGTCGGTACCCGCTGTCGTCGGAGTTCCGGAGATGGTGCCATCGACCTGCGAGATGAACAGACCACCTGGTAAAGCTGGAAGGACACTCCACTGCGCCACATCTCCACAACTGACCATCGGAGTCTGAGGATTGATGGCGGTTCCTTGCTCTACAATGACCAAGGGATTCGGGTAGGTCAGCGCACAAGGAGCATTGGGATTGATCAGGATTCTCAGGGTGAAATCGGTCGATCCAGTGCTATTGGATGCCGTGATCACGTAATCATCATCGGTACCCGCTGTCGTCGGAGTCCCGGAGATGGTGCCATCGACCTGTGAGATGGTCAGGCCACCCGGGAGAATCGGCGTCACGCTCCAGTCGGAGACCGTACCGCAGCCGACCGTAGGAGTGAGCGGTATCAGCAGTTCCCCTTCCTCGACTGTGAGGAACAGGATCGAGTAGATCAGATCACAGGGAGCAGCCGCGCTGGAGGATCCACCGCCGCCGCCGCCGCATCCACTCAACAGTAAAAGTCCCAGCAAGATACAGAAAGATTGACGAATCACTGATTCCACTCCGTCCGGGCACTAATCCACGGCCATCCATCCGGGTTCGGTCATCGACCGGGAGGAGAGTCAGACAGCCCCACTCTCCTCACCAACGGATGAGAACACAAGCAAAGCCATGTTACCACTCGAAGAAGCGAGTCGGATGGAGTGACAGCCTCAGTCATTCACTCTGAACGGAGCATTCGAGGATCGGCTTGAGCACTTCCTGACGATCCGCTTCCTCGAATGCTTCGACCCCGGCAGCCAGCGGGTACGAGCGAACCAGTTCATCGACCGGAATCTCACCGGCATGCAAGGCATCGATGGCTCGCTGATAGTTTGGCCTGGCAGAGGCATAACTGGTCCGGATGTCGATCTGGTTGCGAACCAACACATTGAAATCGATCGTCACCTCCTGTGGATACAGGGCAACGACGCAGATGGTGCCATCTGGTCGAACGATTCTTGTCGCCTCTTCCAGCACCCGAGAGGCCCCCGAAGCATCGACGATCACATCGACCTCCTGACCCTCGAGTTGATCGGTCAAGGAAGGGTGTTGCCCCCCCACCGTCAGCGTCTCGAATCCGATCTTCCTGGCGATGGCCAGTCTCACCGGCTCGTCGGCTTCCAGCCCCGAGATCACCACTTCTGCACCCCGTTGCCTCGCCATCAGGGCGCAGAGGATTCCGATGACCCCTGGACCACAGACCACCACTCGATCTCCCGACTCGATCTCCGAGCAGTCATGAATGCAATGGTCCGCCACCGAGAGCGGCTCCGTCAATGAGGCGGCTGTAGTGCTGAGGCCATCGGGTAACGGCAGTAGATAGTGGTCATCGACGACCACCTTTTCCGCCATGCCTCCATCGAGGTGCAAGCCTTGCACGCGCCTGCCGGGACATAACTGGGTCAGCCCGGTCGAACAATAATGGCAACTACTCTCCAGACATCCCTGAAGTGCGATCATCGTGGCAGTCTGCCCCTTCTCCCAGCGCTGAACACCATCTCCCCAGCCGACGACCACTCCCGCCCACTCGTGCCCCAGCGTCACCTGGGGTAACACCGACTCGTAGCCCTTGTGGTTGAGATAGACGTGGAGATCGCTGCCACAGACTCCGCAATGACGCACCTCGAGAAGCACCTGACCTGGGCCAGGCGTCGGCTCATCGATCTCCTCCAGCGCAACAGCTCTCGCTTCCCGGGCCTGTCTCCGAAGTGCCTTCATCGTCTCCTCCAGTGCATTTAATGGTGACCCCGTTGAAGATATCGGCAAGTTCACACACCGCAATCGTGCGCATCCAAATCGCTGCAGCGAAGTTAGCAATTGACCCCCCTCGCCCTGAGGTTTACGAAGGACTGCTGATGACGAGAATCTGAGAAAGCAATCTATCAGGAGGTGCGAGATGAAGCGGATATCCATCGGTTCCTGGGCCTACACCATCGGACCCTACGAGAAGGATCCTGTCGATTTCTTCACGGTTTGCGAGAAACTCAAGGAACTCGGTTTCGACGGCGTCGAACTGGGAGGCTTCCCACCCCATCCCAATCCAGATGACATCCTCGAATCCACCGCACGCCATGAGGTGGCTGCCCGGGTTCGACAGATGGGACTGGAGTTCAGTGGCCTCGCCGCAAATCTGTGGGGAGAACATCTCATCGATACGGATGATCCTTCTGGATACATCTCCGAGTTCACCAAGAACTGCGATTTCTGCACCGACTTGGGGATCCAGACGATCCGCGTCGACACGGTCCAGCCACCGACCATCTTCGAGACGGTCGATCGTAAAACTGCACTGACCAGAGTCGTCGACACATGGAAGACATGCTGTTCCATCGCCGCCGATCATGGATTGCAAATGACCTGGGAATTCGAACCCGGATTCGCCTTCAACAAGCCCTCCGATGTGGTCCAGATCCTCGATGCGATCCCCGACAAAAATTTCGGTGTCATGTACGACACCTGCCATGGCCAGATGGTCGCGGTTGTCGGTGCTCGACATCCTGGCGCGAAAGAGGTGCTTGCTGGCGGGCAACTTGAACTGATCCAGATGCTCAGCGGACGAATCAATCACATCCATCTCATCGATTCTGACAACAGCTGTCACAAGGCCGAGGATGGAACCGATGAGACCTCGAGCCATCCTCCCTTTGGACTCGGAGTTCTCGACTTCGATTCCATCGTCCCGGCTCTCGCCAAGGAAACTCTTCCACATGACTGGTGGACCATCGATCTGTGCTTCTGGCCTGATGCGTGGCAGGCCACCGCCAGTTGCAAGACATCCATCGATGAACTGAACTCCCGTTACGGAGTGAAAGAGGAGATTCGATGAAGGATCTCAGGGTCGGAATGATCGGCTACGGATTCATGGGGAAGGCGCATTCCAACGCCTACCAGAAGGTCAATCGGTTCTTTGACCTGCAGACCAGACCGGTTCTCCAGGCACTGTGTGCCAGAGATCAGGAGGTCGCACAGCAATTTGCCAACAACTGGGGCTACGCCTCTGTGGAGTCCGACTGGCGAGCGCTCATCGAGCGAGACGACATCGATGCAGTGGACATCTGCGTGCCCAACCATCTCCATCGAGAGATCGCCGTGGCTGCGGCAGAAGCGGGTAAGTGGGTGCTGTGTGAAAAACCGCTCTCGATGAATGTCGCCGAGGCGGTCGAGATGACGGAAGCGGTGGAAAAAGCGGGCGTCCCGAACATGGTCTGGTTCAACTACCGTCGGGTTCCAGCCATCGCACTCGCAAAACAGCTGGTCGATGAAGGTCGGATAGGGAAGCCGTTCCACTACCGCGGAACCTACCTGCAAGACTGGACGATCGCCGAAGATGTACCACAGGGAGGAGCAACTCTGTGGCGACTCGATGCGGCTGCAGCAGGATCCGGAGTGACGGGAGACTTGCTGGCTCATTCCATCGATACTGCGATGTGGCTCAATGGCCCCATTACACGGGTGGTGGCAGACACCGAAACTTTTGTGCGTGAGAGGATGCACCAGGAAACAGGTCAAGTTCAGCCTGTTGGAATCGATGACGCCTGCATGTTCCTGGCACGTTTCCAGAACGGATCGATGGGAACCTTTGAATCGACTCGCTATGCCCGTGGCCGAAAGAATTTCAACACCTTCGAATTGAATGGTCATGACGGATCGTGTCACTTCGACCTGGAAGATCCGCAATATCTGGACTTTTACGAGCACACTCGTAAAGCAGACGGACAGAAGGTCGAGGACCACCTGACCGGATGGCGCAGGATTCACACGACAAACTTCGAGCACCCCTACATGGATCGTTGGTGGGTACCGGGTTGCACCATCGGATACGAGCACACCTTCATCAACGCACTGGCAGACTTCCTGATCGGTGTCGAGAAGGGAGAAGCGGCGCAGCCCGATTTCCGCTGCGCACTGCAGACGCAGATGGTCTGCGATGCGGTGCTCGAATCGGCGCGGACTTGCGAATGGGCCAATGTGCCCGGGATGACGGTAAAGCGCTGAGGAAAGTCACAGGTTGATGATAGCGGGGTTTCGTTCCGATCCTCCGCTGGTCGCGCGAGACGAACCCGCCGCTTGCGACGCACCTGCTGCAACTACAATTAGCCGCGAGCTGCTAAGCGTCCTCATCTGCGAGGATGTCGTCTTCTGCGACACGCACGAGTCGAACCAGGCCCGGGTTGCCGGCATCGACCACCAGGGTGTCGAACCACGCGCGATCATCGAAGCGGTAACGCACGAGGGCCCGGCGTGCCGTGCCGGTTTCGAGCGCCGCAAACGCTTCGTCGAGTCGACAGGTGCGCGTCCTCGTACCGTCGTCGATCTGCACCGCATCGACCGCAGCGACCGCACTGAGATCGCGTAGCAGGTCGGCACGATCCTCCGGCCCCAGGGTGGCGTGCAGCAGCGGTGCGGCGTCGCTCATTGCGACAACTCCTTCGTCACCTTGAGACCGGGGAGAAGGAACGGCGCGCCGATCCCGCGTCCAGGATGCGCGCCGTCCTCGGTGGGAGCGTGGCACTGGAGACAGTTGCTTCGCTCCGGGTGGCTCGTCTGTATGCCCGGCCAGCCGTGCTGGCCGTGGCACGCGAGGCAATTGTCCCGCATCTGCAGGGTGTGCGGCACCGCCGGCGGCGCACCGGGCATGGCGCGGCTGCCCTCCTTGGGCTCGGCGATGCCGACCCACGCACTTTCGGCGAGCACACCTCCCTGCCCCTGGAAGAATGTCGGCGCCGCGGGCACGTGGCACTGGGTGCAGTTCGTGAGGTGCGGGTGCGGCAGGCGCTTCGCCGTGCGGGCGCCGACCTGTAGATCCTGCCCGTGGCAGGCGAGGCAAGAACGGTCATCCAGGGAGTACGCGGCGTGCGGAATGACCGGCGGCGCTCCGTTGAAGGCGCGACGCTCGGCCCGCGTGGCAAGCGAGTCCAGACGCGAGGCGATGTCCGTGATCGGCTTCGTGGGTTTGGCACGCAGGGCTGCCGTCATCTCCAACCAGGTCTCGAGCCCCTCATCCACATGCAGCACGCCGGCGCCGACGTCCGCATAGCTGGGAGCCGGGATCGCATCGCGATCCTCGACTGAGGCGGGTGCCGCCGAGGCTTTACCGAGACCGGGCGGGCCCTCCGGCACGCCGGCACGCAAGCCGACGACGTACCCGATCAAGGCCAAGGCCAGTACCCCGACCAGGATCAGCTTGGTCTGACGCCTGGTCAGTCCCTCGATGGTGTAGCTCTCGCCTTCCATCGCGTCAGTGCCCCTTCTTCCGGATGCGTGCTGCGCACTTCTTGTAGTCCGGCTGCTTCGAGACGGGACAGAACAGGTGAAGCGTCACGTCGTTGATGCGCCGCGTCTCGTCGAAGAAGGGCACGAAGATCGTGCCCTTCGGTGGCTGACCGCGGCCGTTGGTCCACACGGGCAGTTCCGTGGCGCCGCGCCGCGACTCGACGATGACGAGTTCGCCGTTGCGCACGCCGAGCTTGCGCGCGTCGTCTGGATGCACCTCGACATACGCGGTGGGCATGGCGCTCGCCAGCGGCTTCACACGGCGTGTCATCGTGCCCGAATGCCAGTGCTCGAGCACGCGGCCAGTGCACAGCCACATGGGGTACTCGTCGTCCGGCATCTCAGGTGGCGGGATGTAGTCGTGGAACCAGATCTGGGCACGACCGTCGCCGGTCGTCGAGTGGTAGAACTCCAAGTCCTGCCCCTCCTTGACGTAGGGGTCGTCGAACCCGGAGAAGCGGAAGCGCGTCTCGCGCCACGTGCCGTCCTTCTGCTGGACGACGGGCCAGCGCAGTCCGCGCGCCTTGACGTACTCGTCGTACGGCGCGATGTCCTTGTGCTTCATGCGCGTGAAGGGGCGGTACTCCTCGAGGAGCGCCTTGTCGACGTTGACGTCGTAGTAGTGCTCCCACTTCCAGATGGGGACTTCCTTGCCATTCTCGTCGGTGACCCGGAACAGGAAGTTGCCGTCCTTGTCCTTCATGCCCGGGTGGCCCAGTTCCATCAGGCGATGGGCCAGCGCAATCGTCATCCAGGTGTCGTCGCGCGCCTGGCCAGGTGGCTCGATCATCTTGAACCACTGCTGGGTTCGCCGCTCGGAGTTGCCGTATACACCGTTCTTCTCGACCCACATCGCGGCGGGCAGGATCAGGTCGGCCAGCCGGGTGGTCGCGGTCGGGTAGACTTCGGAGACCACCATGAACTTCTCGGCGAGTCCCTTCTTGTCGTTGAAGAGGTGATTGAGGTTGGGCAGCGTCTGGCCAGGGTTTGTGACCTGCACGAAGATCGTATCGATGTCGCCGCCTTCGGCGGCGGGCTTCGTGAACTGCTCCCACATCGTGACGGTGTGGTAGCCGGGCTTCGGATGGATGCGGTCCCTGGGCACGTTCCAGAAGTCCTCGCACTGCCTGCGATGCGTCTCGTTGGCGACGAGACGGCCGCCCGGCAGGGCATGCGCGAGCGTGCCGACCTCTCGGACCGTTCCGCAGGCGGAGGGCTGGCCCGTCAGGCTCATCGGCGAGTCGCCGGGCGTGCCGAAGTGGCCACTGAACAGGTGCACTCCGTGCACGAGCGTGTTGATCGCCGTGCCCATCGTGTGCTGGTTCATGCCCATGCACCAGAGGCTGGTGATCTTGATCTTCCGATCGGCGAAGAGGGCGGCCACCATCTCGATCTTCTCGGCGGGGATGCCCGAGAGTTTCTCGACGTACTCCGGCGTGTACTTCGCGATGCGCTGGGTCCACGTGTCGAAGTCGATCGGCACGCCCTTGAGGGTGAACTTGCCCTCGGGGTGCGCGCGGAAGTTGCAGTGCCTGGAGACGAACTCCTTGTTCCACGTCTCGTGGTGGCGCAAGCGGTTGAGGATACCGAGCGCAATGGCCACGTCACCGTGCGGGAGCATCTCCAGGTACTCGTCGGCCTGCAGCGTGGTACGCGTGCGGCGCGTACCGATGTCGATGATCTTGACGGTCTCGCCGCGCGAGCGCCGATCGATCACGCGCGACCACAGCACCGGATGCATCTCGGCGGGGTTGTTGCCCCAGGTGATCAATACGTCGCAAGCGTCGAGGTCGGCATAACAGCCCGCGGGCTCGTCCACGCCGTAGGTGCCTATGAAGCCGGTCACGGCGGATGCCATGCAAAGGCGCGCATTGGGATCGATGTGGTTGTTGCCGAGACCGCCCTTCATCAACTTCTGCGCGGCGAAGCCCTCGGGGATCGTCCACTGGCCCGATCCGTAGATCGCGAAGCGCTCGGGCGCCTTCATGACGCGCTTGGCCCAGACGTCGATCGCTTCGTCCCAGGAGATCGGGACGTAGCCGTCCCCCTTGCGCAGCAACGGCTCGGTGAGGCGGTCCTTGCCGTAGAGCGCCATGCCTACGTGGTAGCCCTTCACGCAAAGCAGACCCTTGTTGACGTCGGCCTTCGGGTCGCCGGCGATCGCCATGACGCGACCGTCCTTGACGCCGACCTGCACGTGGCAGCCAGTGCCGCAGAAGCGACACGGCGCCTTGTTCCACGTCATGCCGTCGTCGCCCGGCACACTCGACTCGCACTCACGCACAAACGCGGTCGTCGGCGATGTCAGTGCTGCTGCCGCGGCTGCCATCGCGGCGACCTTGAGGAATGTGCGTCGATCCGTGCCCGCCCCCATCACTCATCTCCTTCGGTGAGGACGATGGCAGCGCGCTCTTCTTCCGGCGCGACGTAGGCGACTTCTAGGTTCTCGATGCCAGGATGCGCAAGGAGCGCTTCGCAAAGGTCGTGGCCCTCGCCGAGGGTGTCGGTCGTTGCGACAACGGCCATGCGCAGGCGATGGCGCGGCCCCTCTTCCAGGCGCGGGTCGCTGCGCACGCAGTCTTCCGCAGACTGGCGAAGGGCCAGATCAGGCGACAGGGAGAGGATGAGTCCGCCGACGGCCATGGGTGCGTCTCCTTGGTTAACGAGCGTCACGGTACCGTGAGCGCTCGTCGAAAAAAAGATAAAACGACAATGAACTCTTGAATAGGGATCGGGACCGTCTAAAGTGCGCTCGTCGACGCCGGTGAGGCTCGACACCCGCCACCGGAAGGACCCATGGAACGCCTCCTCCGCTCGCTCGCGATCGTGTTCCTCGTCACCGCAACCGTTGCGATTGCGGGTTGCGGACGCGATGTGGTGCCGGAGACCGAGGCGTACGCCACAGAGCCGACGGGCCCGACCGGTATCGAGATTCGACCTGTACCGAGCGTGCCGACTCTTGCGGCAGGCGCGCCCGACGCCAACGGTCACCAGGTGCGGGTGGCCTGCTCGGCGTGTCATTCGATGAAGAAACCCGACCGCACCCAGCGCGGCGGCAAGCCGCTCGCAACATTCCATCAGGGCACCCACGTCGCACACGGCTCCCTCACATGCTTGAGTTGCCACAACGAGCAGGACTACGACACGCTGCGCCTCGCCGACAGTCGCAGCGTCGCGTTCGAAAACGTGATGGAGCTCTGCGCCCAGTGCCATGGCCCGCAAGCGCGCAACTATGCGCACGATGCACACGGTGGGATGTCGGGCTACTGGGACACCACGCGCGGCGTCCAGACGCGCAACCAGTGCACGCACTGTCACGCGCCGCATGCACCGGCCTTCCCGGCGATGCGTCCGACGTTCAAGCCGCGCGATCGCTTCCTCTCCCCCGTGCAGGAGTCGCACCGATGACGGATAAAGCCAAAGGCATCAGCCGCCGTCGCGTCATCAAGGGTCTGGGCGCCACGCTCGGCGCCGCGGCCTTCGGTGCAGCCCTCTCCCCCCTCTTCCAGGGCGGCTTCATGAGCGCCAAGGAGCTGATGCAGCGGCACTACAAGGAGCTCAGTCCCGAGGACAAGAAAGAGGTCCTCGAGCGTCTCCAGGCGGATGCCAAGGAGACGTTCGGTCGCGACGTCACAATCGCAGATCCGCGGCCGCGGCCGAAGACGAAGTTCGTCTACGCGATCAATCTCAGCTTGTGCAACGGCAGCGGCAAGTGCGTCGAAGCCTGCCACAAGGAGAACAACCACGACCGCATCACCAAGCAGTCCTACATCCGCGTCCTGGAGATGCCCAAGGGCACGATGGACATGGAACGCGGCAACACCACCTATAACCACACCGTGCCGGCGAAGGACAAGTTCTACATGCCGGTGCAGTGCCAGCAGTGCGACGAGCCGCCCTGCGTGGACGTCTGCCCCGTGCAGGCCACGTGGAAGGAAAAGGACGGCATCGTGGTGGTGGACTACAACTGGTGCATCGGTTGCCGCTACTGCATGGCGGCCTGCCCGTACCACGCGCGCCGGTTCAACTGGAAGAAGCCTTACATCCCACCGGAGGACATCAACCCGAACCAGGGCTACCTGAGCAATCGCGTGCGTCAGCAGGGCGTGGTCGAGAAGTGCCACTACTGCCTGCACCGCACGCGCGAGGGTCGCCTACCGGCCTGCCTCGAGGCCTGCCCCACCGGCGCCCGCGTGTTCGGCAACTTCCTCGACCCGAAGTCCAGCGTGCGCTGGGTCTTCGAGAACAAGCGTGTGTACGTCCTCAAGGAGGAACTCGGAACCAAGCCGAGCTTCTTCTACTTCTTCGATAAGTGAGAGCCATGGACACAGCCACCACCGAAGCCTCTGCGAAGCCGCCGCACTGGGTCAGCTATCCGCGCTTCCTGATGCGCGCGATCAGCGCTGCGACGGACGGGTCGTTTCTCTTCTACGCATGGATGACCGGCCTGACGGCGGTCTTCCTCGTCGGCGCCAACGCCTGGGCGCACCAGGTGACCAGCGGCATGATCTACACGCACATGACCGATCACGTCAGTTGGGGCCTCTACATCGCCAACTTCACGTTCCTCGTCGGCGTCGCGGCCGGTGGTGTGATGATGGTGATTCCTGCGTACCTCTACAATGACCGGAAGATGCAGGACGTGGTGATCCTCGGCGAACTGCTCGCCATCGCTGCGATCATCTCCTGCCTCATGTTCGTGATCGCCGACCTCGGCCGCCCGGACCGCTTCTGGCACATGATGCCGCCGATCGGCCGCTTCAACTTCCCCTTCTCGATGCTCACGTGGGACGTGATCGTCCTCAACGGCTACCTGCTGATCAATCTGCACGTGGTCGGCTACCTGCTCTACACGCGCTTCCTCGGCAAGACGCCGAATCCGCGCTGGTACAAACCGTTCGTGCTGCTCTCCATCGCCTGGGCGATCAGCATTCACACCGTCACCGCCTTCCTGTACAGCGGCCTGGGCGGCCGTCCCCTGTGGAACAGCGCCCTACTGGCTCCCCGGTTCCTGGCCTCCGCGTTCGTGTCGGGCCCTGCGTTCATCATCTTGACCATGCTCGTGCTGCGTCGTTTCGGCGGCCTCCGGCTGCCGGTCCAGCCGATGGACACCCTGATGAAGATCATGCGCGTCACGATCCTCATCAACCTGCTCATGTTGATCTCCGAGTTGTTCACCGAGTTCTACGCAGGGGGCGCGCACACGAGCTCAGCGCGCTACCTCTTCTTCGGCCACGGCGAGGCAAATGCGCTCGTGCCGTGGATCTGGACCGCCATCGTGTTCAACGTCGTCGCCGCCGTGCTGATCATGCGTCCCACGCTGATACGGCACACGGGGATGCTCGCGACGATCTGCGTTCTTGCGTTCATGGGTTCCTGGATCGAGAAGGGCATGGGCCTGATCGTTCCCGGCTTCGTCCCGAGTCCGCTGCACGAGTATGTCGAGTATCTCCCCAGTAATCTCGAGTGGCGCCTGGCTGCGGGCGTGATCGCCTTCGGCCTGCTCGTCTACTCCGCGTCGATCAAGGTCGCGATCCCGATCATGCGCGGCGAGATGCGGTTCGAGCAGGAAACCAGCACCAAATGATTCACGGAAAAACCACCGAAACTGCGATCGCTGCCATGGGCTATCTCACAGAGCTCTTCGACGAAGGGAAGCGCTGCTCGGCCGCCGAGATCGCCTCGGCTCGTAGACTCCAGGGCCCCTACGTCTCCAAGGTGCTGACGGAGCTGGCCCGGGCCGGACTCGTGCTCGGCGTGCGCGGTCCCGGCGGCGGCTTCTCGCTCGGGCGCGCACCCGAAGAGATCGCACTGCATGAAGTGTACGACCTCTTCGAACGCAGAGATGGGGATGCCTGTCCCTTCGGCGGCGGGGTGTGCGGCGAGGGTGACCTCTGCCCCCTCCACGAAAAGTTCACCGCCGTACGCAAGGAGACCGATCGCATCCTTCACGAAACGACCTTCGGGGTGTTCCGGAAGTAGAGGAACAAGCAGAGATGAGGAGCGCGATCTGACCGGTCGCGCTCCTCTTATTGTTGCGCTCGGGTGCCGCCTACACGTCGCAGATGGTGACCGCCCTCGCAAGGCTCTCGAGGGGATCTCCAACGGGTAGGAACTCCTGGCCGACATAGCCCTCGTAGCCGATCGCTACCAGGGCCTCCATCACCGCCTTGTAGCAGATCTCCTGATCATCGCCGATCTCGCCGCGTCCCGGATTTCCGGCGACATGAACATGGCCGAGGATGTCGCGGTACTGCCTGAGGCGACGGATGACATCGCCATTCATGATCTGGATGTGATAAACATCGAACAGTAGTTTCAAGTTTGGAGAATCCACCTTGCGGATGATGTCGACGACATACTCCGTGTCGTCCCCCATGTAGCCCGGGTGACCTTTCATCGGATGGGTATCATCACGAGTGTTTAGCACTTCAAGACAGAGCGTGACGTTTTTCTTCTCGGCATGATCGATGATCTTCTTGAAGCCCTCGACGCAATTTTTTGCGCCTTCTTCCTTCGACATCCCATCATTCATCCCGGTGAATGCGATGACATTCGGGAAACCGTACTCAGAACAGGCATCGATACTGTCTCGAGTCGCCTTCAGGAGTTTCTCGTGGTGCTTCGGATTGTTCCAGCCCTTGACGAAGGGTGGATCAGGGGCCATGTCGATCTGGCCGATGGCGCAGACCAGGCCCTTTTCCTTGAGAAGCGGAAAGTACTTCGGATCGACCAACTCGACACTGGTGCAGCCATGGATCGACAGATCCACTGCGTGCTCGATGGTTTGCTCGACGCTCCAGTGCTCGGAGAAACACCAGTGGGCAATCGATTGCTGAATACTACTGCCATCACCCCGGGACAAAGGTGCTGCGGCCGCTTCCTTGCTCCATGGAACCGAGGACAGGACCGCTGCTGCGGCAGCCCCCTTGAGAAGTTGACGACGGTCCACTATTTCGAGACTGGACGTGTGATCCTGTTGATTCATCCGGGGCTCCTTCCTGTTGGGGTCAAAAACGATCCCCTTCAACATAGGAGTCGATGCGCCCCTCGGCAATGAGGATCCTCTCAGGTGACATTTCCATACCTTCCCATCCCTCGATATACTGAGCTCTCGGCACGATTCAGTCTTCTCGAGCAGATAGGTACACCTTCCATGACCGATCCACAGCAGGCTCGATCTTTCGATGAACTCGCGATTCTTGTGCACCCAGACGACAATGTTGCGGTGATCAAGTTTGGATTCGAAGCCGAAACCATGGTTTCAATACCGGGTGCTGAAGATCTCAAGGTTACGGGAACACCCACCGCTGGACATCGATTCGCGCTGACTGACATCGGCGAGGATGCGCCGGTGATTCAGTACGGCCAACCCATCGGAAAATCCCGTGGAATCCAGGCGGGGGAAGTCGTCACTCCATCGAACATGAGTAATGACGTTCCTGTTGTGAGGGTGATTCCGGATGGTTTATCGGGATCCGAAACCGAGTACCTGGCGAAAGAGGATGTCCCGACATTTCAAGGCTTCCGAAGGGCTGATGGGAGGGTCGGAACCAGGAATCACGTTCTCATCATTCCAACCAGCATGTGTGCCAGCCATGAAGCTCAACAGATCTCGATCATCGCTGAACACACTCTCCACGACAAGGAGAAGTTTCCAAATGTCGATGGAGTCGTCGGAATTCCGCACAACAAAGGATGTGGTTGTTCCGATGGAAGCAATCTCGAGATAACCCTACGCACCCTTGCCAACTATGCAGCTCATCCCAATGTCGGTGCTGTCGTCATGATCGAACTCGGTTGTGAAAAAACGAATCTATCCAAGATGGAAGAGTATCTGAGCCAGAGAGGTATGAAGGGATTCGGGAAGCCGATTCACTGGCTAGGAGTCCAGGCTGCAGGAGGCACCGCACAGGTGGTCAGCCAGGGACTCGCTGCAGTGAAGGAGTTACTGCCGCAGGTGAATCAATCTCAACGCGAGACGATTCCTGCCAGCGAGATCGTGCTGGCACTCGAATGTGGTGGTTCTGACGGATTTTCCGGACTCTCGGCAAATCCGGCACTGGGACACACTGCCGACCAGATCGTCCGCTGCGGAGGAACCGTGATCCTCAGTGAAGTACCAGAGTTCTGCGGTGCCGAACACGTCCTTGCTCACCGATCGAAAGATGCCGAGATCGCTCGGGAAGTCTACGATCTGGTCGACTGGTACAAGCAGTACGCAGCGACGGTCGGTACTCTCCTCGACGACAATCCTAGCCCCGGCAATATCGAGGGCGGCTTGCTCAACATCACCATCAAGTCGCTGGGAGCCATCGCCAAGGGGGGAACCACCCGGATCGAGGGGACCACCGGATACTCGGAACCACCCGGTGGACGTGGACTGCAGTTGATGCAGGGTCCTGGCTATGATCAGGAATCGGTTCCTGGCATGGTCGCAGGTGGTGCCAACATGGTCGTCTTCACCACAGGAAGGGGAACCACCATCGGCAACGCCATCTGCCCGGTGCTGAAACTAGCCTCCAACACACCTGTGTTTGAAAGGATGCCAGGTGACATCGATCTGAATGCAGGATCCATCATCGATGGAACCGAATCGATCACTGAAGTGGGCCAGAGAGTCTTCGATAAGGTCCTCGAGGTTGCAGGCGGAAAGTCTCTCGCCCATGCTGAGGTTCATAAGCACCGAGAATTCCAGATCTGGGCGGAACAGTCCGTATCTCTTTGATCATCCAGTAGAGGAAGAGTCATCGATGGCCGATTCCAAGATGATGAAAGCGAGTGTCCTCGAGGCCACTCGCACGATGAAGATTCACGATGTTCCTTTACCGGTCATGGGCCCACGGGATGCCATGATCCGTGTGGACGCCGTCGGGCTGTGTGGCTCCGATTACCACATCTACACCGGCGAGGCCAATTACCATGTCGATGAACGAGGTATGCCAGTACCCCTCGAAGTTCACCCGCAAATTCTGGGTCATGAAGTCACCGGCACCATCGTCGATGTCGGAGATGGTGTGACAGATCTGGCAGCCGGGGATCGAGTCGTCATCGATCAGGGCCTCAGTTGTGTCAGCGAAGGCAAGGAACATCTCTGCGAGTACTGCTCCAGCGGCTTCTCGCATCAGTGCGAATGGTACCGCGAGTTTGGTATCACCGGACTTCCTGGCGGCCTCGCCGAGTTCATCGCAGTTCCAGCCGTGAACCTGATTCAGATTCACTCGGATCGACCTGCAGTCGAAACGGTGATGACAGAGCCTCTCGCCTGCGTTCTCCATTCTCTGGAAACGGTGATGGCGGCACCCGCTCGATATCAATTCAATGCTGTCGATCCGGATCAGCGTGTTCGTTGTGCGCTGATCTGTGGAGCCGGACCCGCAGGACTCCTCTTCATCCAGGCGTTACGAAAAATCTACAACTACCAGGGATCACTGGTGGTCAGTGAGCCCGATCCGATCAAGCGCAAGTTGGCTGCCGAATACGGCGCAGAGACCATCGATCCGGGATCCACCGACCTGGTCGATGAGATGCTCACCCGTACCGGTGGGCGACGCTGCGAATTCTTCATCGATGCCGCAGGTGTCGGTCTCATCTTTGAACAAATCCCGGCACTGATCCGCACCCAGGCGACGGTGCTGATGTATGCCCACGGCCATGGTGGGGCCAGCCTCGAGGCGATGAATGCAGTCCAGTTCCGCGTACCCACCTTGCTTTGCCCCTGCGGAGCATCCGGTGGATTCGATGAGGATGGACGGCCGTCGATTTACCGCAGGTCCTTGCAGTTGATCGAAGACGGATCGATCGAAGTCGCTGATCTTGTCACACACCTTGAATCGGGTCTCGAATCGGTTCCCACCAGTTTTGATCAGGCCTATGGTTCGCCGGGCTACATCAAAGCAGTGACCCTGATCCAGGGTCCGGGTTCCTGAATAGGATCGATCAGATGAATGTAATCCCTTGCTGCTCCGATAGAAGTTCACCTCGATGACCTCACCGCTCGATCCAAACGCTGGTGGCACTGCACTTCGTATCCTGATCACAGGCGCTTCTGGCCTGATTGGTTCTTCTTTAATTCCACACCTTGAGAAGCAGGGGCATCAGGTCCTTCGAGCGGTCCGCAGACCGCCTCTGACCCCGGATGAGGTGCGCTGGCGTCCGTTGACCGATGCAAAGGAGCTGCCCACCGAAGAACTGGAGGCATTTGATAATCTCGATGTGGTGGTCCACCTGGCTGGTGAGAACATCGCCACCGGTCGCTGGAGTGAGAAGAAGAAATCAAGAATTCGGTCGAGTCGGATCGAAGCGACACGAAATCTGGTTTCTCTGTTGAGCAGTACCTCTTCACCTCCAGGTACCTTCATCAGTTCCAGTGCCATCGGAGGGTATTCAGCAGATGGAGATGATGGGAAGACGGAAGCGTCTCCTCTGACTGATTCCTTCCTCGGTCATCTTTGCCGCGATTGGGAAGAATCCAGTGCTCCGCTGCAAACAGTCGGCACACGAGTGGTACACCTTCGGATCGGGCTGGTGCTGACTCCTGCTGGGGGAGTCCTTGGAAAATTACTTCCCATCTTTCGTTGGGGCCTTGGGAGTCGGCTCGGCTCCGGTCGCCAGTGGATGAGCTGGATCGATCTGGATGACCTGATCCGCATCATCTCACTGTCGATCAAGGACTCCTCGATCGACGGCGCGCTGAATTGCGTTGCCCCGGGAGCGGTGCGAAACATCGACTTCACCACAACCCTGGCGGCAGCGTTGAAGCGTCCGGTGGCGCCACCAATTCCGGAATTCATCATCCGGATGCTCTTTGGCCAGATGGGGCAATCGCTACTCCTGGAGGGCCAGCGAGTCACTCCTGCCAGATTGAATTCTCGTGGATTTCAATTTTTGAGCCCGGATCTTCCAGCGGCATTGAGGAATCAGTTGCGCTGAATACGCACCGAGGACTCCGACTCAGAACCGAATTGTGATGATCCCCCCTGCCAACTACCATGATCCCGCCTTCGCCCCGAATGTCGGTCGTGGAGGCCAGGAGGATCCGATGAAACCTGGTCTGTTCTCGCTACTTCTACTACTCGGATGCCTGGCACTCCACGGTGGCTGCACAGCTCCTCCCCCTCCCACCTCATCGTTGCTAAAACTACATCTCGACGCGCTCAATCAGATTTCCCAGCACAAGTTCGTCGAGGCAGAGGCGACCCTCCTGAAACTGGTGGACTTCGCACCCTCAGCTTTTGTTCCACGCTTCAATCTTGCCGTCAGTCAGTTGAATCAGGCGGAGGGGGGTACCGATCGAGCGCTGGAGACCCTCCAGGTCGCTGCTGACCTGAAACCGGATGATCCACGGGTCCACTACCTTGTCGGGATCATTCGACGCTTTCTCGGCGACGAAACCAGCGCTCTGGATGAATTCCACAAGGCCCTCAAGTTGGCCCCGCGCGATTCGGACTGCCACTACCAGGTCGCCATCGGGCTGGTTCGAAGCGGCAACGATGATCAAGCTCTCCCACACTTCGAGATGGCGGTTCAACTCGACCCGACCATTCGAGGAGCCTGGAACAACCTGCAGTTGTCGTGGCGAAGAAGTGGTCAG
>Ga0209362_1000567_pt1 | contig 32699 bp, 25 predicted proteins | sample SaaInlV_165m_DNA_FD_184680 | JGI IMG/M metagenome (GOLD analysis project Ga0209362, IMG submission 184680) | Marine microbial communities from expanding oxygen minimum zones in the Saanich Inlet - Saanich Inlet SI037_S3LV_110m_DNA (SPAdes)... | ecosystem: Environmental > Aquatic > Marine >... | reverse complement strand
AAAAGAACCCTAAAACACTTCTAGATAGTGTCAATTCCGCTACCGCAGAAATGTTCAGACCACTCATCAAAAATAATAATAATATCTCTGATGAAAAAATTATAGAGATTGTTCAAACAGTAATGAGAGCATTTAAAGAAGCGGCAGAGAGTAAATCTGAGATAATACCTGGGACTACACTTATAGATATTAGCTCACATTTTATACAAGTATATGACCTAAGCGGCCATGATTTTTTTATAAAACATTTGGAGTATGAAATCAATTTATACTTAACATCAGGCCTGCGTGAAAAGTGGGGAGGTAAGAGTTCAGCGAACTCTGGGGGTGCTCAGGAAGATTTAAATCAGGCTTGTGAATATTATGAAAAAGGAGACTTCAATCAAGCTGCCCAGTGGTTTAGAAAATCTGCTGAACAAGGCTCTGCTCAAGCTCAATCCAATCTAGGGGTAATGTATGCCGACGGAGAGGGCGTTGATAAAAATATGGATGAAGCGATCAAGTGGTTGAAAAAAGCTGCTGAGCAGGGTTACGCTGAATATCAACACAATCTCGGCGTGATGTATGTAAGCGGAGAAGACATTGATCAAAACTTTGATGAAGCATTTAAATGGTTAAGTAAATCTGCTGAGCAGAATTATGCTGATGCTCAACACTTACTTGGTGTGTTGTATATCAGAGGTGATGGAGTTGATAAAAATATTGAAGAAGCAATCGAATGGTTGAGAAAATCTGCTGAACAGGGCCATGTTGAAGCTCTAGAAGTACTGACAAAATTGGCAAACACCATTGGGAAATAAAATTGACGCTGGGAGTTCATTGGCAAGAGGTGGATGAACAGGCTGGAAAACCAAGGAATTGGTCCTGTGGATGATTTCAATAAATACCCCATATAGAATCCGCCATGGGGAACCGACAATACGAGCATACGAATTTCATGAAACCAATTTTCTCTTTAATTATAATAGCTTCGCTCCACCTTTAGTGCATTTTTAGTGCACAACGCAAAAAACCGCCCCAGAGGGACGGTTTTCTGATTACTTAACTCTTTGATTTACAAAGAAAATTTTGGTTGCGGGGGCTCGATACCAACTATTTCGTACACAAGTATCAACGTTAATCAAATCTGCGACTTAGTTGGTTGCGGAGGCATGCAACTGCCTTAACCTGTTCCTTACCGCTTCGTTGGCCGGCAACCGGGTATGCGTATCAATCGATATATAGAACGTTGGGTTCGGTGCCTTTTTCCGGCAGCAAGCCCTTGGCATTGTATTGGGCCGCCATCTTACGTAGTGGCTTGGCCCCGCCATCCCATTCGCCGAAAATACGGGCATCGGTGGGGCAGGTCTCGACGCAGGCGGGGACGCCGCCCTGATCAATCCGGTGGTAACAGAAGTCGCATTTGACGGCGACGCCCTTGGGCGGCGCGGCATTGGCATTGTTTTCGAAGACCGTTTCGCCGTCATGGAAGACGGTTCGTTCGTCCTCAACGCGGCTGCGCTGATCGTAGGGGCAGGCAAGGATACACGCACCGCAGCCGATGCAGCGGTCATGATCGATCAGCACAATACCGTCATCGCGCGTATAGCTGGCCCTGGTTGGGCAGACCGGAACGCAAGGCGGGTTTTCGCAGTGGCTACAGAGGGCTGGCAGAAAGGTCCGCCCCGCATTGGGAAATTCGCCGTATTCGTATTCCAGAACTTGCGTGTAGTGGATGTCGTTGGGCGTATTGTGTTCGACCTTGCAGGCGATGGTGCAGGCGTTGCAGCCGATGCATTTTTGCAGATCAACGATCATTCCATATTTTGACATCGCATCACCCCGTTAATTCAGCTTCGTAACCCGGACCCGGACACAGGTATCGACCTGCCCGCTTAACGTATCGATCCGCTTGACGTTGGGCGGCGGCAGCAGCGTATTGAAAGAGGTCCCCTTTTTCGCCGCCACATGGAGATTGCGTGCCCAATGGCCGAGCGTCGCCGGAATGCCGAGGCATTCCGGATGCACAATTTCGGTCACTTTCAGCGTTCCCTCGTCCTTGCCGTGATGGGATTCAACCAACACCCGCTCGCCGTCCTCAAGTCCTTTGCGCGCCGCCGCGCTCGGATGCATCATGACGTTATAGGTATAGGGATTGGCCCGGGAAACTTCGTCGAGCCAAATGTTCTGCTGCGAGATACTTTGAGTTTGAAACGGCACTTTGAAATTGACGATCAGCAAATCATATTCATCGCCTTCTTCATGGTGAAATTCGTCACATTGAATATGGCGAACCAGAGGCGTATAGGGGCGAAAATCCCATTCGATGCCGAGCTCGTCGATGATTGGCTTTAAAGCGGCGCCGGCATCGATCAGATGCTCCAGATAGATGGGCACCCGGCCCTCGACAAAGGCGCCGGGGTAGGCTTCTTCGATGGTCTTGTCGCGACTGATCAGGCATGAGGTGCGCGCAACGTCTTCGAAGGTGAAGTCATCACCGATCAGGGTCTTGGCCTGGCGCTCGGCAATATCCTTGACCGTGTGGCGCTTCGTTGGATCGAGCCGGTGCGCGTCCGATATTCCCCAATTGGAAGCACCGAGATTGTTGAACTCTTCCAAGATGCCTAGCCGTTCGGCGAGGTCCATATAAACCTCGGTCCAGGCGCGGGTCTCGCCAGGCCCTTCGAGGGATGGCTGGCGCATATGCCAATACCATTGGCCCGGTCCCGGCGCGATGAAGGCGTATGGATCATTGGCCGGGAACAAGTCCCAACGTTCGAAATCGTGGGCGTCGGGCAAAAGGATATCGGCAAACTCGGCCGTCTCATCGATAAAGGTCGCGAACGAGACCTGGAGATCGAACTTCTTCAGAGTTTCGCCCATGGCCTCCGCATTGTGGCTGTTCATCATCGGATTGGTGCGCCCGATCAGCAGGATTTCCGGCTTGTAATCGATGCCGAATTTTTCCGGATTATCGATCCCCATGGGATAAAGGCCGCGGGTAAAGATCGAGGCCGGCAGCAATTCATGCAGATCAAGGGTTTCGGGCATCTTTGGAGTCTGGGGCGGATAGGGTTTGTTGTATTTTGCGATATGCTGGGCGACGACGATCATGCCGTCTTTGTCCGTGTCCGGCGCCCAGAACGGCCCGATGGGATTGACGCCGCGCTGGCCCCCCGGCACATCCAGATTGCCGACCATTATATTCAAAAGATGAATGGCGAAGCTGCCGAGAGCGCCGCCCTTATGGGCACCCGAGCCGCGCTTGAAATGGATCGCCGCCGGCCGGTAGGGCAATTGATGTCCATCCACTTCGATAGTGGAGCCAATGCGGGCCGCTTCGGTGAATTCGCGGGTGAGATCGCGCATAATCTGGGCCGGAACCGTGGTGATCTTTTCGGCGGCCTCGGCATCAAATTGTTTTAAATGTTCTTTGAAGGCGTTGAAGGCGGTTTGGCATTGGACGCCATCGATTTCAAAAATACCTTCCAGCGCCGGATCAGAGATATCATCGGCATCGAAGGGTTTGGCCACCGCCGCCCCTTGATCCCAAACCATCGGCTTTTTGCTATCCGCGTGGCGGAGGTAATGCCCGTCGGGCTGCACCAGATAGATGCCATTGGTTCGCTTGATCAGGAATTCAGCATCATAGGTGCCAAACTCGTTGACCATGATATTGAGCATGGCCAGCGCCATGGCGCCATCGGTGCCGGGCTTGATGGGTATCCACTGATCGGCCTTGGCGGCAGGGTTGGTGCAAAACGGGTCGATGACCACCAATTTTTGGCCCTTGCGCCGGGCCGCCGCCATTTCACCGGCAGAGTGCAATGGGATGGTTTCCGCCAAATGTCCAAGCTGGGTACCCCAGAGGATCACGTATCGGCATTCTTCGAAATCGATTTCGCCATTGAACGATGCGTTGGTCATCAGATGCGCCCAGTGGGGCGCGGCGCCACAATAATCAGCCCGGTTCCAGTGGAAATTGGTGGTGCCGAAGGCGGCGCCGAAATTTTTGCTGATTCCGTAACCGGGCAGATCGAAGTGAGAAATTACCAGACCGCGGGGGTCGTTCTCGCGCACTTGGGCCAGCCTGGCGGTGATGGTATCCAGCGCTTCGTCCCAGCTGATGCGCTCCCACTCCGGATCGACGCCGATGCCCTTTTCCGGATTGCCGCGCTTCATTGGGTACAGCACGCGGGAGGGATCATACAAATCAAGGAAGCGGGCCCGGCCCTTTGCGCAAATATAGCCGTGCGAATTGACGGCTTCCTTATCGCCGATGACATCGACGACCTTGCCACCGGCGGTCTGCACCTTGACGCCGCAACAATTGTAGCAGCCGAGGCACACGGTCGGGGTGCTGGTTAAGGTATCGCCGTTCTTTTCAATTTTATCTGAATACATTTCAAGCTATCCGCTTCCAAATATTCGTTAACGTACCTTGTCGAACACACCGACTTTCAAGATTACATGGCGAAGGACAATATCGCCGGCGAGGCGCGCCGCCGCCATGATGACAAACAGCGCCACCGACGCAGCCGAAGGAACAAGCGCCAAGTAAATCCCAAGCCCGAGGGGCAGGACCATGCCAAGCAATAATGCGGCGCCGTAGAACAAACCGGGATACCGCTCTCCGATCAAATCTACTGAGACCTTGGCTGATCGGCCGGCATTCTTGATGGTCGCGAGGTAAATGAGGGTTGTGATCAAAAGCGCCGCAAACAGTACCGGCAATGCCCAATAGAATTTCGCCTGGGCCTCACCGTCAAAGACCGCAAATAGCGCTGCCCCCGAAGCGAGGCCGCTGAGGGCGAAGACCACCGGCAACAGCCCGCCATTCCAAAAAGCGATGGCCGGGAAGGTGGTCATGACCAGCCCCGATTTCAGCGCAACAAACATGCTCAGCAACAGAAACAGGGTGATTAGTGCCGGTCCCGCCGGCTTTAAGCCGTGAACCAATTCGGCACCGATAAAGATAGCCCCTGCCACGATGAACAGAGGGATCAGGGCGGCGCCCCGGCTCATCCAGGAATGGCGGATATTGGCCAGGACATAAATCATATTTTTCGGGTTTCCCAGATGCAGGATCAACAGAATGCCCGAAGCCATGAGGATCACAATTCCGGCCACCATGGCGGCCAGATGATCACCAAGCAGCGCCAGGAAAAACAGGCTCGCGCCGAGGCCTTCGAGAGCAAAGGTGATTGCCTCTTGCAGCCCCCAGGTGGTCTGGACTTTGTAATTGACGGAAAAGTCCACCTGGCCTTGTTGAATTGTCCGCGTCATACTTTATTCACCGATCGGCCCCACGATAACCTTGCCCATTGGGCCTCCCCGCATATGCTCAAACGCTTCTTGGACCTGATCAAACGGAAACACCTTGTCGATCAGGATTTTGACCTTGCCCGGCTCCAGCACTTTTAGGAGCGCGTTCATGGCGGCTTGCGATTCCGCCGCCTCATACAGGCTCACCTGCATGCCGTTGATTTGCAAGCGCTTGAATATGATCGGAACGGGATCGATCTCGCATTTTATGCCGCCAAGGGCGCCGATGACGCCGATGCGGCCATAAGGGTTCGCCATCTCGATGCATTTGGCGAGGAAGTCGCCGCCGACAACATCGAGAATAACATCGGCGCCGCCGAGGGCCCGAATTTTTGGAATAAGATCAGGATCGCCAATATCGAGGGCATGATCGGCCCCCAGCTGCAACAATTTCTCCAGCTTTGCCGTGCCCCGGCTAAGCGCAATGGTCTTGGCGCCCATCGCCTTGGCCAGCGCCAGACCAGCAAGCCCGATGCCACCGGATGCGCCGGAAACGATAACGGTTTCTTCGGCCCGTAGATTGGCCGCATTCGACAAAGCCTGCCAGCAGGTCAGGAACACCTTGGTCCCGGCGGCGCCCTCCATGGGTGTCCACCAATGGGGCAGCATATAGACTTGATCATCAGGCAAAGTCAGATATTCCGCCAGCGTCCCTTCCCGGTTGATGCCAACCGGCGCGCTCGGCGTGATAACCTGATCGCCTTCTTTGTATTTGCTGTCCCTGCCGGCTTCGACCACGGTGCCGCAGCCATCCCGCCCGACGGCGTATGGCGGCTCCGATGCCCCCGGATAGAGGCCCATAATCAAGAACTTATCGGCCGGATTGACGCCGGCATATTGCATCTTGATCAGCACTTCATCTTGGGCGGGAACGGGGATCGCCACCTCCTCCATCTTGAGGTTGCTGATATGGCCGAACTCGTGGAAGCGCCAGGATTTCATCATGGTCCCCAATCAAGAGAAGCGCTTGCATCGAGGGCAGCGCCAGTATTGCCGCTGATGGAAAATGGATTGATGTCCAGCTCGGTAATCTCGGGAAAATCCATCATCAGCATTGAGGCGCGGACAATGGCATCCGCCAGCTTTTCCTTATCCACCGGCTCGGCGCCGCGCGCGCCCTCAAGCAATTGGACGGCCTTTAGCCGGTTTATCATGCCAAGAGCGTCGGCGAACGATACCGGCGCCAGAGCGAAGGCGGCATCGTTCAGAACTTCGGTGAAAATGCCACCGAGGCCAAATACCATCACCGGGCCGAAGCTCGCATTGCGCGCCGCGCCGATGATGGTCTCAATGCCCGCGCCCAGTTGAGCCTGAAGATGGACACCGTCGATCACCGCCGCCGGGGCCCTAGACTTAACCTTGGCCATCATCGCATCATAGCCACTTAAGAGGTTTTCCTCGTCTCCGATATTCAAGAGCACGCCGCCAATATCGGTTTTGTGGAGGATTTGAGCGCTGGCGATTTTCATCACGCACGGATAGCCCATCTCGGCCGCCGCCTCGGCCAATTGATCCCTACTCGTCACCAGCCGAGAGGCGGCAGTTTCGATCCCATAGGCAGCGAGCAAAGCCAGTGCTTCGGTGCCCAGCGCGCCCCGGTTTTCGGTACGCGCACTTTCCATGATCTGGCCAGCGGCGGCGCGGTCAATATTGGGTAATTCCAGGACCTGGTCAGGAACCCGGCCTTTGATGTTATGGTGATAATCATAGAGCCCGGCCAGGGCCTTGGCGGCACGGTCCGGTGAGGTAAAGCCGGCGAGCATGCCGCCCGCCTCGGCCTTTTCGATGACCTCATGCTGGTTCTTGCCGAACGCCCACAGCACCACCGGCTTATTCGGAAAATCCCGCTGCGCGCCGGAGATACCATCGACCCATTCGGCCAATGATTCATACCCCGTCGTCCGATAGGCATTCAACAAGACAACGGCGCCATCGACGGCGTCATCGCCAAGCAACAATCGCAATATTTCAACATTGGCTTCGGCAAGACCCTTTTTCAGAACCGCCATCCAGCTATCCACCGGATTGCTGGCTTCGAGCCAGGGCGGATTGAACGACTGGATTTTATCCAGCACCGGTTTTGATGGATCGGCAATCTCGAGCCCCGCAGCGCCAATTGCATCGACCGCCGCGATACCGCCGCCGCCGGAGATGGAGATCACGGCGATGCGCTTGCCGCCCATACCGGGGTAGCTCAGCAGCACTTTGTTGAGATCGGTCATCTCTTGCAAATCATTCGCCCGAATGATGCCGGCCTTATGGAATGCAGCATCGACGATATGATCTTCGCTAGCGAGGGCACCCGAATGAGAGGCGGCGGCCTTGGCCCCCTCTTCGCTGGCACCGACCTTAAAGGCGACGATAGGTTTTTTTGGGCTAATTTCAGAGGCAATGCGGACGAACTCGCCGCCGTTCGCCACACCCTCCATATGCAAATTGATAACTTCGATCCGGCTATCGGCGCCCAGATACGGTAACAGCTCATTAAACGAAACTTCGGCGCCATTGCCGATATCGATGCCGAGGCCGAGCCCGTCGGTGAAATCGGCCGAGGCCAGGATAAACATGCCCGACTGGCAAACCAGGGCATTGGGCCTTTTGTACAAATCGAACTTCTGGAAGGAGGTGTGGAAATAATCGAAGGAATTGGCAACGCCGATGGTGTTGGGACCGATGATCGCGGTGTCCGTATCTTTGACGATGCCGAGCAATTTATCCTGCAATGCATGGCCGGCCGCGTCGGCATCGGCGAAACCTTGAGACACAATGAGAACCACCTTGATGTCTTTTTCGGCGCAGTCGGCGACGGCTTCGGCCACCGCATCCCGGGGCACCATAACGATGGCCAGATCCGCACTGCCCGGAATATCGCGCACCCGCTTATAGGCCTTCCTTCCCAAGACCTCATCGACGCGGATATTGACCGGATAAATATCCTTCCGGGTCCCCTCCTTGATCAGGTTTTCCATGAGATTGTAAGAGCCTGGACCGGTCTTGTCCGAGGCGCCGGCAATGACGATGGAGCGGGGATTGATGAGCCGCTCAAAATGCTCTTGAGTGAATTTTCCCATGGGAAGGGCAGCTTCTCTTATAAGGGGTTGCGTCGCGCCCGGCTCATACGGCCCGGACATTGGCGTTGGCGAAACCGATGGTCGTCGTCTCCATCTCGAGCCCCCTCGAATGCTGGCCGCGCATGGCCCGGAAGACTTTTTCCGGCGTGATCGGGGTTTCGGTCAGGCGCACCCCGACGGCATCATAAACCGCATTCATGACTGCCGCGCAAACCGGGCCGGTCGGCGCTTCGCCCACCTCCTTGCCGCCAAAGGCCGACGTCGGATCATAAGCATCGACGATGACTGTATCCATCTCCGGCATATCCATGGTGGTGGGTATTTTGTAATCGTGAAGGTTGGGATTGAGCACCCTCCCTTTACGGTCGACAACGATTTCTTCGATTAGGGCTTGGCCAAGGCCCATGGCGATGCCGCCTTCCACCTGGCCCTCGACGCTGGCTGGATTAACCGCCTTGCCGCAATCGGTGGCCTCCCAGTATTTGAGCACTTTGACCTGGCCGGTCCGGAGATCCACATCGACCTCGGCGACCTGGGCGGTAAAGCCAAATGCCGGCGACGGGCCGATGATCTTTCCCTCATAATCGCCCCGCGGCTGGGGCGGCGTGTAATCGCCGGTGCCGAATACGGTGCCCTTAATATCCTGGTGTATCCGCACCGCATCCCAAAAATTCAAGAAGCGGTTGTCGTCATAGATGGAGGAGATAATCTCGCCCCGGCATTGCAGATGCTCCATGCGCACGCCGAGATGGGCGGCGGCGACTTCAAGGATTTTATGTTTGGCATCAAGCGCCGCGTTCTTCACCGCGTGGCCGGCGCCGTAGGTCGCCCGGCTGTCCATGGTGCCGTTATCCATGGGCGCCAAAAGCGTATCGGCGCATACGAAGTTCACCTTTCGCATCGGGATAGCAAACACTTCGGCGGCGATCTGGCTCATAACCGTGGTCGAGCCCTGACCGATATCGGTAACGCCGCAAAAGACCGTGGCGCCGGCTTCGGTATCGACGCGGATATTGGCCGTCGAATGGGCGCGCGATGAGTTGTAGAGCAGAAAGGCGCCGCCCGAACTGTAATGCCCCGCCGCCATGCCGATGCCGCGGCCATGGGGTAGTTGGCGGTATTTGGCCGCAAAGTCCGAGCGCTCGGCAACCGTCGATAGGCATTTCTTGAACTCGGCATGACGCACTTCGACAACCGAGGGGCATTTGTAGCCGGTTTCGACGGCGTTGATCATGCGCAGCTCATAAGGATTGATCCCCAGCTCCTCGGCGGCCATGTCGAAGCAACTTTCAACGGCTGTTCGTGCCTGCACGCCGCCGAAACTCCGTTGCGCGCCCGGCGTCGGCTTGTTGGTGTAGACCCGCCGGCCGTCGTAGCGAATGTTGCGCACCTTGTAGGGCAGATGGGTCAAGGCCGCGATGAACCACAGCACCACAAAACCCCAGCCACTATGGGCACCACCATCGAGCAATACGTTCAGATCGAGGGCTTGTATCGTGCCGTCCTTGTTGAAACCCAGCTTTAATTCCAGATGGCACGCGTGGCGGCCCTTGTTCTGGTAGAAAACCTCGTCGCGGCCATAGGTCAGTTTTACCGGGCGGCCGATTTTGCGGCTTAGGATACAGGCGGTCAGCACCGATGGCGTCGCTTCCGACTTGCCGCCAAAGCCGCCGCCGACGTTGGGAATGATGACACGAATATCATCGACGGGCATGCCAATGGTTTTGGAGATGGTGTGTTGCAGCATATGCGGCAGTTGATTGCAGTTATAGACCGTTATTTTCGCCTTGCCCGGATCGTAGTCGGCAACCACCGATTGGGGCTCCAGGAAGGCGCCATTGACCATCGACGTATAAAAGCTTTCCTCAACCACCACGTCCGACTTGGCCAGGGCGTCATCGACGTCGCCGAAATGCTGGTTGGCGGTATGGTTGGTGTTGTTCTTGGCAAAATCGTGGATCAGGTTGTCGCTCGATTGCTCGGCTTCGGGGGCAGTGACGATGGGTACCAATTCGTCGATTTCCACCTCGATCAGTTCCAGCGCCTCGGCGGCGATCTGTTCGCTGATGGCGGCGACGGCGGCAATGCCTTCGCCGAAATATACCACTTTATCCACGGCGAGGGCGGTCTCAGTCGGCATTAAATTGTTGACCGAATAAGGTGTCGTGCATTCCTGGCCGGTAATGACCGCGACTACGCCGGGATGCTTTTCTGCTTTGCTGATATCGACTTTGGTAATTTTTCCATGGGCCACCGGGCTGCAATAAACTTTCGCGTAGAGGAGCCCGTGCAGATCGATGTCATCGGTAAACTCGGCGCGGCCGGTAACCTTGTCGAAGCCTTCGACCCGGGGCACGCTTTTACCGACGATGTCGAATTCTCTCACCTGTTCCCTGGTATGTACGCTGTCCTGATCCATTATTATTCACCTCCCGCTTCGGTGGGCCGCACATCGTCATATTCACCATTGGCGACGGCGTTTATGGCATCGAATATTTTTTCGTACCCGGTGCACCGGCAAAGGTTGCCCGACAGGCCTACGACCACTTCATCGTGGCTGGGCTTTGGATTGTCGTTCAAGAGGCCCTTGGCCGACATGATCACGCCGGGTGTGCAGATGCCGCATTGAACACCATGCTTCTCAAGCACCGCCTGCTGGACCGGATCAAGCTGGCCATCGCTTTCCAAGCCTTCAATCGTCGTAATCTCTTTGCCCTCGCTCGCCACCGCCAGGGTCAGGCACGAGAGGTGCGATTTGCCGTCAATCAGCACCGTGCAGGCGCCGCAATCGCCCTGCTCGCAGCCAAGCTTGGTACCGGTCATGCCGAGCTTGCGGCGCACCACGTCGGCCAGGGTTTCATTGGGCGCCACCATGACGTCATAGGGGCTTCCGTTGATATCCAATTGTACTACGCGTTTCATATTGCATATCTCCTAGCGGGCGGCATTGGTGAAGGCGTCATCAAAAGCCCGCTCGAACAGTACTTTCAGGATTTCCCTCCGGTATTCCGCCGAGGCGCGGTAGTCATCGATGGGCCTCGATTGATCGGCGCAGCTTTGAGCGGCTTTTTGCAGCAACGCCTCGTCCGGTTTCTGGCCAATCAGCATTTGCTCGGCCCCGGTGGCCCGGATCGGCGCCGGCCCAACGACACCAAGCACGATTTTTGCATCACTGATGGTCTGAGCTTTGGCATCCAACTCCAGATATACCGCCACCGCCGCCATGGCGATCTCCATGCCGCCGCGCACCCGGAAATGATGATAGGCGCTGGCCGAATTTTCCGGCGGCGCCGGCAACGTGATGGTCTTGAGATATTCACCAGTGGCCAAAGCGGTTTGGCGGTTGCCCAAGATAAAATCTTCGAGAAGAATTGAACGGTCGCCTTCGGCGTTGCCGATAGTCACCTCGGCACCGAAGGCCACCAATGCTGGCGGCGTATCGGCGGCCGGCGAGGCGTTGCACAGATTGCCGCCAAGACTGCCCATTGTGCGGATCTGACGCGCGCCGATGGTCTCTATGGATTGCCACAGGCCGTGATATTTTTCTTTAACCACCGGCGTATCCATCACGGCTTCAAGTTTGGCCGCACCGCCGATAACCAGACCCGCGCCATCATCGAATTTGATGTTTGAAAGCTCTTCAAGACCGGTAATATCGATTAGGTAATCCGGCCTCAAGCCAGGGCTCTTCATCTGTACCAATAGATCGGTGCCGCCCGAAAGAATGCGGGCCGCATCGCCATGTTCGGCCAGCATTGCCGCCAGTTCGGCCGGATCTTTGGGCGCCAGATACTGAAAATCGGGTAAATGCATAAATCTTCCTAGTTGGGCACCAAATCAGGCGTTCAGTTTTTCTTCTTCCAATCTGCGTATTTCACGCTTGAGCACCTTGCCCGATGCCGTCTGCGGCAAATCCGCAAGCGTCACGAATTCGAAGGAGCGCGGCACTTTGTAGGCGGCCATGCAGTCGCGGCAATAGGCTTCCAACTCATCGGCCGTCGCGCTCTCGCCCTTCTCCAAGACAATGAACGCTTTGGGGACCTGGCCCTTTACCGCGTCCGAGATGCCGACGACGATGGCTTGCAGCACGTTTTCGTGCTGGGTGATGTAATTTTCCACCTCCAGCGGATAGATGTTGTAGCCGCCGCAGATCACCATGTCGTCTTTGCGGTCGACGATATAAAGCTGGCCGTCGGTCGCACCGCCATTTTCCATATAAGCCATGTCGCCCGAATGCCACCAGCCGTCGACTAACCGTGCGGCGGACATTTCCGGATCGTTCCAATATTCCTTGATCACGCCGGGGCCTTTGCAGCACAGCTCGCCAATCTCGCCATTGGGCAGTGCGTTGCCGTCATCATCGATGATTTTAATTTCCCATTCGGGCGTCGGCCAGCCGGCGGAACCGGGGGTCGGATGGCCAAAGCGAGAATGGGTAACCGTCGAAGAACATTCGGTGGCGCCATAGCATTCAACGATGCCGACGCCGAAGGTTTCTTCAATGCGCTTGCAAGTTTCCGCCGGCAGCGCCGCGCCCGCCGACTGGCCCTGCCACAGAGACGAAAGATCATATTTGCCCTGATTATTGTCATATTCGTCGATCAGGTAGGTCCACATGGTCGGCGCGCCCATAAAGTGGGATGCGCCGAGCTTGGTAATCGCGGTTAGTGCAACCTCAGGCGTGAAGCGCCGGATGGTGATCACGGCGGCGCCGACAAACAGCGTCGGCAGGACGGCGATCACCAGCGCCACATGGAAAAATGGATAGCCGCAGACAACCTTATCTTCGTCGGTCATGGGCACCACTTGATAAGCGCTGATCATGGTCAGCTCATACCAGTTCCGGTGCGTTGCGACGGCGCCTTTGGGCCGGCCCGTGGTGCCAGATGTATAGAGGATCGAGACCGCATCATCCGGATCCATTTCGAGGCAAGTGAATTCATCGCTGCCCGCGGCAAGCAAATCATCGAAATCCAGAATACGCTCGCTTTTCAAATCCGCCGGCACGTCTTCGACCAGAACGATCTTTTCGAGGCCGGTCAGTTGGTCCCAGATGGGGATGACGTTTTCCAATGTTTGTTCGGTCGCGCCGAACAGCACCCTGGCGCCGCAATGATTGGCGCCATATTCGATTTCCAGCCGCTTGTTCATGATGTTGAAGGGAACGTAGACCGCGCCCACTTTCATGATCGCCAGGACCGCCATCACATATTGCGGAATGTTGGGCAGATAGACGGCAACCCGGTCGCCCTTTTCGATGCCCATGGAAATCAGTGCATTGGCGATGGCGTTCACTTTCCCATTCAGCTCCGAATAGGTGATGGTCGCCGCCGTCTCAAAGTCAATTATGGCTGGCCGATTGGGTATTCTGAGCGCCGCTTTTTCCAAACAATCTTGTGCCAGATTCATATCCACCGCCCCTATTTCTATCGCATAATGATATAACTATAGATCATATAAACTGTTGTAAAGTGTTATCAATTACACGTACTTTCATTGGTATTATTTGAATTTCAATTCGTAATGGTATAGAAGCATACCATGATTTTCAGAACCCATACGAATTCCCGTAAAGGCAAAGCCTGAGCTATTGAAGCAAGAACCGCAAATGAACGCAAAAACAAAAAATCGCGACCGGGAATATGAGCAGATATTGATGGTGCTGCGCGATTCCAAGACACCGCTTTATCATCAGATATTCTTGATATTGCGCGGCAAGATACTCGACAACACCTACCCGCCAAGCTCCCTGGTGCCAAACGAGAAACAGATCATGGGGTTGTACGATGTTTCCCGGATAACGGCAAAACGCGCGCTCAATGAACTGGCCGGCGCCAACTACGTGGTTCGCGAGCGCGGCAAGGGCACCCGGGTGCGGGATCAACTACCGGATGCGCCGTTAGAAATTCCGTCCGATGATTTGATCGAAAGCATGTATCAAATGGGACTTCAGACCGAGGCCGAAGTGCTGGAGTTTTCCTATATCAATGCCCCTTCCCATATCGCCATCCACCTGAACTGCAACACAGGCGATATCGTGCAAATGGCTGTGCGGGTTAGAAGCTACAAGGGCAAGCCATTTTCCTACATCGTCTCCTATGTGCCCGAGGCGATCGGCAACAATTATTCCCGGGAAAATTTAAACAAAACACCGTTGTTTCAGTTGGTCGAGCGCCAGGGCATAAAACTGACCCGCGCCCAGCATTCGGTGAACGCGGTTTTGGCCGACCCGACGGTGGCGCCCCTGCTTGGCGTTGATATCGGCAGCCCGCTCTTAAGCGTCAACAAGATCATATTTGACCAGGATGGCAATCCGGTCGAGTACCTGGCCGATCTTTATCGCCCGGACCGCTACAATTACAAAGTCAATCTAGCCGTCTCGGACGAAGGCCAGACCCCGGAAGAAGCCAGCTGACCGCAAACCGGCGGTTATCATTTATAGATATGAACGCGCCGGCTTCGCCAATCGGACAAGTCGGGCGCGGTCGCATCGATCACCGTGCGTTTGGTGATGCCGGTCCCTGGATCGCCCGGATGGAAGTTGAAATCACCCGCCTGATTGGCCCGCTGGGCCAGGGACCACAGCACGTCCTCGGAGTTGTCCGCGTCGGTGTCTTCGTTCAACAATACGAACATCTCGACCAGGGATATCTTCTGCAATTCGCGTATCAGGGTGTCCTTGGCGACATCTTCGCTGACCGTGATCAGGCCCAACTGGGCGGCGCCGAATTGGGGCAGCTTGAAATCGATGAAGCCAGGGGTTCTCGCTTTGAGGTGCTGCAGATCGTGATGGGCCTTCAATGATACCAGACCGATATGCTCGTGCGACTTGCCGCCCAATACGGACGGATAATGAATATCGCGGCGCTGCCACATCTCGTTCACGGTGCAGACCGGATTGGGGTTGGTGATATAAAATCCACGCATGTCGCCAAATGGGCCTTCGGGCTTGTCGCCCGGATTTACGGTGGCAAACAGGATCATCTCGGTACCGGCGGGTACCGGCAGATCGCGATCATAAAACTTCATGTCATCGCCGCCCCAGGCTTGCAGAAATTGCAGCTCATCCACCGCGTCTGGAATGCTGAGGCCGCCGAGCAGCGCGGCCTCCGCCGGCCCGCCGATCAACACCGCGATTTCCAGCGGCTTGCCCTCGGCAACGGTCTTATCGGCGATTTCCTTGATGCGAAAGGTGCGCGGATTGAAAAGAACCTGGTTGCCGTCCTGAACCGACAGCCGGACGAAACACAGATGATGACGCCCGGTTTCGGGGTGGCGGGCGAGGACTACGCCGGAGGTTATATAAGGCGTTGAATCATGTTCGCTGTGAATAATCGGCGGCAGATGATCGATCAAATTTGGATCGGCAGTAACCACATAATCGCTCTCGCCCCCGGCGGACAGATCAAGGGCTTTGGGCGCGGCGATAGCGGCGTCGATGCCGGTAAAAAATGCCTCCGTGTTCGCCGCATCGACGGAGCGATTGATCCGCTCCGTCGAGCCGAAGGCGTTGCCGACCACGGCGCCCGGATAGTCGTCGATATTTTCGAATACTACCGCCCGGTTGCGGCCATTTTCCTCGGCCTGGATGCGGGCAGGGATATCCCGGCAGCTCACGTTGGCGGAGACCCTATGAAGATCGCCGCCCTGGTCCGCCGCCGCCAGAAATTTCCTGAATTCCATTCCTTGACCCCTTTTGCCAGTCAGCCGGCGCTTGTCAGACGCGCCGCGAGATCGGCCTTGATGATTTTTCCCAAGGCGGATTTGGGCATCTCGTCGATGAAGAAAATCCCGCGTGGTACTTTATAAGAAGCCAGCGCGGCCCGGCAATGGTCCAGCAAAACAGCCTCCTCGACCGGTTCCCTGGCGACGACAAAAGCGGCCACGTCCTCACCCCGCTCCAGGTTTGGCCAGGGTAGCGCCACCGCATCGCCAACGGCGGGATGGGCAAGCAGTATCTGCTCGATCTCCGCCGGGTAGATGTTGACGCCGCTCCGGATTATGACGTCCTTGGCGCGGCCAACCAGGTACAGCAGGCCGTCGTCGCCCAACCGGCCAATATCACCGGGATAGAACCAGCCGCCCTGGAAAGCCTCAAGGCTGGCTTCGGGATCATTGTAGAAACCATCGGCAACGGCGGGGCCGCGATAACGGATCAGCCCGGCCTCGCCCGCCGGCAGTTCCGTGCCATCGCTATCGACGATCTGAATTTCTGTCTGGTAGATGGGCTCGCCCACCGATGCAGCGCCCTCGCCCGTATGGCCGGGCAGCAATACCGAAGTGCCGCCGCCTTCGGTCGAGCCGTAATAATTGATAAAATTGGGATTGAGCCGGTTCATGACCGCCTGGCGCTCATCGGGATGCAAAATGGCGCCGGTGGACATGAGCCGGCTTAACCCGCCCAGCAAGGGCGCCCCGGCGCCCGGCAATGCCAACAACTGGCGCAGCAAGGTCGGCACAAGGAGCAACGTCGTTGCCTCGAACTTTCGCGCCGCCTCGATCAATTCCGTGGGCTCATAAGGCGGTGGGAACATAATCACCGTGCCGCCGCTGAACAGGCTACCCATGGTGAAGGAGCGGCCACCGCCAAAATATAGCGGAGTCGCACTGAGATACCGGTCATGCTGGTTGAAGCCCAAGGTAACCCACTGCATTACGAACCGGGCGATGAATTGATCGTGGCTCAAGGCCGGCCCCTTGGGCCGCCCGGTGGTGCCCGAAGACAGCGACAGCACAACCGGGCGCGCGCCTCCTTCTGCACAAGGGCTATCGGGCCGGCGGGCCGCGATTGCCGCCTGCCAGGCCGCATCCATTTCGATAGAGGGAACGCCGGCCAGGCTGGCCGCCGGCTCGGCAATCACCAATGCAACCCCGAAAAATTGGGCGACATTTAATTTTTCAGGTTCCGTCCAGCGCCAATCGAGGGGCAATATAACCGCGCCCAGGCGGGCCACCGCATAGAGGATCATCAAATGATCAGCACAATCGCGAAGGCAGACGCCGACGATATCGCCCTCCCCGACGCCTTGATCACCAAGATGGCCGGCGATTCGGCGCACATGATCATCCAGCTCCCGGTAGGTTATCGTGCGCTCGCCCTCGATAATGGCGGGATGACCGCCGCGCCGGCGCGCATTTTCCTCCAAGGCGAGGGCCATATTCTTATTGCTTAGCAATTATTTCCCCCAAAAGCCTGGCGCATTTCGTGATTCCGGCGAGGTCTTCTTGCCCGCCAGCCGGAGTAATGGCAGGGTACGGGCTAGCTCCCGGATTATGCAAGGCCAATTCAAACCATGCCAAATACCAAATTTCCAGTCGCCGCCATCGACGCCGTTGTCAATATTCAAACGGCAGAGGCCCTCAGCCATCGCCCGCCCGACCGGCGCGAATTCTATGTGGAAAAGCTGGGGATCGATGAGGGCACATTCAACGGCATCAGCCTCGAAGACATGCTGCAACGCATGGACGAGGCCGGTATCGAAAAAGCCTTTTTGGTCGCCCCCAAGATCGGCCGCCAAGGCTTGCCCGCCGCCTACCATCTGCCCTATCAGGTGGTCGCGGACGCGGTACAAGCGCACCCGGACCGGTTTTACGGCCTCGCCGGCATCGATCCCTTTGAAGGCATGGATGGGGTGCGCCAGCTGGAACACGCGGTTACCGAACTGGGCTTTATCGGCGCCCATGTCTATCCCCACTGGTTCGAATTAGCGCCCGACCACGCCAAATATTATCCGTTTTATGCTAAATGCGCCGAGCTAGGCGTGCCGATCCAAATGCAGGTCGGCCAGTCGTTGGTTTACTCCAAAGCCAGCCCCATGCGCAGTGTCGGCCAACCGATTACCCTGGATGCGGTCGCCTGCGATTTCCCCGAACTGAAACTGATCGGTATTCATATTGGCATTCCCTGGCACGACGAGATGATCGCCATGGCTTGGAAGCACGCCAATGTCTATATGGGGTGCGACGCCCATGCGCCCAAGCACTGGCCCCAATCGGTCGTCCAATACATAAATTCCTATGGCCAGGACAAAGTTATTTTCGGCACCGATTTTCCGGTCATCGATTTCGCCCGGGCGATGCGCGATATTGCCGGCCACGGGTTTAAGCCGGCAGTGCTGGCGAAACTGTTGCGCCACAATGTGGAACGGGTTTACGGGCTGGGCGGCTGAATGGCGGCGCGTTAAGCGCTGATGACGTTCAGCACGGCCTGGCGTTTATTGACAGTCACTTCTTTGATGGCGGTTTCAAGGGCGCGGGGAATTTCGGCCGGATCCTCAACGCGCGCGCCATAGCCATCACTGGCGGTCACCACTTGCTCGAAATTGGGCGATGGTTTTAGCGACGACAACGGCTCCGAATTGCTTTTGGCCGCATAGCCTTCGGGATACATGGCCCGGGTTGCCTGGCTCACCGCATCCCAGCGTTCATTGTTGAATATCACCGTCAGAAACGGCAAATCATGGGCGGCGGCGACAAAATGAGCGGAAACAGGGTTGCCAAACATGTAGGCGCCGTCGCCTTCGGCGGCCACCACCAGCCGCTCCGGTTCGGCCAGCTTGGCGCCGACAGCACCGCCGAGGCCCCAGCCAAGGCCACTGGCGCCGCCGAACATGGTACGCGGCTCGGAGCGTTCCAGATAATTGAGATCAAGCTGCGCTTCGCGCATGACCACCGCATCACCGCCGATCACCTCGTTCAGGCAATGGCTGATCCAGGCCGGATCGGCGGGCTGGATCATGGACATATCGCGAAGTCGCGCGGTCCGCTCTTGGCTTTGCTGGCCAAGCTCGGCCTCAATGCGCCCGCGCCGCTCGGCCACGCCAGCGTCGCCATCGCCTAGCCGCGCCTCCAACGCCTGGGTCAGCGCCTGCATGGATTTATCGGCGGCGCCGGTTATGGCGAAATCGGCGCGGAAGCCTCGGTGCGGCGCACCGGAATAAAGCGGATCGGCGGCAATATGGGCGATCTTGCAATCGTCATTCGGTTTCTTCAGGCGAGGAATCCATGGCACTTCGCATTCGACGGCGATAATAACATCGGCGCCGGCTATCCAAGGCGCCGGATTGAACCCCGCATGCATTGGATGCGCCGATGGCAGGTTCATGGTTCGCGGTCGGTACTGGGTCACCGGAATTGCAAACCGAGCGGCCAAATCGGAAACGGCGTCAACCGCATCCGGAACATTTCCCAACTGGCTGGTAACAATCATCGGATTTTTAGCCGCCGCTATAACTTCCGCCAGTTCATCGATGGCGTTCAAATCGGGAAAGGGAGCCGTCGCATCGGAATGTTGCGCAAACGCGCCGTAGGTGAAGTTGGATACTTCGCGCGCCAGCACTTCGCGCGGCAAGGTCAGATAGACCGGCCCCTTTGGCATTGCGTTGGCAATATTGAGCGCCCGGTCGACGACGGCCTCCAACTGGCCGGCATCGCGCAATTCATAGTCCCACTTGACCGCTTCGCGCACCATACCGGCTTGATCGAACATTTCCTGGGTCCAGTGAATATCGATGCTGCGCCCGCCCTTGGTTGCGTCTTCGGCGAATGGCGTGCGCCCAGCCGCCACCAGCACCGGCAGGTTGAGGCGGTTGGTATTCAGCATTTGGCAAAGTGCATTGGCGGTGCCGACATTGGTGTGCACCATGACCATTTGCGGCCTGCCAGTGACCATGGTGTAGCCCATCGCCAGGGCCATGGCGACATTCTCGTGGGGCACGGCAATGGGTTTGGGTGCCGGCAAATTTAAGGCGGCTGCTTTGGCGAATGCCTCGATCAGGGGCGTAAAATCGGTACCCGCATTGGCGAAGAAGTAGTCGACGCCGCGGTCAGCCAGTAGCGCGAGGTACGCGTCCGCAACGGTGCCTGTATCGACGGATCGATCGGACATAATATTTCCCCACCAATACCTTGGCTGGCGTTACATCAGATTCCAAACTGTCGGCAGCCAAAGCGCCGTGACCGGGAATGCCAGAACGATCGACAAGCGGATCAAATCGGTCATGAAGAACGGGATTATCCCGGCATAGATGGTCTTCAAACCCAGATTCTTCGCCATGCCGTTGAGGACGAACACATTTATCCCGATAGGCGGCGTGATCATACCGATTTCCATGATCATGACGTTGACCACGCCCCACCACACCGGGTCATATCCCATATCGATGATGACCGGAAACACGAACGGCAGGGTGATGACCATAGCGGCAACGGTGTCAAATATGCTGCCCAGAATGAGGTACATAATCATCAGCATGAGCAATACGACAAAGTTCGAGGCGTTCAGGCCTTTGATGAATTGCACCGAAGCATCGGGTAAACCGGATAGGGAAATGAAATAGCTAAATATCGAAGCGCCCATGATGATCACAAAAATCATCCCGGTATTGGACGCCGTGGTGGTCAGGCATTCGAGAAAACCCTTCATCTTCATGCCGTTAAATATGGCAAAGATAAATGCCAGACTGGCGCCCACGGAAGCCGCTTCGGTGATGGTGAAGATACCCGAATAGATGCCGCCGGAAACGACAACGGCGATCAGCAGGAACCGCCAAGATTGTTTCAAAATAACCAACTTATCCCACCAGGGGACCTGATCTCCCGCCGGGCCAGATTCCGGGAATAGGCGTACGTAAATGCCGATCGTAATCACGTAAAGAACGGTCGCAATGATGCCCGGGACAATGGCCGCGGCGAACAGCGCAATGATGCTCTCTTCGGTCAAAATGCCGTAGATGATCATCACCACCGATGGCGGCACCAGCATGCCAAGCGTGCCGCCGGCGGCAATACTGCCGCTCGCCAATGTCTGTTGATAATTTCGCTCCAGCATTTCCGGCAGGGCTATTTTTGCCATGGTTGCCGTCGTCGCGATCGATGAGCCGCAAATGGCGCCGAAGCCTGCACAGCCGCCAATTGTCGCCATCGCCAGGCCGCCCCTGAAATGACCAACGACAGCGTAGGCCAGCCGGTACATATCGGCCGATACGCCGGCCTCGGTGGCGAAGGCGCCCATCAAAAGAAACAAGGCGACAACCGCCAGGCCTTCGTTGCCGATGGCCGCCGAAGGTTCGGTGCCGACAATGGACAGTGCCGGTCCCCAACCAATCAGAAATCCGACGGAAACGACGCCGGTCACGCCCATGGCGATACCGATCGGCACATGAAGAATAATGAGCAAGAACATCCCGCCGAGACCGATGGCGCCTAATAATATGGGATCCATATCAGACGCCTTCCGCTTCGTCTTTGGGTAACCGGCTGGCAACGCCGAATATGGCGCTGTACAGGCTGTCAAAGACAACCAGAACTTGAACCGGAACGGTTATGGTCATGATGATGGACGTAATCCACCACCAAGGCGCGATGGGGAATTCCAAAGTCGGCGAAACCCGGTTATTTGCCTGCAAATCCAATGTCAGCAAATAGAACTGCCAGACAAGGATGGTAAAGAACGCCAGTGTCAGAACATTGCCGAAGAATTCCAGCCAATAGTTGGTTCGGCCACCGACAGCTTTGCCGAGAAATCTGATAGTGACGTTGTGATCGCGGATCAGAAGCGCGGGAAAGCAGGAGGTGATGACAATGGCGTAGACAACTTCGCTGATATCCAAAAATCCCGGTATGCGTGGCAGCGACAGCCATCGGGAAACGCCATCGACCATGGTCAGCAAAGATAGGATCACCAGACCGGTAAAACCAATGCAGGCGACTACGCGTAAATATCCGCTTAGCCGCCTGCTTTTGAGGGTAAATTCGTCCATTTTAAAGACAGTATTTTATGTTATCAATCAACTGCCTTTTCTGACATCAGCGATGATCGAGAGGGCTTTGTCATAGACCGCCTGCCCGTTTTTCGTTTTCTCGATCCACCACTTGTGAACGGTCGCCTTGGAGAGAGCAATAACCTTATCCAGCTCGGCTTTGTTGGGCACAAACTTATCAATTTTTTGCGCCTGTGGATTGGATCCAATAATTTTGTCGGAAGCCGCTTTGTAAGCTTGGCCACCGGCCCGCGCGATAGTCTCGCCGCCATGTTTGGAGAAGGACGCTTTCGCCTTGGCCGATAATCCGTCCCACCGCTTTTTGTTCATCAGCAGCAAGAACGGCGAGGCGCCAAGGGGAATTTCGACCGCCTGTTTAACCAGGTTCATCGCCTTGAAGGTGCGCATGCCAGTCCAACCCTGAATCGAGCCGTCGATGGTCCTGCGGTTAAGCATGATGGTCATTTTTGGCGCGCTAACCGTTTGGGCGATGCCGCCAATGGCCGTAATAAATCTGCCGCCAACCGCGCCCGATGCGCTGAGTTTACGTTTCTTCAGATCGCCCATGGACTTAATTGGTTCGCGCAAGAACAGACTATTGGGTTGGGCCGACCAGGCGCCGATCAGATGAACCTGGCCAAAACCGGTCGCCATGCCTGCATCATGCAGGCGTTGAATGGTGAGCGAAGCCTCATTCGCATTCTCCAACAAAAACGGAAGTCCGATAACTTGCATCTCGGGGAACTGGCCCGGCGTATATCCCGGCAACACCCAGGTCATATCGGCAACGCCATTCTTGACGATTTCATACTGCTTGAAAGGGGATTTACCTAGGGAGCCGCCCCAAAAACCTTTCATGCTGACATCGTCTCCGAGATCGGCTTTGACCTTTGCCATCCACGGTTTGATCACACGGCTAACGCCAACGCTTTTTGCGGGCACAAACGTGCCGATCTTTATGTCACCGCCGGCAGCGGACGCACTGCCGGTTTGAAGCAGCGCCAAACCGGCTGCGGCTATTAATACCTTCCTGTACATTTAAAATCTCCTTGGTTGAGAGTAATTTATGGTTTTTGGAACTGATAAAAATTCTGTAGTTGGGATGGTACATCCTAATTTGGAATCGTCAATTTATCAATTGCTCACTTTCTTCGTATGCAACTCGGTGCAAAATCAGACGCTCGTTAAGATTTATCGATGCGAAGCTGGGCACGTTTTGGTACCGTGAATTCTGGTAATCCTTCTTCATTCCACGAATCCAGCGCCTTCATCATTGTCTCCCTGGGCGGCATGGAAAAATCGGCTTCGTCGTACCGGCGCGTGGCGTCGATAACCAGTTTACTGCCCATCTTCACCCCGTCAATTCTCGGCACCGAAGGATCAAGGGCGCCGCGCATGAAGACGTTCTCGACGATAACCGTATCGACGGCCGGGTTGTAACGGGTGTTGAGCACCCAATCCATATGCACCGGATCTCGGATGTCGATATCTTCATCGACCACGGTGATGCGTTTGAACGAGCTGATCTCGGCCATCATGCGCCCGATCTTCATGCCATGGCCGGGGTGAGCTGGTGTCATGGAAACAATGGCATGCGCCATCTGACCGCCAAAGGTCAGGTCAACATAAAGATCGTGGATGGCGGTCTCGCCAAGGTCGTGGCGCAGGCGCTTGAAGACCAGCGCCGCATTGGCGGTGCTCTGTAATACCGTGCTTTCACTCGGCGGCATCTGACTGGTGATGCCGTAATAGATAGCGTCTTTGCGCTTTGTGACGGCGGTGACGAGGGCAACGGCCTTCTGCCCTTCGGCCATCATAAAGCCGATGTTTTCTCCGAACGGCCCTTCCGCGTCCAACTCGCCAGGCTGAATTTCACCCTCGATAATTATTTCGGCGTTAGCCGGCACCATGATGTCGCTGCCGAGACATTTGACCAACTCAACGGGCGCTCCCTTGAGGCCGCCGGCAATCTCCATCTCCTGGGCGCCGGCCGGAAGGGCAGCCACCGAGGCCAACTGGAACGCCGGTTCGGCGCCGATCACCCAGGCGATGGGCGCGGCCTTGCCTTCGGCCCACCAGGTGGCGCACTGGTCATGGCCATGGCGGTTCGGGCGCAAGTTGACCACCACATGGTTCTCGTCGCGCACGTAGGTGCGGTAAACGCCGGTGTTCTGATTGCCGGTCCCATGCTCCATGGTCATGACCGTGGTCGTCAGATACGGGCCGAGATCCTTGCCCGGCGTCCAGGTCGGTACCGGCAGCTCGCCCAGCCGGACGTCCTCGCCGGTCTGAACAATCTCCTGGCAAGGGGCGGTATCAACGGAAATGGGCTTGATCGGATTGAGTAGTGCATTTTCCCAGCACCTGTTGATATCGTCGGGCTCGATACCGAGCGCCAGCGCATAAGCCTGCCTGGAGGCGCCAAGCAGGCCGGTGCAAAGCGGCAGGCTTGAGCCGTCCACATTCTCAAACAGAAGTCCGAAACGGTCCTCGTTGGAAAGCGCCTGGAACGCCCATTTGATCATCGAAGCCGGCTCCCAACTTCGGTCCACCGTCTTGTGGACGCGCCGCAACAATCCCTGTTGCTAGGCGACGGCGATGAATTCTCGAAAATTACGATGTGCCAAAATTCCGCCTCCGTTGCGGGTTTGAGAATATTATGAAGACGGCACCAGAACCAGTTCCCTGGCATCGGCAAATTCAAACTCATGCTGGCAGTGGGGGCACTGAAAGTGGGCACGGCCGGCCTCGGCTTCGACGGTCAGGCGGGCTTCCACGTGGAACCAATCACCACAGGCGGCGCAGGAAACCCAATTGACGGTGCCCCGCTTTTCCCGCCAATGACCAACACCGAGATATTTGACGTTGGCGGTATTTTGCTTGTTTGCCTTACTCATAATTCAGGCCACTCCGAATTGTTCGCACCCGAAATAGCCGATAGCGCTTTCCGGGTTGCGTCTTTTGGCACTTCGAGGCGCGGCAAAGTCGGTTTCGGCGCGCCCGGAAATTCTGATTGGGGCAAGGTTGCGTCGATGCCGATCTTCGACACCGTGCGCGCGCCGGACGGCAGGGACGGATCGATCATCGAGCCCGAAAGGCCGGACAACTGAAAGCTGTCGCGCTCCCATTGCACGCGTGTCGATAAGGCCCAATTCATTTCGCGCTCATCGAAAATATCGATATCATCGTCAACCACGATGGCCATCTTCAACCGCCGATACGCAAGGACCGCCGCCAAGGCATCCCGCGCCTCGCCGCCCATGGGATTGGTCAATTGCAGATACGCATGAAAGCGCCGCCCGCTCACCGGTACATGAATTTTGGAGATGGTCGGCGTGACCGAGCGCACCATGCCAAACAACTTGCCTTCCATCATCATATTATCGGGGACAATCATATCCGTAAGACCGCTGCCGTAATCATGGTAAATGGCGTCTTTGCGCATGGTGATGGCGGTGACATTGCAATAAGGCGCCAGTGTCTGCGGGCCGGTATAGCCGTGAAATTCTCCGAACGGGCCGTCCAGCTCAATCTGATCCCTAGGTATCCAGCCCTCGATCACAATCTCGGCCTCTGCCGGCACCATGATTTTGTCGCCATGGGTGCGCGACGCAACCAGCCGTAATGGCTCGCCGAGAAAGGCGCCGGCGGTAGCCCAATGGCTTTCGGGATAGTCCATCTTCCCCTGCGAGCCGACGGAGACCGCAGGATGATGGCCGATCCAGAAGGCGATGGGACAGTCTTCGCCATTTTGCCAGAACTTCCGCATGTTCCGGGCGTTGTGCGACGATGGCACCGTATAATAAGACATCTTCCTTGCGCCCTTGATCCAGCAGCGCTGGATCGCCGAATTGTCGATGCCGGTATCGGGATCGTAAGTCGTCGCATGGGCTGCCGTCAGGTATCGGCCCGGATCGAGAATATGCTGCTTCAGGGCCGGCAATTTTTCGAGATCACAGGCTTCGCCCTCGAACACCAGATCCTGCACCGGGGCGTCATTGCCCGCCACCGTGACCGGCGGGATCGGGTTTGATATGCGCTGATAAAGCTCGGGCCCGGCAAGGCGGTGATCATCCACCCCGATCATTTGCGCCGTCAGCGCCCGGCTCGCCGTCATATTGCAAAGCACCGGTATTTCGGAAATGCCGCCATCGGGCATTTGCGGCTGTTCTATGAGGATCACCGGATAACGCCCGGCCCGGTCGCTGGCATGCTGCAAGGCGGTGATTTCGTGTTCCACGGCGAAGGCGCCATTGGGGCGCCAGACCGAAGCATCGCATTCGGCCAGAAAAGAACGGAGATCTCTCACGCCTGTCATTAATCAGTCCTTGTCATCATCTTTAAGGGCGAAGGGCTCAAAGGTGGGCTTATAGCTTTTATCCTTGATGAATTGATCAAGGCCACGATTGTACGAATCTTGAGAATCGATGACGCGAATAGCACGGCTCTTCTCGGCCAGGTAATCATAAGACTGATCGAAATCCATTGTCCGAACCTTGCGGATTGCCTGCTTCGTCGCGCGCAATACCGCCGGGCTTTTTTTCATCAGCCTTTCGGCCAGATCGATGGTTTGTTTTTCCAGCTCTGCCTCGGGGTAGGAGAAATTAACCAAGCCGATGCGCGCCGCTTCGTCGCCGTCAAAGGCTTCTCCGAGACAAGCATAATAGAGTGCGTGGCGCGGCAGGACGGCATCGGCGACAACCTTGGATACCAGCGCGCCCGGCAAGATGCCCCAGTTGATCTCCGACAACGAAAAAGTCGCGTTGCTGGCGGCCAGGGCAAAGTCGGTGCCGAGGAGCTGCATGAAGGCGCCGCCGACGCAATAGCCTTCAACCATGGCGATCGACGGTTTGTCGTAATTTAACAGCCGGTCCCAGCGCCAACTGTTGGCGGCGCGCTGCGAGCGCTTTCGCTCGTAAAGATCGTCTTCCTGTTCGCGGAAAAATTTTTTCAGATCCTGGCCAGCGCTGAAATTACCGCCGGCGCCCATGATCACAATTACCTTGGCATCCGGATCGGTTTCAAGCCGGCCAAGGGCGTCGTCCATTTCGTAGTGGAGGTCCGGGCTCATGGCATTCTTTTTTTCGGGCCGGTTCAACGCCGTCCAGGCAATGCCGCCGCGAATATCAACGCTGATGTCTTCGTATTCATATTTTCCCATTATATATTCCTCCGCTTATAAAAATTTCCCTGCTCAGCCATACTCCCGAAGGACCTGGCGGGCGAGCGCCATTTTGAGAATTTCGGTCGGCCCTTCGGTGATGATAAAGCTTCTTTGGTCACGCCACATTTTCTCGATCGGCAGATCGGTGGTCAGGCCCAAGCCGCCATGTATCTGCATGCAACGGTCGGCGGCCTCAAACGATTTGGTGTCGCCGAAATACTTGCACATATAAGACTCATAGCGGATATCGCCGCCCTGGTCAGCCTTCCAGGCGGCCTGATGGACCATCAATCGCAATTGATGCAACTCGGTATACATATCGACCAGCATCCATTGGACCGCCTGGCGGTCGGCCAGAGGCTGGCCAAATGTTACCCGTTGCTTGGCGTAGGATGCGCCCAATTCCAGGCAGCGTTCGATAACGCCGATGCCGCGTGCGCCGTGGCGCACACGGCCTTCGCTGATCCAGTTCTGAGCGTGTTTGAAGCCTTCGCCTTCTTCGCCGATTAAATTTTCGGCGGGAACCCGCACATCGTCAAAGGCGATCTCCCAAGGGCGGTCGTCCATCATGGTTTCCTGCTGGCGGAGCAATTTTATGCCGGGCGTATCCATGTCCACAAGAAAGGCCGATATGCCGCCGCGTGAGCCCTTTTCCCGGTCGGTAGCGGCAAAAACCTGGGCAAAATCCGAAGCGTCGGCATTGGTGATAAAGCGCTTGGTTCCATTGATGACGTATTCATCGCCGTGGCGCACCGCCGTTGTCCGCATGGCGCCGGGATCGCCGCCGGCGTCGGGTTCGGTCTGCACAAAACAAGAAACCTTTTCGCCCCGGATTACCGGATAGAGATAGTGCTCTTTTTGTTGATCGTTCAGGTGAAACAGGATCGGGCTGACCAGTGGTCCGAAAATGCTGGCGGCGCGGGTCGGCAGCGCAATGGTGCGCGCCAGTTCCGTCCAGACAACAGCCTTGGCCAGCAGCCCCAGTCCCTGTCCACCATGCTCCACCGGAACATCAAAGAGCCATAACCCCAAGGCCTGGGCCTTTTCCTCCAGCATAGTGCGCATCTCTGGCTTTATTTTGTGGCCGTCGCACACATCCCGCTCGATGGGGATCAGCTCCGCATCGACGAACTTGCGGACATTGTCTTTTAGAAGCGAAAGCTCCTCGGGCAATTGAAAGTCCATGGCTACCTACGGCGCTCCTTTTTGTTTCCACACGGCGCGAATATCGACGGCGCTGACACCGTCACCTTCGCGCAACACCATCAAGGGATTGATTTCCAAATCATCCAGCGTGTCTCGGTGGTCGAGGTATATGTCCGACAAGGCCACGATGGCGGCGGCGGCGGCGTCCCGGTCGCGCGCCGGCTGGCCACGAAACTCACCGAACAAAGCTTTCGAACGCAATTCATCGAGCATGGCCAGGGCTTCGGTCTTGCTCACCGGCAGAAGGCGAAAAGCGATATCAGCTAACGCTTCCACATACACCCCGCCCAATCCGGCGACGGCGACCGGACCAAACAGGGGATCGTTGCGAATGCCGGCGATCAGCTCCAAACCCTCGATCTGTTCTTGCACAAGGAAGCCGGATATTTCCGGCGGCGGATCGAGCCGGCCAAGCCGTCCCGCCATTGCCGCCGCCGCGCCTTGGACCGCGTTTGCATCCCCTAAATGAAGCGTCACCGCGCCGATCTCGGTCTTATGCAGCGGCGCCGGCGAGACGATTTTTAAGACCACCGGGAAGCCGATCTTGGCGGCAGCAAGGGCGGCGGCTTCCGGGGTCTTGGCGATGGCGTATTCCGGGCTTGCGATGCCCCGCTCGGCCAGCATCGAAATAAGCGCCGCATCGGCCAATGGGGTGGCTGCGCCAGCCGCTGCCGGAGGCAGGGGCACAACACCGGCCGCCAACGCAGCGCCATAATCGCCGAGGGCCTTCATTGCCTGGACGCTGGCGGGCAGTCCTTGCAGGAACGGAACCGAGGCGGCTATTTGCTGGCCGCGGCCGGCGTCGGTCACGTTCTGCGCCATCCGCCCATAAGCGATCACCGGCTTGCCGACTTTTACCACATCGGTGAACACATCCGCATCGAACGGATCATCCGGGCCGCTCGGCAATTGCCCCTGCATGCAGACCATATCAACCCCGTCATCGGCCGCCATAATCTGGCAAATCTCGCTGAATTTTTTGGGTTGGGTCGCCAAACGGGCGCCCGTATCCAAAGGGCTGTCAGCTTCCAGACCCGGGTCGAGATAGGGCGCCATCTTGTCCCGGGTCGCCATCGACAATTCGGCCAGTTCCATGCCGTACTCGCCGGCGTAGTCCAGGAACAATCCCTTGCCGCCGCCGGAATATCCGGCCATGGCAACCTTGGCGCCATCTGGGAAACGACCGGCTTGAAATGCAAGCGCAATTTCGATCAAGGCGTCCAGGGAATGGCAGCGGATAATTCCATATTTCCTACACATGGCATTGAACACGTCGTCGTCGCCAGCCAGCGCGCCGGTATGGCTCAAAGCGGCTGCCTGGCCTTTTTCACTGGCGCCGATCTTTACCATCAGTATGGGTTTTCTCACCGACAGCGCCCGCTCGGCGGCGCGCATAAAGGCATCGGGGCTGCGGATGCCCTCGACCAGACAAACGATTAGTTTGGTGCCCGGATCATCGACCAGAAAATTGATATAGTCGGCAATCTGGATATCGAGCTCGTTGCCGCTGGAAACCGCATAACTGAACCCGAGCCCCCGCGCCGCCGCCTGTTCAAGCCAATACTGAAATGTACCGCCGGACTGGAATATAACACCGGCGGGGCCTTCGGGCAGGCCCCGCACGCGCGGCGTCGGATAGAATAATAGTTTTTCGGGGAGCGAAATGGCGCCCATGCAGTTCGGCCCGCAAATATGAATGCCATGCTCTTCGATAATTTGGCGAACACGCTCTCCCCTCGCCCGCCCTTCGGCATCGTTACCCTCGCCAAACCCGGCGGAATATATGAGGGCGCATTTGAGGCCGTTCTTGGCACCGTCCTCCAAGACACCCGTCACGGCATCGGTGGGAACGAAGGTCAGGGCCAGGTCCACCGGTTCCGGCAACGCGGAGAAATCGGGATAAACTTTCTGGCCCCACACCACTTCGCGGCGCGGATTGATCAAATAGACCGGAATCGGAAAACCATTGATTTCCAGATTTTCGTATAGGTTCTTGGGCCAGCCACGCCCGCCTTTTTCCGAAGCCCCGACGATCGCCACCGATTTTGGGCGAAATAGGTACTCAGCGGGATTCATGAGGTGCACCCAAAATAAGGATTAAAAAAATACGCTAGTCGAATTCGAGTTGGGATCATGGTCCTAAAATATAACTTCACACCACATGAACAAGACTGGATCATCATACTGCCATCGACCAGATAGACTGCCGGGCCACAATGCCGCGCGAAATCTCTTCGCGCTCCGATAGCGTCAACGCCATCCAAGAGCGTCGACGGGGCCGAAGACGGATGCCTCCGAGCGGCGATAGTTGGAAATAAATTGACGAAGACGGCTTGCCAACACCCGACCAATCGAGCGCATCAACTCGCCGCGCTGCCAGCGGTCCCACATCTCCGTCTCCTCAGCTGTACCAAATCCTCGACGATATCTTCGTTCCACCAAACAACGCTCCCTCTTTCTACCTAAGATAAAGTGTTGCGTCGATCAGTTGAAACCTCCTCCCGAAAGCAGACATTAGCCCTCAGGAATTCCGGCTTTGCGCAAGGCATCAGCCAACTCAGCCGACATACCAAGAAGCCATCTACCCGCCCACCGAGTTTCAATAAATGCCAATGTCACGTGGGGAAAGCGCACACTCATTTCCGCCACCGCCTGCTTGGCGTCTTCCATTCTGCCCAATTTCATGCAGGCAAAAATTTTGAGAGCGACCGGTGTCCAAATGGCGTTGGCCTCGCGCAGAGCCTTGTCTGCCCACTCGATCACCATCTCATAATTTCCTAGGTGGAAATGCGCTTCGGCCATTGTCACCATAAACGGGCTGATCCACATGTCCCTCGGGCTCAGCCGCAAGGCTTCTTCCGCATGTTTCATTCCCTCTTCGACGCGGCCGAGACGGACAAGAATTCTTCCGGCAATATATTGACTGAATGCCGACGCGGGATTGAGTTTCAAGGCTTCCTGAATAAACGGATGAGCCTCGGCGATACGCCCGACAAAATTGAGCGCCCGTGCCAACGCCATGTGGGAGCCGTCATCATCGCGATCCAGGCGCAACGCTTGATTTGCCAATTCGACCGCCTCTTGCCCGGCATCATCACCGTCACCGCTGAAACCCATGACCGCACCCATAATTTTCGCATGAGACAGCCCCTGATAGGCGGCGCTAAATTCAGGGTCCAATTTGATGGCCTCCTCCATGCAGCGGATAGCTTCGCCGAGGCTCTCTTCGGTTCGAATTTGAATACAAAATTGGCCCTGAAGATGAAGATCCCACGCAGTCAAACTATCAGGGCGTTTGGCCCGCGCGCGGGCCATTTCCGATTTGGTAAGTTCCGGCTCCACCGCACCGGCAACGGCTTCGGTGATTTCGTCTTGGACGACGAATATGTCTTCTAATTCCCGATCGTATCTTTCCGACCAGATGTGGCTGCCACTGACGCGGTCGATTAACTGCACCGTGATGCGTACTCGATTTCCGGCTTTACGCACGCTTCCTTCAAGCACGTAGCCTACACCCAATTCTCGCGCCACTTCTCGAGTGTCAATGTCGGAGCCCTTAAAGGCGAATGTCGAGTTACGCGATACGACCGCAAGCTGCCGGAAGCGCGACAACGCGGAAATCACATCGTCGGCGAGGCCCTCTGAAAAATAATCCTGCTCAGTGTCTCCCGATAAATTGTCGAACGGCATTACTGCGATGGACGGTTTGTCCAAAAGAACACTGGCTTCCGTCGGTTTCTCAATATCTACATTCACTCCGCCATTCAATTCCGCCACAAATCGAAATCCCCGCCTGGGAAAGGTCTTGATCACCGCCTGCGCCTTGCCGTCATCGCCAACCGCGCGGCGGACCGAATTGATTCGTGTGTTTAATGTTCCGTCCGAAACGATGCGCCCGTCCCAGACCATCTCGATCAATTCGTCTTTGGAAACCACCCTGTCTGCGTTTTCGATTAGGCAAGCCAGTAGGCTGAACACTTGTGGCTCAACCTCAATAGGCTCGCCATCTTGTTTCAGTTCCAAGCTCTCGGTATCGAGCGTGAATTGATCGAATTTGTAGATCAACGCGACCAGCTTCCCATAGTTGCTTATTGATTTATTGGTATTCTAGGGATTGTAGGACGGGAGGCAATCAATCAGGTGAAAACTGCCGAAGTCCGCTTAGGGCCAGAAGCGGTCATTCAGCGCATTTGG
>Ga0209362_1000566_pt1 | contig 32761 bp, 22 predicted proteins | sample SaaInlV_165m_DNA_FD_184680 | JGI IMG/M metagenome (GOLD analysis project Ga0209362, IMG submission 184680) | Marine microbial communities from expanding oxygen minimum zones in the Saanich Inlet - Saanich Inlet SI037_S3LV_110m_DNA (SPAdes)... | ecosystem: Environmental > Aquatic > Marine >... | reverse complement strand
AGCTTCTGAGGTTCTTGCAGTTCAAATACTTGGGCTTTTCGTCGCCTAAGGCTCGACCTTGAAAGTAGAACAACTTGTTGTTGCGGTTAATAAACGGAATGATTAACCTACCTCGATACTTGCCTCCCGTTGCAATGTAGAACTTATATTGGTCTAACATGCGGGATCGGATGAGAGGATGATCCTCTACTACTTTAAAGTGTTCCGACTCCTCAAGGTTGGACTCGATCTTATCAGGATCAAACTCCTCAAACTTTCGAGGAGTGGAGTATGAGTTCATGAAGTCTTCAAAGACAAACTTCTCATAAGCTTCACGATAACTACACTTCTCTAGACTGGAGTATAGCCTAAGGAAGTTGCCCACCTCACCAGTCTTAAAACAACGCCATAGGCCCGTTTCTGTGTTGATGGACATATGCCTCTTATAGTCATCTTTTACGAAGATAGAAGGAACTACTAGTTCCGTATCGTCGCTACAGAGCCTATAATTAGAGTGGAACTTGTCCAGACAGTATTTTCTAATGAAAGAATTGGATCCCATGTTTATAAATAATATTAGTGCTTCTCGCAGTGACATCATAGACCAGTGCCTATGGAAATACAAACTGAGATATATAGAAAGATTACCGGGCTTCGGAGCTAAGAATGAGGATGCGTTGAACTTCGGATCCTTCATCCACAAGATCTTTGAGATCGGATACAAGGAGAATGACATGAAGTCCCTCCTGAGGATAGCTGAACAAGAACGCTCAACCTACAAGGTGCCCTTCCGTGAGAACGAAAGGATGAAGTCCTGCTTAGAGAACTTCATAATTTGGAATCAGAAGATGGGTGAGACCATGTCTACTGAACAGATGGTAAGCGTCCCTTTAGATGAGAAGAATGACATAACTTTTATTGGGGTTATTGACCGTGTAATCAAGGGTAACGACGGGGGCTATTTAGTAATCGACTACAAGACATCTAAGAGGGAGAAGAAGAAAAGAACCCTTATGGATGACGACCAGTTAAAGGGGTATGCGTGGGCGATACACGAGCTTTATGACGTTCCTTACGAGAAGGTTTACTGCGCTCATTACTACCCTGTTACTGGTAACTTTGTAGCCGTAAAGTTCTCACGATTCCAGATAGAGAGATGGAAGAAGAAGCAGATTGAAAAGGTTTGGAGGATTCGAAAGAAGAAAAAAGACGAGTTCTGGGCACAGGAAAATATATTCTGCGACTGGTGCGAATATAAGGAAGCGTGCCCTAAATTTCATTCTGAAGAAATAGTCTGTAAGCGAATCGATGAGCAGAAGGAACTCAAGAAACAAAACACCCAGAAAAAGTGAACACTAGGATCATGAGGATCCATATTATTCCTAGTGCGAATAGCTCGCCCATTTTAGCGGCTCTGTGAATTTCTTCCATTGGGTTATCTTCTTTGTTCATTGTAGTTCTTCTAGTTGACCCTTAATTATAGGGAAGTAAATCTCGTAGTCAATATCTTCTAGGAACGTTTTTACAACTTCTTCATTAAATCCTGAATCGACTACTAGGAACTTATAAACAGTTTGTAGTTTTAAAGGCTTCCTTGTGTCTAGAGACTTGAGCAGTCTAAGCTGATAAAGACTAGGTAATCTCTTTCCGTATTTAAAACTCCACTTATCTACAAAGTCACTGGAGAAGGTAAAGTTAAGTAAATCAATTGTTTCGACTAAATCCTGTTCTAATGTATTCATATCTTCTAAATAGTTATAGAGGAAAAGACCTTATAAAAAACGGTAAATTTATGAGTCTTGCAATAATATTACAATGAACAGGGGCTTAAGTGGGGATTTAAGGGATCGCCTGGGGAAGTTCACCCCAGACCGTTATACGGTAGTAGAAACTTCCTACATAGGATTGCGTCCAGGTGACTTAATTGAGTTTAGTTATGGGTATGTAAAAGGGAGAAGGTATGGGATAATTTTAAAGACTGATGCTCACTTTAATGGTATTTTCTTGTCTACATTAGATAACTCACTATACAACGTATTAACGTGTGAATCATTAGATGAGGACATATTTCTTAGTTTACTAAATACAATGTATGGGGATGAGTCTAAATCCACCTACGCAGAGGCTGTTTCTATTGCCCCTTTAAATCCTCCTGAAAATGCAGAAAGGAAAAAGAAAAGGAAGAGACAACCTAAGTATGATAGAAGTGTTAGAGACTTTAGAACTTTAAATATTTCGGGGTTGAGCCAAATATTTAAAATTACTTTCCCGAGTAAGGACACATAATGAGCGACAAAACCAGAGAAGACTTAGAATACGAAAGAGGCATAATCGAAGCGCAAATCCTCCAGACGGACAAGCACCAAAACAGACTTCTCGGCAGACTTAATAATTCTATAAGAACGGTTACTGCTGGTTTTGAAAAGTTTGGAAACCCGATAGGGATGTTGACGAATTCATTGAATAAGATGGATTCCACCAATCGGGATGCTTTAAAGATTGGGGTAACCAATAAAAAACTCACCCAGATGGTATCCAAGAACAGTAGTGTTCTTTCGGATAACTTAGTCAGTAATCAAGCACTTCAGGAAGCCATAATTCAGAACTTCGGTCAAGGAGTGAGATTCCAAACTGAAGGACTTATGAACCTTACCACGGAGATGATTGCTACGGGGCAAAATGTTCAATCCTTAGGAAATTTAAATTCTGATCTAGCACTTGCTACAGATAACAGTGCTGATGTGGTTACTCGTTTGGCTGAGGTAAATAAAGAAGTTAGTGATAAGTATGGCGTTAGTAATGATAAGTTAATCAATACTTTACAAACGTTGAAGTCCTCCTTAGATAAGGCATCCTTTTTCGGAGACGAAGCCGTTGAATCCTTAGGTGTCGCAGCCCAGGAATTAAAGGGCCGAGCAGGGGGAACAAATATTGACGGGGCTTTAGCCACGATGTCGGAACTTCTTGTAGGGGGTCTTGACACGATAAAAGCTGCTTCTGTTCTAGGCATCCAAGGGGACCGAGAATCCATTGCTGGGGGAGGAGGAATAACCGCAGATCGTATGGCTGAGATTGCTGATGAATTCAAGCGCGTATCGGACAGTTTTGGAGGGGGATCCTTAGGTTTAGATTACACTGCTCAACTATTTGAAATGAGTAAGGCTCAAGTAGCGGGAATGCTTCAATTAGCTAAGGTTGCCCATAACGATTCCGGTATTCAAGAGGGTTTGAAAAAGACAACGGATGAAACCTACAATACTATTGAGAACGTAAATGCGAGAGCGACCAATTTCTATGACAAAACAGCAATGGGTATGTTGGGGTTTCTAGGGGCAATTCCAATTGGAATTGTTGGAAGTACCGCACAAATTGTGGCTGCTATAGGGGGCGTAAAGGGTCCTATAGTAGCTAATAGACAAAGCCGGGAGGATGAAGTGAGGCACGCAACAGAAGAACGAGAAAAGGCCGCCAGGAGGAACGGAACGTCACAATCAGTCCAACCTAAAACTGAAGAAGGATCAATAGGATTTGCACGTAATCCGGGCAACGCCCAGCAGCGAGGAACTAGCCAGGGTACAGGTGCTTCCTTTAAACTCGATTCAAATCTTCGAGAGGACCGAAAAACTCGTATCGCCGCAGCCCGTAGGAAACAGGAAACTTATCTTGGAAGAACAACTCGTAAGTTCATCCCTTCACCAACCGAAAGAAAATCGTTTTTTACGAACCGAGGAGATGGAGGCTGGTTTGGTGATAAGACTAGCAAATTTGGCAGGAGCATGAGGGGTGGAGCAGCGGGCATAGCTTTGGGTGCCGGTCTGAATGCCGTTGGTGGTTTAATACCAGGAATGAATAAGGAGGATGGCACTAGCAAGTTTTCAGGGGCTTCTACTGGGCTTAATGTTGGTCTTACCGTAGCACCCTTCCTTGGTCCTTTTTCGCCCCTCGCAATAGGTATTGGAGGGGCTGTTGGTCTCTTGACTGACCTTGTTAGTTGGTCTGATGAAGATGCTAAAAGGGCAGAAGAAGAAAAGAAGGCAAGGAAACAGAAGGAGGCCGAAGACAAGGCAAAAAAGGCAACTAGAGAGATGCAGAATGCAAATATATTCGCAGGCTATCTTCGTTCGAGGATGGACTTATCCTACGGCCCTGAGATGATAAAATTACTTTCAAAACAGGTTCAAGCAACTGAGAAAGGTAATAAGAAAGAAACTGCATTATCGAGCGGCCGCAAGTGAACAAATAAATTATGGTTACTTTTTCAACATCAAAGTTTAAAGACGGTTACAAAAAGAGATACTTGCACGAGAGATCTCACTTGAAGCTAGAGTTTCCTCAACAAGGAGATCAAACAATTCAAGCCTACATTCCTTTTTTAGAGAACCCTGAAATAAATGAAAAAGGGAAATCAAAGCTTAATACCTATGATCTTGTAGGAAGAGCAGGGCAATTATTTTCCTATGGGGGTGCCGATTCTAGATCTTTAGATCTAAAGTTTAATATTAGCCTTTTGCATGTTCTTGATATGCAATCTACTGAAGGTATTACTGAGAAATTTCAAAGAGAGTTTTCGGCATACTTTAATGATAAAGCCCTTCAAAGAAAAGCTTTTAATCTTAAGATAATTCCTGGCGCAACAGGAGGACTCGGAAGCCGACCGCACCTATCCGCGATGACGCAAGCGGAAGGCTTCCCGCAATCAACTGCTCACAGGAATTATTATAGAGGTCTTATAGGTCAAGTCACTAATACGGATCCTGGAAATCAAATTGATGTTGGAGGGACACCGACAGGAAATTCCGATACCAGAGATCTTGATAAAACTTTGGATCTTATTTACTACTGGATTAATCTAGTTCGAGGATCAGTGTTAAATAACTCTACAAACACTTTGTATGGACCTCCTATTGTTAGGTTAACGCATGGGCCTATGTATAACAATGTTCCTTGTTTGGTTGAAGATTACTCTGTCAGTATTGAAGAAGAAGCTGGGTATGATGTACAGACTTTAACGCCAAAGCGTGTGCAAGTCTCAATGTCCCTAGTTGAATCAAGAACTGGTAACTTCGGTGAGTATGTACCTGGAACTATAACAGACGGAGATAATCTTACTGGGTGGGAGTCTATAATAGATAATAACTCTATTGATCCTTACAACGGATTGATTGGGAGTGTAGATTAGATGGGGTATAGAAACTACTTAAAGTTAGGGATTAACGAGGTTATACACAAGAATAAGAGAGTGGCTAGCAACCTTACTTCTTCTGAATTTAGGAATTTTAACAAATCCTTAGAAGGTAGCAACTACAAGGTTGGAACTATACCTCCCGGTTATGAGCATCGTGCGGACAAGATATCTGATCTCTTTTACGGAACTCCAAGCTTAGATTGGTTAGTGTGTTGGACGAATAATGTGTCAGACCCATTCCAGCAACTTAACGTAGGGGATAGAATAAAGATACTGAACCGATGAGTAAGTCATTCACATACAATTTAATAGTAACTCAATCCAAAGAGGCTATTGATAGGTTATTCTTTGATACCGCAGTGCCTTCTAATGGTGGACTTGGGCAGACTCGTAGAGACTTACTTCAATCATTTGAAGATTTAGGTGACCTTGCTGATGACATCTTAATATCTCCCTACAATAACTCTGACTTTTTAAGTTTTGAGACTGAGATGAATGGAGGAGGCACCTCAACCTTTACTACTATAAAATTAGTTGAAACTGCTAGGGTGCTTGAAAGATTCGTAATACCTACGGACGGGGTTTCGGAGGTCGTTATAAACGAATTTAAAAAGAGAATCGCAAACCTAGGGGATAAGGCGGATAATCAGTTTTTGAATGAGGTTATGTCGGTTAGACCTGATTATTATATTTCTTACGGGGTTGGGGATGATATTAGTAAGTGGTCAGGTCCTTATTGTGTAAGTTTAATGGATACCGTTTTGAGTGTGGATTTTGACGGCATTAGAACCCTTGAATTAACATTTACACCTACTCAAGAGACAATAAAATTATTTTCAAATAAAGTATTACTTGCCAATCTCACTGAAAAAAAGAAGAAGAGTAGCTTTGACACCCTCGCGGCAATTGCTGATAAGGTGACGTATGATAAAAGTATTTTGGTGCCTGTGGCACCGGAAACAGACGGTTCACTACGCAAAGTTTTAAAGCCAAATAAGGACGGTGATTCTTGGAATAATGCAATTAGGAGATTAATTCGAGAATACCTATTCGGCATACGTAAATCGGTTTCTATTGGTAATATCCTGGTATTATTTGATCAGGATTTAGATGCTGAGGAAGACGGACCAATCGTTGTTAAAGCCAAGCCTTACAGTGATATTATCAGCACTTATCAAGCTAAGTTAAGAGAATTCGGTATAGGTATTTTCGCGGGCGGTAGCAGAAGCGAGGAACAGAAAAAAAGAGATAGGGCTAAGGAGGACATAGCTAGAAAGCCTATCAAGGATAAGATAGCTGAACTTAAAGGCACGCTTCCAGGAGTTACTGGTGGTAGCCGAAATTATTCTAAACTTTCTAAAGAACAAATAATAAATGTTGAAAACCAGATAAAGTTGCTTGAGAAGGACTTAGAAGCAATTAGGGTATATTCCGAAGGGAAAAGCGAATTAACTACATCTATAAAAATTGGTGGATTGATCACTGGAAATTTTTTGAGGAAAGGTGTCCAAGAGAATGTCGCACTCCGCGCCGCCCAAAAATTATTCTGCAATCCTGATAGTACAAGCAATGCAGGTAAGGCATCCACAGCCCCCCCATCGGTCATCCTTGAAATGGCGGTGGATGTACCAACGGATAAGGTAGTTGGTGAAAAGCTAGAGCTTCTCTCACCGTTATATACCTTTTTTAAAACTTTAAACGAAGTATCTGAAACTAAAATTCAACCTACTATATTTGAAGAAAACAATATAAATACTACTAAGCTTCTCCATAAGCATGGGTTAATAACTAACCCAACCGACCCGGTATTATTTATAGGCGATGAAGACATAATTAAAAATCTAATCTATACACTCACCGGGGGACTTCCTGAGAATATTGACGACCCGGTATTCAGTTATGGTGACTCACGCCGCGACCTTAAAGCCAAATGGACTGCTTATCGAGAGGAATTAAAGGAGTTGAATCCTTTTGTCAGAGGGATTACTTCTTCCTTTGGTGAAGAGATAGACTTCGGACCTTATGAGTATCGGTTTAGAAAAAAAATAACTACTGATAGTTTAGTTTTTATGCACAATCTCAAGAACTCTAATGTTATAGAGCTAACCGTGGATGCTAGTCCTTACAGGGCAGAACTACTAAACCTAAATGCTGAACTTTCCTATAAGTTAATTGATCTGGCTGCTAATAAAGCGGAGTTGGCTCCTGATTTTAAAATTTTTAAGTATTTAAAAAATAAGTATGGTGGGGATGCATCATCACTCGGTCCTTCCGAAATCGTAGACACTATAAATAATGATACAGTTGCTCTAAAGATGATTAAAGAGGAAGGTGTCAGCGGGTTAGATTCTTATTACTTTTTTGATATTTTGAGGGCGACAAGTTCAGGCGTTGGAGGCTTAAAAATACCCACTAAGGGAAACACAACTAAATCTAATGCAGACCTTTTAAGGAGGGCTATTGGTTATACTCATGAAGTAAACATTCGAACTCTTCCTTTTTTTAATATTGTTAATTACCTGAAGAGGGATTGCTTATTAGTGGGGGTCCCTAATAAAATTATAGGTTCTACTTTTCGTGAGGAGGATTTACCTCCCCCTTCAATGTATTCAAATAGGTATGGGATCTATGGGTATAAGCACGTTATTACACCTGATGACGCTTACTCGGAGTTTAAACTCTTCCAGAATAACATAATACCTGCCTCTCAACTTAAAGTTCAAATAGGAAAAATGCTAGACTTTACGCCCTTAGCTGCGGAGGATGCTGCTAGGGTCAAGGTTTATGATGATATACTTGATTCCATATCTTCTACAGGATCATCACAAATCCCCACTATTTTATAATAGTGGTATCTCAACACCGAAGACAATAATATGGAATTTTACATCGGACAAGTAACATCAAACTCAGATGATAATAACACGGGAAAGCTACAAGCAGCTTTTCCAAAATTATTTAACAATCGTCCTCAAGAAGTGACTTATACGTCTCCTTTCTGTAAGGTTAATGCAGGGGGCTTTATAGCTATACCTGAGGTTGGCGACGAGATCATAGCACTTTACAATCCCAACCCCTCTTCCCAGGAAAGAACATTATACTATCTTTCCACGGTAATTAAGGAGGACATCGTTTCTGACGACAGAAAGATACGGGATACTTTCCAAGCGTTAAGAAGCAATGATACTAAAGCTCAAATATATGGCGAGTCGGCCAAACCAGTAACTCAAACGTTTACTAATATGGCTGGCGCGGGTCTATACATTCAAAGAGAGTTTACGAAATCTAAGATAAGTAATAACGTCACTATTAAGTCTGAGACTGGAGAAGAAGTTACTGTTAGTCCTGTAGGGGTTATGATAAAGAATTGCCATGGGGATGCCATTATATTAAATGGCAATGAGCCTAATGAGGCTTATGGTTCTAGGTCGCTTTCGATAAGCACTGAAGGTGCTCAAGAATATAAGTGTGCTCGATCTGATATTAATATGAAGATTTTAGACGGTGGAGACATAAATATTGAAAACAATTCTACTGGCTTTTTCTCAATGGGTAAGTGGTTTGGTAACATTCGATTGAAGAGTAAGTTTAGAAATATTGATTTAGTAGCGGGTGGGCCGTCAGGGAAGGTAAATATAATCACACCGGGAGCGACTATACAAGTGGATGGCACAGGAGCAGTAAAGATTTTGGCAGCAGGGAATATAGACTTTAACACGCCACTTAGCATCAATATGAATGCGGGTGCAGGAGTTAATATTTATGGAGGGTTACTAGGAGTGAACTTAAATTCAGCAACAACAATAAGTAATAAGGCACCATTGATTAGCAATAATGGTATGCCTCTGACCTTCACATCAGCAGCCGAGGACCTTGTTGAGACGCCTGTACCTGGGTTGACGGGAGTTCCTTCCGTCCCTCCTATCATTACGCCTAATGATTACTTAGACCCTGTAGGAGCAGTTTAATGTCGCAACACGAAGAGCCAATACTCCCGTTAACTACTTTAGAGGGGGTAGCTTTAACTTCTACTTTTGGCATACCTCCTTGTATGCTGGATTTATTACCAGCAGCGTTAGCACTTATCCCTAGTCCGATTTTAATTGCGATCCGTGACGCAATAAAGAAGGCTGAAGAATGGTCACTGTCCGCTATTAGGAAAATTCAAAATACTGTTAGAGATATTTTAGGATTATCATGGTTCCCTGACCGGGATGGCTTTTATTCTGTCTTTTCCGACTTTTCTAGGTTTGGCATAGACCTTCTTAGCACAATCGCTGGTGCGCTTGTTGCTTTTATGAAAGTTCTTGAAGAACTTTTAGAATTCATTGAAGAGATTCAATCACTGATAGATTGTGTCAAGTCGTTTGCGGACAGCTTTAAAAATAAAGGAGGAGGACTCGCGCAGCAACGTATAGCTCTAGCAGGCAATGATGCAACCGCTTACGCAAACTTACTGAATGGTGAGCTTTCCGTCTACTCAGAACAGTTAGCAACCGCTACTGCGTTCTCGAACAGGTGTAGTAATCAGTTAACTAACATTGACGCTACTCTTCTGGATAGGACATTGAATCCTTCGTTAGAGCCACAAGCGACACCCGAAGTCGTTGAATCCGTTTTCCGTCTTGAAGCAGGCCCACCTCAATCTAGATCAGGTAAGTTTGTGCTTTCTGTTGATGGATTATACTATGACTCGCAGTTAAGTGGTATAGCTCCTGCTCTCCTTGAGTTGGAAGAAAGAGAAGAAGATCTTAGATTTAAGGAAGGTGGGTTCTCCAATGGTGAGCTTTGGAAGCTTGAGTTTGATCCTAGCCTGGGTGGTAGGGGTATACCTTTAACAAGAAACGATCTAAGATACTATTTCAACACCATTCTAGATCCTGATATAATTGATAATTCCCCTGGTGTTACAAATTTCTATGATCAGGATGATCTGTTATTAAGCTTGGAAGGGCAGAAGGATAGGAGAGTATTCGATGTCTCGTCTGAACTACAGGAGCTAATTGATGATGGGGCTTCCCTTGCAATTACTGATAACATGCGTCAGGTTATGCTTTCTGAGACAGCCCAGTTCCAGGACAGGGTCAATAAGCGTAAGAAGCAAATTGAGTTAGCTGTTAAGGTTCCTACTTGCTTAGGAAGGGGACCTCAATTTACTCCTGGCAACGTTCCAATTAATGACTTCTCCTACTTAGCAGGATCTAATTTCCTTTTGGATATTGAAAACCAAAGAAGTATTGTTCTCGATCAGGCTGATGTCACAGGTGTTATTCTTCCATTAGAAGTTAAGTTTACTGAGAAGATCAATACAAATGATTCAGTATTCCTTGATCACATCCTATTGGCGAATGTAGCTAAGGGTGAGACGGTAGCTAGCCCACCTGAACCTTCTGCTCAAAGTCTACAAATCAATACTAGAATTGTGGAAGATGGCTTGTTTGCACTTTATAATTATTTAACGGTTGAGACTGACGTTCCTTCTGGCACCAACTTTGGAGTTCACAACTCTAGCAGGCTAGGCGTAGGTTCTAACTCTCAGATGGTAGGGGATGCTCCAACTATATTTAACAAGGGTTTAGGTATTCCGTTCCTAAGTGGTGTTGCCTTCCCGGCTCAAGGATCTTCTGATATTGATTTCATGGGGACGTATGCGAAGATGCCTGAGACTTCGGAGTTCCAAGACTTTCTTTATAATGCAGAAGGCGGCACCTTTGAGACTTGGGTACATGTGCCTCACCTAGATGGAACCACGCAGGGTTGGAATATGCATGGTAATGATACCTTGGGTCTGTATAGGCTTTTACTCGCTAATGAGAATGTAGGAATATCTGACTCGAAAGAACCCCAAGCTAGCATTGATAATATGAGCATAGATAATGGCACAGGGGTCGTTAGAGGTGTAATTCTTGGATTTACGAGGGACAGGAGATTTACATCTAACTTGGATCCGAGTAATGATAACGGTCAGAACCCTACTGATAACCTTGTCTTAACTCTAGCTCCGACACAATCTTATGACTCCTCCAGTGCTGGGTTTATTGCAAAGAGAACAAACTGTGAGAAAAATTCTTACCACGGGATGTCCATACCTGTGTTTGAGGAGTTTAATGGTAAATCACTATCAGCCTGTGGTAGGTCCTTTGTTCAGATCTCTGTAGCAGTTGACCCTAAGATGGACGAAGTTAGAGTATACGCAGACGGCATTAAGCTAGCCACCTCAAGCTACCAAGATACCTTCGGAACTTCTCGAAAAGGTGAGACCTTTAAAGCTCCTTCTATAAAACAAAACAACTCTTTCGAGTATTCAGGGGGTCCTTATCTGGATAATTACTTTACTCCTTGGGTTATTGGAGGAGGATACACTGATGGTTTCTCTGGAGGTAACTTTATGGGAGGCGAGTATGGAGGTAAGGTAAGTGGTCTTCGAGGCTATGTAGGCTGCACCAGATTCTACTCAAAGCCTCTTGAGGACGGAGCGGTATTAAATAACTATAAAGCAACTCAGAGATTCTTCAAAAACGTTGATGTTCCTAATCTCATGTGGGAACCTATTAATATAGTCTAATGTCTAAGCCAATACAACCCGATATTCCTGACGGATCCGAAAGATACTTTACTAATTGTAGAGGAGTAAATTTTAATATTCCTTTAGAATCACAATGGAAAAAACACGGTTACCTTCCAAAAATAAGACCGGAAACTTGGACATTACTATCAACCTTGGGCTTAGCGCAGTATGTCCCCTTAACGCAGTATGCCCCCTCGGATTGTTTTGTAGGCACCAATAAAACGGCTCAATGGTGGCATTATAACCCTGAGGATGCTGAGAACGGAATTAGTATTATCGCGTTAAATGGACTTAACGCTGTTAGAGTTTTCTTGGATTACTATGTTTGGGTTTATAAAGATGATCATTTATCAGATATTAAAAACTTCCTATCAATATGCGATAAGTATAAAGTAAGGGTTCAGTTTGTTTTGTGGGATCAACTGAACGTAATGGGCTACGGCGGAGACGCTGGTACTGGGGAGCCAACAACGGAATCCGAACTCTCAGGAGTGATTCCTTATGGATTAGCAGGCCCGTCTGGGGCTGCGGGTGTAGGGTCTTACTGGATAAATTCTCCTTTATTATTTGAAACTTCCTCACCGGCAGCGGCAACTAATTTTTTTGAAACTAAAGCGAAACCTTATATCGATGCGTTAGCTAGCTCCGTCTCATCCTACCAATCAATGTGGAGTTTTGATGTCCAGAACGAAACTGATGATGCCCTTATGCCTTACTTTAGGATCTTAACCTCAGGAACATCTCTATATGTTATGGATAAGTATCCCTTTATAAAGACAACTTTTGGGAATGGCGCGGGGTTTGATCCGGGGCAATTTCATCTACATCAAACGGATCCTGCCCTAGGTGGGGTTAGTCCTTTTTATCAGTTTTCCTCTACGGTAGACTTTGCTTCACTACATACTTATGGTAATGCTATTTACTACCTGAAAAAGTATGTTCGTGACGGGGTTTCTGGGTCTTACGACACGAGGTTACCCGCAATGTATAACGAGGCTTCTAATTACCCTTCGATAAATTACCCTAGGGAAGTAATCAGAGCGTTACATAGAGATAAAAACTTTGGAGGTCTGATCTACCAAGGTTTTAGTGATCGTAACGGCTCTCGTAACCCTTTCATCGCTTCTCAAGGCATACTCTATGGCGATGGCGAATGTAGAAGAAGTCTTGATCTATCAGCATACCAGGACCTTGCCTCCGAACAGTGGGACTACTCCAGGAGGCAACTCCGTAAGATTATTCAAAAGAGTCCATCCACGGAAGACTTAGATTTCAACGGATATACTTCGGGTGTTTTTAAAAATGTCATAGAAGGGGCAAGTGGAATAGGTGTGTTGCCTGAGCATGTGAGTTATCAACCTTCTTACTCTGGTTATACTGAGAGTAATTGGACTCTCGTTAGGGACATGTTTTACAACTCCTTTGGTGGAGGCCTGACCCAGGCCTTTTCGCAGTTTATAAACCCAGGACTTTTGAATCTAAATGCTTATAGGTATTATGATATAATGGGTAGTATTTACTCTCCCAGCCTGACTAAAAATCAGGGTAAATTTCCTCCCCAACCCGTGTGGAATTTAGCTGCGGATAACTTCACCATGAAGGATTGCTACGATGCTTTCTTCACCTTATCCTCGTTGCCCTCTCTTGCATCTTATAGCGTCGATCCAACTTCGGATAAATACGATGCTAGGAATGCTCAAGTCAGGTATATGGGTAAGGTTCTTATATTGCTTACGAGAACTTTATTTGCGGCATCTGGCATCTTCCCCCGCCCCGATGTCTTACAGGAATCACTTTATGGCACAGTTTATGATGACTTATCAGGGGTTCATGAGGTCGTATCGGTTGAGGATAGACTGGCTTTTAGTGCCGCAGTGAACGGACAACTTAGGAATCACCCTTATGTTGATGGCAGGGTTATTACGGGATTAACAACATATGACGCATCTGCCTTCCTATGTCATGATAATAATAATAGTTGTTATTACACAACGGACCCTCCCCCAGCTAACCCACAAATGGATGATATTGATTGGGAAGAGTATGATACATATTATGCGGATGTAATAGACACACTTGCTGTTTGTATGTATAAACTACAAAAGTACGCAACGGATGTGAACCCAGACTTCTCAATATTTTAAGGGGATTAGTTAAACATGGCAATTTCAAACAATGTAAAGATGTATGGGACGGTGGCTCCTTCTGTCATTCAAAGGTCTACTGTTTTAAAAGACCCAAAGTTAATTGGATTAAATTACCCAGTACCTGTAAACCCTATTAATGGGTATTTTAGTAAATCCACTAATCTTGAGTTAATAAAGTCCAATCTTAGTTGTCTAATTAGAACTGAAAGAGGTGAGAGGTTTATGCTACCTGAATATGGTTGCAATCTTCGTAGATTCCTTATGGAACCTTTAGATGAAGCTACTTTTTCATTGATAAAAGGGGAAGTTTTAACCTCCATACGTAGATACCTTAGCACAGTTTCGGTAGGAAAGATTCAAGTATTTGAAACTCGAAGCGGGCAGTTGAAGGTTAATCTTTTCTGCTCTATTAGAGATGCTATTGCGACGGCGTTTAACATTGGAGTTAGAATATAATGGTAGCCTTTTCAGGAACAGTTGAATCAGATTTTTTAAAATTAATACCGTCTAAACTTGATAATAAGCAAAAGTTAATTGATTACTCTGCCTCCGACTTTGAAACTATTAAAGCAACTCTTTTAAAATATGTAAAGGCTACCTTTCCTTTAGATTATAATAACTTTGAGAGTTCAGACTTTGGAGTTTTGCTAATAGAGATGATGGCAGCGGTAGGTCATATTCAATCGAATAAGTCTGATTACCTTGCCAACGAAAACTTCATAGGCACCGCTAGAAGCCGCGACAGTGTAAAGAGGCTTCTTGAAGTTATTGGCATAAGGATGAAAGGTCCAATCTCTGCGGCTGCTAACGCTTCCATTACTTACTCCACAGACAATGTTACCTCTCCTACATCCGTAACTATCCCTGCGGCTAGTAGAGTAATTACGATAACTTCCCCTGAGGATGGCGGCACTCTAACATATACCTTATACAAGGTTAACTCAAATGGCACTGTAGATCTTACTGTAGCCAGCGAAGATTTACAATTCAATGTATCTGCAACGGGAGGGACTGTTCAAATTACGGATGTGGTATTACTTGAAGGGGCGTTAGTTTCTGAGTTGGGAGTTTTCACGAGTCCTGAGGCTGTTAAGTCTATTAACTTATCCCGGTTCCCTTATGTTGAAAAAAGTGCTCAAGTGTATTTGACTGGAGATCCTACGACTGAAGGAATTTACAAGGAAGAAGAGAACGTATACTTTGCTTCTGGTCAGGCAGATAAGGTATTTCAAATTACTACTGATGAGAATTTTAAAGCCTCTGTGTTGTTTGGAGATGACTCGCTAGGTAAATCCCCTGCTATGGGTGATACTTACATAGTAACTTATCGTGTTGGAGGTGGAACCCGTGGGAATATTGCCGAGAGTCTTATTAATGCTCAGACCATTGTAAGTTCCACAGATGGCACTCTCACCGACGTTATCCCAACCGCGAGGGTTGAGAATACCAGTCTAGCTACCGGAGGACGAGACGCTGAATCTGTGGATCAGGCTAAGAGATATGCCCCTCTTTACTTTAGAACTCAAGATCGTCTAGTAACTCTTCAAGACTTTAAAGCATTTGCTAATTCTTTTGCATCTAACTATGGTTCCACAGGTAAAGCGACCGCAACTGTTAGAAGAGCTTTTTCTTCCGCTAACATTATTGACTTATTTGTTCTAGAGAGAGCTTCGAACAGTCAACTTAGGCGTGCAACTCAGGAGTATAAGCGTCAGTTATTGGCAGCAACAGAGTCTAAGAAGATGCTTACGGACGAGGTTGTGGTGGTTGATGGGCTTGTTAGGACATTGGACGTAGTCGTTACTATTACTTTAGACGAGAAGTTTAGAAGAAGCGAAGCCCAATTAATTCAATCTGCTCGGAGATCAATATTAAACTATATGAATATTGATAACACTGACTTCTCAGAGCCGTTTGTTCCTCAAGATTTAATTAGAATTTTATTAATGGATGAGACCAACATTAGGTATGCAGAGGTTACTAACGTTGAAAAGCCTATTAAGGTTGGGTTTAATGAAATCATCCAGCTAAATAACTTAGCCATACGGGTAGATTACGTTTAATGTCAGGCAAGACTTATTTAAGGAATCAAAACTTCTTCAAGCGGGATTACTTTGAGGCTATCAAATACATCCTTCCAGGGTATTTGTATGAAGATGATAGGGAGACTACTGCTAAAGCTGAGGATCCTATTGATTTAATCATCAACTCTCATTTGGATGTTGCCGCTAATTTTTCTTCTATATTAAATGTAAGTGCCGTTGCAGACTCTGTGTATAGTGGTATTAATTCTTTAAGTGGTATTGTTCCTTTCTTTGTAAAGCAGAACAATCTCACTAACATTACTACTCAAAACTTTGAAGACAGGGTTCTAACTTACTTTAATACTAACTTCAAGGACTTCCAATCTCAAGAGGAATTCTCGACTTACGCTGAGAGCACCTTACTTCCGGCTCTAACCCTTAACTCTCCTGATACTACCGTTTTTTCTGACATAGGGGATTCCTCTGCTATTCACAACTACTTGATTAATAACTTGTCTTGGATGTATTTCCTTAATACTTCTGGTGATAGCTATTCTCCTTCCTCCTATGTGAAGGGTCTTTTAGTTAGCAGTTTGTATCAAGGGTACCCTGTAAGAACGAGTGACGGTATTAATGGGTTGTCGGAACACTTGTGGCGTAATGCATCTGGGGCTTATTATCCTTCTGCTCTTTTCGCCAGTGGGTCCAGGTATGATTTAAGCGGGACCCAACAGTTAGATAAATTTAAGACATGGAATGACGTTATTTACTCTCCTCTATTCTCAGATAATTCCGACTTTAGGGTTAGAGATAAATTTGAAGTTTACTTAGAGAGTGATTTAAAGTCTACTACTAAAGTTGAGGATGGTCCCTTCGCTAGGTTAATTAGAGCACTATCTTTCTTTGCTTATGATATGAGTAACGAGACTGAAGAGATCTCTACACTCTACGATATTGATGATTGCCCAGATGAGTATCTCCCACTAATAGCACAACTTATAGGTTGGGATTTGTTTGGTAATAAGCCCGAAAGATGGAGATTGCAACTAAGAAATGCCGTCAGTATTTATAAGGCAATTGGAACTAAGAAATCAATTCAAAGCACGGTTGGTACTGTGTTTCCTAAGGATGTCTTCCCTATTGAAAGTAGGGTCACTGAGCTTTGGGAGTCTTATGTCCCTTATCTTATTTATTATGCTTTAGCTACTGAGTCTAAGTATTTCAAGAGTTTTCAGACCTGGACTGCAAGTCTAGCTGGTAGCATGGATGTAGATACATACTCTACTGCCAGCATGGATACTAATATTCGTCTAGCTGTAGATAGGATTCTTGAAGAGACGGTCATTCAATTCCCTGATAAGTTCCCACTAAAAACTTGGGAAGATGAGTTTGACTCAGTATTTACTTACAGGGACCGTGACTATACTATTCCCCCATTTGAAGAGTATCCTTACTATGTGAACATCGAGCTAGACCAGCCAATGGTTGAGTTCATATCGGATAGGCTTGCTTGCTTTGGAGTAAGAAAGCAGTTTGCGTTAGACGTAAGCTCTTACATTACTTCTAACGCTCTTAATGTTGACGATGAGCCTAAGGCCGGGTCATGGTTAATCTTTACATCAGGTTATAATCCTCCTTCAAATCTTGACACGCTTATTCGGAACCTTAACGATAACAGATTTGATTACGCTTCACTTTGGTCCGGTAAGTCTTCTCACTTTAAATTAGTTCTTGAAGCTTCTGAGTTTGATTTCACTAAGAAAAATCTTGATGAAACTAACTCCGGGGACGCAATAAACTTTATAGCTCAAGCCGTTAATAAGGCTTCCCCTGCTCACGCGATCCCATTAATTTCTTTAGAGGTTTCGGGTGAGACTGATATTATGGGCTTTGAGGCTAGCTGTCTACCTCACATTTACTTAGATCGGGAGGAGATAGACGTTGGAGCAGGGAACAACACTTTTGCCTCAGGCATATACCTTAACACCTACAAGAGAGGAATCAATCCTAATGGTAATGTTATAGGTAAGTCAGCTACTCAATCCCTTGTTTCTCCTGAGTTAATAGATGTATCTAGTATAGGCTCAGTTCCTAGAAATACTTCTAGAAGAAGATCCTATGAGAAGGTAATGGACTTCAATGGGTATTATGATCGGACTGGTTTTAATATGCCTGTTGCCTTTGATATGGCTTCTGGGTTAAGTGGCATACCTTTAGGTCTTGTTCCTAGCTCTCTTTCGTATACCCCAGTTAGTAATCATATTAATCTTCCTCCTATTTGGGCGCAGTGTGAAGGTTTAAATTCAAACAACACCTACTATGAGTATGACGTAAGTAATACCCAGGACGTTAGAGGTCAGGCTGCTAACTTCCAAGCCAACACCGATAGGACTACCGATAGAGGGCAGCTTCCAGGAATCTATGCTGCGATGCATAGAATTGGCGAAGAGAAAAAACACTTAAATGCTTTAATTGATACTACATTGTCCACTTCTGGGATGATACAACAGTTAGCGGACTTTAAGTTGGCTTTGTATTATGAGTTGCAAGCCTTAAATCCTACGGAGCTTACTGCTCAAAACATTACCACGCTCAGGGTCCTTATCTATAAGTTTGAAGCGTTACTATCTGGTGAGTTTACTTCCTATGTAACTAGCGCGACAAACGCTAATAATCCAAGGTATACGTTCCCTGCCTCTGTAAATGACTATTACAACTTTGAGTTCGGTAGAGATTTACACAGGCTTTATAACTTATATCAAGATAACTTCCAATGGCATCGTCTAAGCCCTGAAGTTCAAGAGCAGGACGGTGCTAACGTATACTCACATACTTTTGGACCCCTCTTATATAATCACGGCTTTGAAAAGTTAGGAAGTGTGACCGGGCTAGTTTCTACTTCGTTTGCTAATCCTATTAAGATTAATGTTACAGGGACTTTGTTTACGGGTGCAGGATCTTTCGTAGCCTCGTCAAATGATAGCATGTATCTTGACACCTTCGAAAGGGTGACCTCAGGCGTTATAGAGGCCGTAGAGTTGGTTCTAACGTCAGGAACAGAGGAAGACAGTTCATTCTCCGTCATTAAGGTTCCAGGCTCTGAAAGAGCTTCCTACGAAGATCCCTTCTTGTTTGATGATACTTTACTGTTGCTGAGATCAGGGGTGGGAGCGGCTAGTAGAGTAAGGTTTGATATTTCTAAATATGCTGCTGAATCGGGTCACCCAGTCGCCAATAACTTCTTATCTCCTGAACATGAGTTTGAAGTTAATCTTAGTAGTGTTATTAGTAGGGACTCAGGAACTACGATTGGGGGTAAGTCGGTTGGGGTCTGGATTCATACTAAGCCAGAAGACGGTAAGATGTGGAGCTTTACTCCTGACGACGATTGGATCCAGCATGACCAATTAATATCTAGATCTGATATGTTGACCAAGTATGCCCATACTCAGCAAGTGGCATCTAGGCCAAACGATCCTCAATCAACTAGCTCAACTTCTAATTTTGCGTGCCTAGATCAAGTTTCTCAAAATAGAACCTCCCCTGTTATCGGGTTAGGGCTTGATGATTTCAGCAACCTAAAAGTTACCTTCAACACTCGTAACAGAGAATTATTACTGCCGAGGGATTATCAGAAAGCTAATAACCAGCTTCACAGATTAAATCAAAATTATGTCATTGAGGTCTTCATGTCTCCTGGTGCTCAACCGGATGAGTTTATGTTGGTCAAGAGCCTGAGCGTTCAAGATATGACCATGAAGAAGCTGTCGGAAATATTCGCAGCAGGAACTAAGAGCGATCCTTTATGTGTCCTTGATGATCTTAAGAGAGGATGTGAAGAGTATCGAGTTGAGCTTACAAAGCAAGACCTATTTGATATATTTAAACACTTCAATAATATAGCAGGTAAGAATGCTGCTGTAGCTTACGCTAGTCGAGACAAGGCTAAGACCGGGACTATAATGGAATCGGACGGTGGGTCTAGGATTGACTATAGATTCCCTGATGAGTTGTTAACGGTCTCATACGGCAACTTCAATGCCAAAAAGTCGGAGATTAGGATTCCCGTATAATGTTTGTTCAAGGATTTGGAGAAGTTTTAACTGACGCTTTAACTGTAAATCCAGCATTGGCTGATTTACCTGCTGCTAGTTCAATACTAGATACTTCTAATTTTACTTTCCAAGCTGTTGCTTTTGGTAAAGATGCAGGAGGATTTGTCCAGCATTCTCACGTTATTTACTCAATTCAATATGTTAATGGAAATTCAGCTTCAGGGGCTAGTTCTTATGATTTGGGCTTACTAAATATAGTAAACTACGCTTCAGATGCTCCTAGTGGTGCTTCGTCTTACATCCCCTCTGGCACCTATCTTAAGTTTTTATCCACATATGATTCAGTTCCAAACTATCCATCTGTAGGCGATACTAGATTAGAGAGGGGGTCAACATTAAATGCTAACCTATCCGGGTATCAGTATGCGAGTGCGTTACCTGATTTAGGTCATTATGCAAACCCTGCTCTAGACTCTCAGTTAAGTTCTATTTGGAATAAGGTGGGAGGTTTCGCACCTTCAGGAGCAGCGACCACCTACTGGTATCAGTTATACGATAAAGATGTAAGTCTTATAAATTTCGGAAATGTTAGTAGCTTTTTCAATGGAAATCAGTTGATGGACAAAGATGGGTATCTAACTATTAGTCCTTTATCCGTAGCTGCGCTTCCACCGCCCATCACCACCGATTTCACTAACGGTTCTATTATAGTAGCATCCCTTACTGATTCAAGGACTCCTTCCGAAGGGAGGATGATTCTTAAGAGTAGTTTTTACAAGGGGGATGCTGTTTCTATGGCGGCGTTTGGAGGTGTTAAGCACGTTGGGGTTTATTGCTTAGATCTTAAGGAAATGTTGAATTCATCATTAATTCCTCCTTATGGTTGGGATGCTCTAAATAATATCAGAAAGTATAAATTAGTGGCTAAAGTTACTATATTGGACGATGCGTTTTACAACCGAGACGGTAACGGAGAGGCCGGAATTGGTAAGTGGTTAACCGATAGCAACGTAACAATCTCTTTAGATTTCGATTTCAAATGATTAAATCACTGACAAGTCAATTAGGTATAAAAGGACACTTAACGGTTCACAAGGTCGTTGATGGTCAGGAGGAGCTTGTATACGATGAGGATAACGTTATCGTATCTGGGTTCGGATGGGCTTTAGCTCACCTCTACGGGAAGGTAGGCTCAGATACTATTACTGACTACCAAATCGATAGGGTCAAGCTAGGAGTTAGCGGTGCATCTGCGCTTCAGGTTTCGACAACTGTTGATTTGTCGGGGCCTTTATCCTCTCAAGCAGAGTACGTTGGAGCAGGAGACAGTAATCTCGCTGTAGTATCAGGGTTTAGATGGGCAAACGATGTAGCCACTACCACTGGTGAGTGGTATGCCAAGATTCCTTTTAGTAAGGTTACGAAGGTTGATGATAGGACCGTGAGGTATACTATTTTCATTGACGAGGATTCCTGTAATAATTTAAGGACTGACGCTAACTTAAATGAAATTGGATTGTTTATTAAGAATCCAAAAGCAAATGCTACTGAGACCTCTGTACTCGCGGCATATAGATACTTTAGCAATATTAGAAAGACATCAGATTTTGCATTAGTATTCAGATGGACAATATCATTCGGATAACATGTTAAACCCAAGTGACGTATACGTATCAGGTGGATCGAATAATCTTTTAGTCTGTTGGACTGACAAGGTTACTAAGTATGATGCTAGCTCTTTTTATAATTGGGAGCAAGACAACCTACCTCTTCATGACTTAGATGAGAGAACTCATTTGCTATGGGAGAAGTTAGGACACCCTACCTCAGCATTGACTGGGATGTCTTTCATTGTTTCCGGTGATGCTACGGACTCTTGCAATCCGCTGTTCTTTACTACTCTAAGCTCATGCATTAATGCTTTACCTGAAGTTATCAACTGCCCAATTCTTATTGAAGTTGTTAGCTTTGGAAACCTTGGAGGTCTTAACCTTTCTAATAAGGCGTTTGGTCCTAATGGCGCACTTGAAATTATTAATAGGAATAGTGCATTCGCTTATCCTAGAAGTGTTAGTAGTACAAAAAATGAATATAATGATATAAGTTATGATACTGATTATGGTGCTTATGGTTTAGCTTCGTCTGTGAATGCTGCTGGATATATTCTCGTCTGTAAGGATGAAAACAACGCCGCGATTGGGCCATACCCAGCAGCAGATCATGTGTATGCAACGACACTTACCAAAGATTCCTTCGGAAATCCCTTTAACGTCGCATCCGGTACGTTAGTCAGTCAAAAATATCGGGAGGATACTAGGTTTAAGAACCCTTATGTGTTTGCTCGTAGGATTGATGGTCGTAAATTCAACAGGCTTACTGCGTCTTTAAGTAGTACAGGGGATCCCTGGACTCTGGCGGGTGACTATGTCTCTTCTTTAACATTTAATTTTGAGCCTTTTGACAAGGATAGAACTACTGAAAAAGATACCTACGACGTAAGCACGTATAACTTTATATCTGACTCTGAGGAAGCTTGGGGCAACACGGCAGCAGGGCCACCGAATGATCCCGATTACGGAGCTATGTCTTTTTCTTACTTTAATAGTTTAGAGTATATTAAGGTGAATGAATGCAACGGCCCTGTTTATATCAGGAATTTTAATGTTGACGGTCAGCATTCGGTTGATAGGGGAATTGAAATAAATAACTCTAAGGTTAACTTGGAGAGATGTTCAGTTTCTAGGTGTAATAAGGCTGGCTTGCACGCTGAGAATTCAGAGGTTAATATCCTTAGAGGTATTGTTGCTTTTAGGAACTATGAGTTAATCGGTTCTACTAGGACGGGCACACCTTTTGCTGAGAAGAGATTAGCGTATAAAACTCAAGACTCCTATGGGGCAGGTATTTACGCAAACAACTCTACTATTAACTTTAAGTCTACTTACGATAGAGATATTGAAAAGTCTATTCAAGCTTCCGGGTCTCTTCATTATATTGGATACTACGGCTGCACTCTTACCGCCGGGCAAACTGCTGGCATTGTGCCTGCTCCTTCCTTAGAAGCTTTAACTTGTCTTTCAAGAAATGATATTGGTATTCATGCTGTTAACTCTAAGATTACAGGGGGAAGAACTGAACTTGGAGGTATTTCCACAAGGATTTGGAATGATGGAATGCAACTCTTCTCTGAGTTAAATACTGAAGCAGGTATTAAGCTTGAGAATAGTGTCCTTGATTATAGCGGCAGACTTCTACTTGATGGAAACTATTTTGGATTGGATTCTGCTAACTCAAAGGTCAGTGTAGATACTTTAGCTGCGAGATATAACCAGTCCACGGGTATTAATCTAACCAATTCTGAATTCATTTACAATAAGGATTTGTATGGGGGTTACCTGCACGCATATCTTGATTCCGTTGAAACCTACAAGGAATCTCAAGTTGCCTGTATTACGAATGGGCAAGACATAGCTAGTGATAACTCTATCATTCGTCCACTGTATACAAGTTCCATGCCTAGCATATACAAGATGATATATGCTTCTGGTTGTTTTGGCAAGGATGAAAACAGTGATAAGCTTCTTCCTTCTATTCACTTGAAGGGTAATACTGACGCAGACCTTATTAGCACTCACTTAGAGAGGCTTACAACGGGGGTTACTTCCACCGCTCAATATGGGTTACTAGCTAGGGTTGAGGACAACTCTACGCTTACAATGCGAGGGACTGAAAACTATGCTAATATTGTTATTGGTCCTAATACTAGAGCGACTAACATTAACGTAGCTGGGCTTTATGCTAGCAACGGTTCTACCATCAAATTACAGGGACCAACATCTCTTGTGAATCTAGGGGTTGATGTGCTAGCAGAGGATAATTCTAATATTGAAATTACTCCACATCAATCAAGTAACGGTGCGCTTTTGGTTTCTTCCTTTGACTTGAGTAGAGGTGATAATCATACGATGGTTGAATTACACTCAACTAGGGCTTGTTTAGTTGCAAATAGAAATTCAAACATTCTTATGGAGAATGTAGGAAATTACGTTGGACATTGGGCGGCAGGTGCTTACGGTAGTTCCATCACTCTTCCCCAAGATTACTCAGAAACGGCGTTAGGCACTTATGCTAGTGGAGGGTTTATTCAATTCTATCCTAATGCTAATGTTGATGCTGCTGCTGCCGTGGCGAACGAGAAAATCAACATTCCTGTAGATGGTCTCAGGTATCAATTTGCACCAGATAGTGCCCCCATTCCTTTCAGTTTTGCTCGCAACACAGTGACCGACGCTTCAGCCATTACTACTGGAGGCATGTGCGTAAGGGCTGTTGAGAACAGTTTAGTTCAAGCTAACAACGTACATTTCCCCGCTACCTGGGACATTGCGTCCTCGGTTATTTATGACCTTGACGGCACCGCTCCCTTAGACGGACCTAGGTGTTCTAGAACGTTCATTTGGAATATCGCTGATGGCTCCTTACTGAAGGCTTCATATATCTCTATCTCAGGTTTCCACCCTAGGGATAGTGGTTATGTTGGCCCTTCAGGAGTTTGGAGCACCGGAGACGTACCTTCAGGCACTCCAGATACGGGAACTGTGCCTGTTCTGGATTACTATGGGCATTCTACAGCCAATCCTTATGGTAAGTCCGTAAGTGCTGAAAACTTCGGAGCGTTCAGATTATACTTCTCAGTAGATCCGGCTACAAACTTCATGGTAGCCAGTGGAACTAACGATCTCGATGGGTGGGCACGACAAGTATTCGCTCAAGGCTATAATTTCTCTGGCAACTTAATTGCATCTGGAAATGCTGACGCTTCATCCACTGATAATCATATTGGAGTATTACAGAAGCAAGCTGACGATAGTATTGCAGCCTCAGGATTCTACTATGCATCAGCAATGTTAGCTACTCCTAATACAGTAAAGGCAGTTCTCGACGACTCAGCATTAAATACCTTTGCAAATGCGAAGCATAATACTGTTGGTAAGTCGGGATTAGGCAAGGTCGTACAAGGCTATTATGCTACTAGTGCGTTTGGTGGAGACTCTTATAATAAATATGGTTACGGTTTAGGTCTTGCATCTATAAATAACTTTGATCTTAAGAAGGATAATTAATGGCTAACGAAACTCGATATTACGATACCCCTTACACTTTTATAAGCCCTGTAAGGCATTTTAAATCTAACGACCCTTATTACTACGAGGTTGATAACATTCCAATCAAGCAATTGGAAGAATCTCAAAAGTTTCTTAAGGATCAAGTAGATGGTATCATTACCCGTCAAAACAATAAAAAGGAAATTGAGATTGATCGGTCTGGTTTCTCTGAGTTAAAGCCTTACGCTACGGGAAATGATCGTAAGGTTAGAGTTAAGCCGGGTAAGTTCACGGCAAGAATTAACAACGCGTATGATTTAACTCCTTTGCAGGTTGTCAGACAGATCACTGGGTTTAGTAATACTAGTAACCCTGATGGTACGGTTTCTGATTTAAACACTTACGAAGTTGAAACTAACATCGGCACATACGTTACTACTGTCCTTCAACAATTTCAAGACGGTTTGCAGGGTGATGCTTTAAACATGAACGGTCTTGCCGAGAGATCTTTTACTCATCCTTTATGGGATGATGATGGCTTGTTCTTAGGCCGAGACGCGACATTATTTCCTAGAACAGAAGGAACAACCTCCCCTGGGTATGGACAATTCGATGGGGACCTAGACCCAGATAGTAGACCTTTATATCCTAACTATATTGGGGCTATACTTAAACACTCAACACCAGAGTTAACTAGAGATTTACAACTGATCAAAGGTGTTTACACCGACGAACTTCAAGCAGGCCAGCAAGGAAGGCTTGAATCTGAGTTTATTAAGAGATGGCGTGGTGCTATTAGAACTTCAATAGTTGATGTTCCTGAGGAGTTAGTTATATCGGTTCCCGAGTTTGACGGAGACGATTATTTCTACACGGATGCTAATGGTAATAATCAACCTTTAGCGGCTAACCACAGAATAGACTTGCTGTTTATTTACAGTAAAGCGGTGGATGAAGGGTCTACTACTATTCCAAAGTTTGATCCCAATGGGAATCCCACGACACTTACCCGAGCCACCTTAGGTATTTTGAAGGGGGCAGGTATTGGTATATCGAGGCAAACGGCTACTAATGATGATAATGCCGATGATAGAGTTAGCCTTACTACATTAGACGGTATGCCTATCATGTTGGCACATCCTGGCGATGAGAAGGGTTCCAATACAGGATTCTCTGTAGTTTCAGGAACTGGTGTTGGAACCATTAAAGGTTCTTTCCCATCTCCTGATGACCTAATGAACTTGGCTCCAGTATTATCTGAAAACTTAGAAACTACCGCATTCCAGCTTATTGGTCAATCTATTCTTCCAATCGCTTACATTAGGGTTCAAACTGCTGCGGGGGCTATTGCCGATCTAATCACCGAAGAAGATATTATAGATATTCGACCGTTCTTTAGAACTACTGAATTAGCATATAATGAGCGTGCAGGCATTGCGGCTGCTACTCCTCAGGTTTCAATTGCTAACCCAGTAGTGACCGAAGCTCATTTAGAAACAGTTCGCAAGGAAGTATATACTTCCTTGTTAGCTGAGATTGGTAATGCCACTACTACTACTACGCCAGTAACACCAGTACCAGAGATTGGTCCAGAGGTCTCTAGAGTTATCGCAGCAGGTACTGTTACGGGAGGTTGGTGGGGTCCTGAAGGTGCTTTAATGAGGCACGCCGCAGATAACATTGGAGGGGGGCTTGATAATTACAATTTGAACTCCCTGACCGATGATGTTGAGACAGAGTTTAGTTATCCTGCTGGGTCTATTGCAGCATACCCTAGTTGGGATAAAGCTAGATGGCATATCAAAGGAAACTATATCGGTAACTATATCAATGACTGCATTAATGTAGGTCTTGGGTGGTGTACGGGATGGTATACAGGCGATAAATGGTGGAAGGGAAAGTCTCTTCCTCCTTTTAATGGGCAGTTACCGGGCAGCTTGGGGGGTAATAACACGGTTGCCGAGATTTATGCTACGGATCCAACTACAAACGCTCTTCAAGGTTGGGGTGCAGGGCACTTTACACCCGACGCTCCTCTCCTGCCCGCACTCAACTCGAATGATGAGGCAAGCATAAACAATCTCCGCATGTATAGTCAAATGTATTTTGTAAGTAAGAGGATCATGTTAAACTTTGACAGCACTTCATGGGTCGATGACTACCATGTTAACGTTGACCTTTTAAATTGTATTCCTATATCTACAAGATCGAGCAAAGCACAATCCTCTAATGTTTGGGTCAATAAGTATAAGGACTACTTTGTAGTTAACGTGGCTTGGGTTGCCGATGACTGGCCGAATGCAGGCGGGTATCCCGCCGGTCCTTGGATGAATCGTGACACCCCCCTTAGGTTTACTGGATTTACCTTACCTACGATGAGCGTTAAGGGTTCATCACCATTCAGAGAAGTTGGCTCAAGGGTAATAACCTTCCCAAACAACAATAGTAATCACGCTGAGCGACAGGCATACTTCAACGGGGTAGTAAATCCAGGTGTTGGCGCGGAGGACCGAAACTTCGCAAATGTTGACTGGTTCAACAGCTTACATCCTCTGGTATACCCCTCTATCACTTTTCAGGTTATTGGAATCCCCTCTGCCGTTGTTCAGAAAGGAAATGGGGTTAATGGAGCGTTAATGCGCCAAAAAGATCCTACTATTACTTGCGTGTGATAATCTCAAATGCCTAATAGATTTCCTTTTCCAACCGTATTCCCTTGTGGTCGCGGCGCACTTCCGGGTACTCGGGGGCCAGGATTAGGAGGTTATGAGCCTCCTATAACTCCGATCATATTATCCCCAGTTCCTCCTGGTCCCTCGGATCCCCCTTTTGAGCCTCCTTATGGTCCCACACGAAAGCCTAGGGGTGGTCCTGTGGGGCCTGTCCCAGGCAACCCCAATCCAAAGATTAAATGGAAATGTGTAGATACAAATACTTCCCACCCCGGACCCCCACCGGCAGGGACGGAATGGGCCGAACCCAACAATTATAAGAAATGTGTCCCTTGTGACGGCGCAGCCGCGCCGGGAGGCTTCGGAGCCAATCCCACCCCAGGGAGTGCAGGATGTACACACGCTTCGAAAGCACTTTGTGATGCTGCTTGCGTAAACAAGACCGTTCCTATTCCAGGTGAGGTTGGCAGGGGTGGTCCTTCCGTCACATCTGTTGGTGGGGGTTCTACAACCGGCGGAACCGTCACATCTGCTGGTGGAGGTCCTACAACCGGCGGAACCCAATATTATAGGTGTAAGCACATGGTTACTAATGTTTGCCCCGGCTACTTAAATGAGCCTGTTAATCAACAATTAGTAACCTCTTTTGAATTTCAATGTGTTACATGCCAACCTAACATTGTACTAGGTAATGGAGAAGTTGTTCCAGACCCTGAGTGTATTTACGCAGGGCTGGCGGCTTGTCAAGGGGCTTGTACAGAAGAAGTGTTTACCGGAATAACATGCCCTTCTCTAGAACCATCAATCTCTCAATCTGCGGAACCTCAAGAGCCACTAGAACCTAATTCTGGTTCAGGAGGTGTTTTAGAGCCTACTGGCTTTAGTAATCCAGGTCAAGGAGTTGTTACTCTTACTAATGAATTTACACCTTTAAGTATTCAAAAAGAAGTTCAAGCTGCACAGATAGCAAGTAATCAGGAGGCTATGACGGCAACCGTTATCTCTGCGAACGAAGTAATCAGTCCTGAGGATTATCGGCAACAACAGCGAGGGACAACCCAACCTCAACTATATGATCCTAATTTAAACTTCTTTAAGGTGGAGCCTAACACTAACACTCAAACGGAAAGAAACTACGCTACTAATACTTTAGTATTTAATCGTGAGATGTCTCCTGAGGTTTCAAAGTTGTTAAGTATTCAAAACTCTAATATACCTTGGGATGAGGTTTCACTTCAGAATTTGTCTGATGATAAACTATTGGCTAGCTTAGATTCAAAGATTGTTAACTCCTTTCAATACTTAAGATATCCTGGAGGCAAGCCAGTAGGGATGACTACATTACTTAATGTTATTCGAAAGCACTTATTGGAAGGGACGATTGATGAATTTGATTATAACTACTTTAGAGATGTTTCGTTAGGGCAATTTGAATCCTCATTTGAGGTTATTGAAGGTTCAGAAAATCCTGAATATACCGAACGTTTCGCAATAGAATATCTAACTAATAACTTACATACTTTTGAAAACAACAAACCTTCTGATTGGAGAAACTTTCAAATAAATAGAGCTAGACCTTTAAACGAGGACCTCAATATAGAGGTAGCAGTTACAACTCTGGGAGGTGAGGTGAAAAGTCTTCGTGTTCCTAATCAAGGTATTGAAATAGATAAGATTACTAAAATAGGTCAAATAACAGTTCCTAGTGTTGGGAGTCCTAGTAGCCTTAATATAGGTAATGGAGGAGGATACTATATCAATGGCGAAGACCTACAATCTCAAGGGGTCGCCGTTCCAAGCACTAACATTATAAACCAATCTTACTACGCTCCTCCTGCTGTTAGAATGAAGGTTTTAGATATGTTAAACGTCAGTCCTGCTTTAACATTTAGCGCAACCTCTTTAACTAACAAGCATGAGTTCGCTTCTGGTGATTTGGGTCCGTCTGCTACTAAACCTTTATTTTTCGCTCTTAATCTCGGCTCCGTTAAAGGCAGTTACACGGAGAACCCTTTAATAGAAAACTACAGTGGGACCTATTCCCTTCTTACGGATAGCGAAGATATTCAAGTTTACATGAATAATAATGCTCTTAATACTCCAATGCTGTCGATTGATTATAGGGATCCGATCTATCGATACATTTTAGATACTTCTACGGTTACGGTATCCTTAAATGATTTTAATTTGGCTGCGTTCCCTGATCAAGGATTATCATCTATCGGCTCCAGGTTTGTTAAGAATATTCCTTTCGGAATTGTCGTAACCCCTGTAGCAGGAGGTATGTATAATCCTTTTAACGGTAGCTCAAAACTCGTAAGTTATGGAGACACTCACACAAGGTCATTATCAGTCTTACCTGCTATTGATGCTACGATAGACGAATCTTCTTTACCCATGTTTGAGGCGTATAATTTAAATCTAGTAGATGGTGTGGATCGTGTAGGGGTCTCAGAAAATGAGAGCACTCAAAACATTGGATATCGATACGTAGAAAGTAACTTTACTAATACTTTCTACTCGGCTAGTGCTGAAGAGTATAGAGCAAGTTCCGCCCCTGCCTCCTCCTATGGAACCTCTTACCTTCTGAAGGATGTTATTGATTACCTTTCGAATACTTATAATTCGACAACATTAACGTGGTTTGATGTGTTCAGCCGAATGCCTGTGAATCAAATAGGCCGGATGTTCTACGATAGCAATAAGGAACTAATCCTAGATATTGCTAAGGGATTACGTAATAACATTACCTTCAATCATATTGAAGGAGGCCACAATACTATATCGAGAATCATTCCCGAAGATTCAAAAACTATTGTGAGTTTTGAGGACCGATACAACATTACTAGGGTTACGATATAATTTTATTGATTTTATCTAGACGGACTAAATACATATACGTACAGGATTATTTTTATGAGATACATTAATGTGAATGACGAATTTGTTAGTCAAATTCTTACCGCGAACCGGCTCGTCGAAGACACGGGTGTTTCGAAGTCCGAGGTTGTCGAAGAAGCTCAATTCGAAGAGCATGTCTGCCCTCTCTGTGAGTCGGAGCTAGACGAGGCTATTTCAGAGGAATCAATGAAGGAATGTATTGATTTCATTCTTGGCACCCTTAACGAAGCTCTAGAGCAAGACGGGGAGTCCCTAGAAGAAGCTGAGGATACGGACGAATACGAATACGACGAAGACTACGAAGAAGACGAAGACGAAGCGTAAGGTAAAAGATGGGTTCGAGCACTAAAGACCTTTTAGCCTTGAGTGAGGGTATCTTATCTAATCGTAATCCTGTAAAGGGCACGGCTGCAAAAGTTGATCCTATCATAGACGATGGCCTCAAAGAGGTCATCGTTCCTAATTCATTTGTAAATCAAATTGTTGGGTTCAATCATGCTTTACAAGAAACTTCTGATCCTGAGAAGAAGCAATCGTTGATGCCAGAGTTCGATTCTATCACTGAGGAAACAATCCTTAGAGAAAGACTTGAAACCCTAGTTGAAACTTTAAAGAAATTATTACGTGAAACTAAGGATGTCATGCAAGAGATGACATCCTGTGGAATGATTGGAGTTAACCTGTCGGGTAAGAAAGCTCCTGTCGTGAGGCGTGATGATACTTACCCTCCTAAACCTAAGAAGAAAAAGAATGGATCTAATAGAATTAATAAGGGAATCAAAAAAAGGAGTTAGAGCTAGAGGATCAGCCGAAGGCAGATCTAAAATGAGCAAGGGTGGCGACAAGACTAAGGCATCTAAATCCCGAGTTAAGGTTTACGCTTCAATCACGACTGCCTTGAAAAAGGGTTATGTGGGTCAGATTTTCTCTACTAAAAATTCAAATCGTTTATACGTAATCACTAAACAAAAGTGGGGCACTGACGATGAGCAAGAGGTTGGAGGTCGAACTGCTAAAGGTTTCTCCCCTGGTTCAATTCCTTCCAAATTTAAAGACGTTAAGAAGTATGCCGTAAGAACACTCGTTCGGCATGGTAAACAAGGGTCCAGTAAATTCAAGAGTGATAAATACTGGTCTAGAAAGCAAAAATAGGAATCATCATGTTACTCGTAGAATACAACGTTTTAGAGAAAGTTAAAATTATTAACGAAGGGACTAAGGGTAGGACTAAGGTTCGCCTTCAAGGTAAATTTCAGAAGTGCGACGAACAAAACAATAACGGGCGTATTTACCCGAAGTCAATTCTAGAGTCTCAAGTAAAAGCCATTCAAGAAAAGATTGGTGATCGTTCTTTAGTAGGTGCTTTAGACCATCCTACCAACGATGCTATTCATTTGTCCCAAGCTTCCCACTTAATTACCAAGCTTTGGGTTGAGAAGAATGGTGATGTCATGGGTGAGTGCGAAATCCTGTCCACTCCTAATGGTAAGATTGTGGAAGCTCTTCTTAACGACGGGGTTAAGTTAGGTATCTCAAGCAGAGGTATCGGCAGCGTCACCGAGGGTATTAAGGGTAAGTTAGTTAACGAGGACTTTAAGTTGATTACGTTTGATCTTGTTTCTGACCCATCCACCCGAGGAGCTTTCCCTCAGATTTCAGAATCGATGCGTGAGAACAGCAAGCGTGCTCAAAAGATTATTTCAAAGCATAAGAAGGATCGAGTTCTTCTTACAATGCTTGAGAGTAAGATTAGAGAAGCATTGCATAAAGAAGGCACACCTGAGGTAGAAAAAAGGAACTTAAAACAAACTTACGGTAAAAAGAGATCGGGGGATTATAGCACTGGCTCCCGGTGGACTAAGGAAGACGAAGCAGAAGCTGCGGGCCAACGCGAGTATGACGCAAACGCGGAGAGAAAGAAGAAACCCGCGATTAAGGAAGTCAACGAAGCTAAGAAGAAAGCTAAGAAAGTCACAGTTGCCCAAGCACATAAAATCGCAAGAGTACGAGCCGAAGCTGGTGTAGATCCTGAGGTCCTTGCCAGTCGCCATCCTGACTATGAATCAACCCCCGAGCAACGCAAGAAGTGGGCTGAGACTGTTGACCAATCCACGGCTAGGGTAAA
>Ga0209362_1000559_pt1 | contig 33131 bp, 24 predicted proteins | sample SaaInlV_165m_DNA_FD_184680 | JGI IMG/M metagenome (GOLD analysis project Ga0209362, IMG submission 184680) | Marine microbial communities from expanding oxygen minimum zones in the Saanich Inlet - Saanich Inlet SI037_S3LV_110m_DNA (SPAdes)... | ecosystem: Environmental > Aquatic > Marine >... | reverse complement strand
GGTAGAAACAGAACCACATCCAGTACAACCAGCTATAGACCCTGGGTCCTCTATCGCTACAACGTCGACGGTCTGGAGCTGGAAAATCACACGGTCCAGACGATGACCACGTATGACACTCGTTCACAGGCAACGCTGGTGACGGGTGAGTATCCAGTCGGCTCGACGGTAAACGTTTACTACAAGCCTGACGATCCGGCTACATCGGTGCTGGTACCGGGTATCTCGGATCAGACCCATATGATTCTGAACATATTCACCTACGTACCCGCCATCCTGTTCGTCATCCTCGTCATGATCTGGGCCATCAAGAAGGCGAAGAGCAGCCTGTAGTTACTCCGCTGTGCAATGCGCAGAGCGTTTGATCACGGTCCTATCCACCAGCGCTGGAATTTTGTCTTTCCCGATCGCCTGAACCCCATCTGCCCGGATCCGACACGAGGTCCGCAGCATTCTCTGTTTTCAATGAAATTGGAGTATCACTACACCTACGGCACCCAGATTCCTGTGTCCGAAGGGGGACCCGTTCCGGATGGTCACATCGGGGAGTGATCCCCACTTCCCGTACTCACTGGAATCCACGCCGTACGCCGGCGTTCTCCGCCTCTGGAACCAAGGGACGCACTTTGAAGAACCTCTGCCGGAAATCACTGGTGCTGCTCTCCATCGTGTTCTTGAGCAACCCGCTGTCGCTGATACTGCTCGGTCTCCTCAACAGATTGTTCTTCCGACCGTTTCGCTCCTTCTTTGTCATCTACCCGGCCAGCCAGCGATACGTCGATCACTACGGATTCAAGTTCCTCCAGCCTCACCTGAAGAAAACTCCGGTGATCTGTGGCATCTACTTCCAGGGTAGAACTGCTGGACTGATCTTCGGAATCAGTGGCACCGAGTCCGACTTCAAGAAGCCGGGGTTCCTCGCGGAACTGAAGAGGAACACCGACCAGATCGCCCGCCGGCTCGGCATCTCCAGCGTCAAGTACTCCGGCATCCTGCCCAGTGCGATGCACAGAATAGGTGTGCTGGAGCCGCTCGAGTTGAAGAGGAGATCGAGTCGAGTCGCTCAGGTGGTGTTCCGCGCCGAGGTGGAGTTGCGACGGCAGCTCTCCTTCGAACCAGAGACCCCGGTGATCTTGCTGGGCGGACACGGCAGCGTCGGCACCCCACTGAAACAACTGCTGCTGGCAGAAAACCGCCGCGTCTACACGGTGGATTGCGATGACCCGATGCCGGAAAACCTACGAGGAACAAGGGTGATCCTCATCGACGTCGCCAGAAAAGGCGCACTCGAACAACGGATACCACAGATGTGGGAGGGGATCGTCATCCTCAACGAGACCTACCCCGCACCACGCAGGAGCACCCTTCAACAGCTGGAACAGATGGGAATCCCGGTGTTTCACATCGCCGGAGTGAAGGGGATCGCATTACCCCGCTTCCCGGGTGTGTACAGCGGCGGCATTCCCTGCTGCGGCATGAGCGACAGCGGCAACCACCAGCCCCTCATCCAGTACCTCAGCTCCGAGTCACTGAGGGAGCAACTGGCACAGCAACCTGCTGCCAGTTCATCCAACATCGCCGCATGACGGATATACCTGCTAAAACCTCCAAAGCAACAGACAGCAAAATTTCCACACCAGAGGAATATCATCAAATTGTCCTGGTGGATTCAATCGCTTTCTAATAGTTTATATTTCGAGTGTTGCTGTGAAATCAGGTCCCTAGATTATTAGTGATACTGGCATCATTATTGACTCTTGGATGTCTTTTTCATAAGAAAAATGACCACCGCCGGCCTGAGCCAATTCATACTCCTGTGACGGGCCCCTGGCTTAGTTACTGCCATGGCAATACATACGGCGGGAGGACTTGAGTGCCAGAATTTGAAGAAATAAAATCAGACGATACGACCGAGCCGGAAGAAGACGATCAAAAGATAGCAATCCGTTCCGAGGTCGTAAGCCACATCACCTTTGCCAGCCATCAGAACCATGTCGCCGTTATCACTGATTTGGCCGTCGTCAACCCAACATCAGAAGATCTATATGATCTTACCCTCCATCTTTTTACTGAACCCCAGGTGGTCGGTGAACGCACCTGGGCTTTTGACCAAGTCTCTGCGGAATCTACATATCCTGTTCGGAACCTGGCTGTGACCCTCAAAGGTGCTGTCCTGCAGAATTTGACTGAAAGGATGCGAGCAGAACTTGTTTTTGAACTGCGCAAGGGCGATACGATTATTGCGCAACAATCCCACGCGATCGAAGCACTTGCTTGGAATGAGTGGGGAGGACAGCGATACATGCCCGAATTGCTCGCGGCTTTCGTAACACCAAATGATCCTACCATTATGGACCTCATACGAAATGCTTCGATGATTCTTAAGAGCAATGGCAGGAAAAGCTCTATGGAGGGCTACCAAGAGGGAGATTCAAGACGCGTCTGGGAAATTGTCAGTGGGATATGGGCTGCCGTCACAAATGAAAACATAACTTATGCAAATCCTCCCCCTAGCTTTGAAAAGGTTGGCCAAAAGGTTCGCCTTCCATCGAAGATCAAAAAACACCGTCTGGCTACCTGCCTAGATACCGCACTACTTTTCGCCGCAGCTATTGAGCACGCAGGAATATCTCCAATCATCGTCCTTACACATGGACACGCTCTTTGTGGTTTCTGGCTCCGCCCACAACTCCACATTCAGGGTCTAATGACCGATGACCCAATGGAAATTCGTAAAGCGATCGATGCTAGAGACCTCGTTCTTTTCGAGCCGACTCAAGCCACAACCGGACACCCTATGCCCTTCACCAGCGCAGTCAATTCCGGACGGAATCAACTCAGTGAAGAAAAGGAAGATCAATTTGTCTACGCAATCGACATTGCGCGAGCTCGTGGCAGGCAGATTCAGCCTCTATCCACGTCAGGAAGCTCAGAAATCGACAGTTTGGAATCAACCGAAACATCTGAGAATACCCTCCCAGCACTTGATCAACCCCCAGAACTACCCGAGTTCGCATTAGAAATCGAAATCGACACAAGTGCTTTAACACCAGTGGAAAGGCTTGATCGCTGGAAACGAAGTTTGCTCGATCTCTCGAAACGTAATCGCCTTTTGAACCTTAGAAAAAGTTTGACAGCTATCCCAATCTTTTGCACTGATCTCGCAAAACTAGAAGACATGATCGCGGACGGTAAAAAGATCAAGATCATCACCCATCCTGAGAAACGTGCAGAGGGAATCGACACAGATCCGGACATCTTCCGAATGAAAACCGGGGACGAGTATTCCGAAAACTATGCAAGAGATGCTCTTAGCAGAAATGAAATCGTAGCCAATGTCCCGAAACATGATCTAACAAAAGGGATTGTGGCATTGTATCGAAAAGCAAAATCGGATCTTGAGGAAGGAGGATCGAACACACTCTTCCTTGCAATCGGATTTCTACGCTGGCAACCCATTAGTGGTCCCGCCCGAAAATACCGAGCACCATTGATCCTCTTGCCGGTCAAGCTCACCCGAAGCAGTGCTAGAACGACTCCAAAACTATCTGCTCACGACGACGAGCCCGTCATTAACCGAACTCTGATCCAGATGCTCTGTCAGGATTTTGATGTCGAGATCCCCGAGTTGTCCGAGGAACTCCCCACCGATCATAGCGGGATTGACGTTCCGAAAATTCTAGAAATAGTAAAACGCAAGGTCCGGGAGATCCCAGGATTCGAGGTGGTCAACGAGACGCTCCTGAGTACGTTTTCCTTTAAGAAATACTTGATGTGGAAGGACCTTGTTGATCGAACTGAAGATCTTAAATCTAGTTCCATCGTGCGCCATTTGATCGACACACCTCGGGATGCTTACAATGGAGGGGCGGATTTCATCGACCCCGATGAGATTGATGAGAAATTAGATCCCGCAGACCTGCTCGCGCCACTGAAAGCAGACAGTTGCCAGATTGTGGCGATCCATGCGTCGGGACAGGGTGGAGATTTTGTTCTCGAAGGCCCCCCGGGAACAGGGAAATCGGAAACCATCGCCAACATCATTGCACACAACCTCGGGCAAGGACGCCGCGTCCTTTTCATTTCAGAAAAGATGGCTGCGCTCGATGTCGTGTACAAAAGATTGAAAGATAGCGATCTCGGCGATTTCTGTCTGGAACTTCACTCTGCTAAGGCAAACAAAAAGGAAGTAATCCAGAAACTCGGCGCCGCTTGGACAGACCGGGAGCAGCGCACTCCAACAGAGTGGAATAAGCTCGCTAGTGAACTTAAAGACATACAAATAAAACTGAATGGTCTCGTGTCCGCAATCCATGAACCCGGACCTGCGGGGATCAGCCCCTACGAAGCTATAGGTCGATCGCTACGCTACCAAGACGTGCATCATCTCGAACTAGACTGGGAGAAAGACGAGCATGGACAAGGGCGTGCCCCAACCAGTGAAGTTCTTGCAGGTCTTGAAAAATTGGCTCGGCAACTCGCCCTTAAATATGACGAGCTCGAAAATGAAGATTTCACCGCCTTTGAGGGAATAGAAAACACTGAATGGTCCTATAGCTGGCAATCTCAATTCTCAACGGTGGCTAAAAGATTAAGTACAAATCTATCGACCCTCAGAAAGAACGCCTCCGATTTCAGTATGAGGATGGGATTCCAGAAGATTGGTAATAGTTTCGGGGAGTACCAGGCCCTAATTTCGCTAGCGGATCTGCTTCCAGAATGCGCTACAGCAAATTCCCAATTTGGCCTTGAAGCCAAGGGTTTGAAGTTCATCGAAATCCTTGAGCAAGCCTGTAGCCATCTCAAAGAGTACCAGAATATTAAAATAGAAAACTCGTTGGAAAAACATTCCGATCAGCGAATCTCAAACATGCCGATATCAGAGTGGATCAATTCTAGAACTCGCTCCAGTTCCAAACTGTGGCCATTGCGAATCTTTGCCTTCTGGAAACTACGAAAACAGATTCGCTCGCACTTCGCACTACCAGACACCATGGGTAGGAAACTCGAGGAGGATTTGGAAATACTACAGGATCTTGCGAAGAGACAAGAACTGCTCAGCAATCTCACCAGTGAACTTCCCGAACATGCTCCGTGGAACAACTTAGAAACCGACACCGAGCAAACACTAATAAACATTTCTATTACACGAAAACTTCGTGAAGTTGGCACCTGGCTAGCTAATCATGACAAAGATCTAGTTGAAACATTTTCCGTGTTATCCAAGGCACTGTTTACAGAAGTAGACCGTATTCAGCCAGGCATGCCTCTTGCAAGCACCGCCTTGGGACTAATCACCAGCCAGGCGGCATTCGTAACCACTCGCGAAGAGTTCCAACGATTGGCGCAGCAGGAGGAGGAAACCAACGATCTTGATATACTCGAAAAACGGCTGGAGATTCTTATTGATCGTGCGACCAGGCTTAATCCTTGGTGCCAATGGGTACAAGGGCAAAGAGAAGCGCGGGATGCGGGGCTTGGATCACTAGTCGATGCCCTCCAGAACGAATCCGTAATTCCCAATCAGGCACAAGAAGTATTCAGAACTGCCTACTGCCGATGGGTTGCCCCGATTCTGATCGACGCTCGCCCTGAACTTGTCAATTTCTCCGCAAGAAGTCACCAAGAACTGATCGAGGAATTCCGAAGTTTGGATCGCAAACTCGCGAAAACTGTCTCCTCTCAAATTAGAGCAAAACTGTCCGGCAAAGTCCTATCTCAGGAGAGAGCAGGGCTGACCAAGAATGAACGATATGGCATCCTGAGCCGTGAAATGCAGAAACAGAGGGCACACATACCCGTAAGAAGACTTATCGAGAGGATGGGAGATGTTCTATTACAGTTAACTCCATGCCTCTTGATGAGCCCTCTCTCCGTAGCGCAGTTCCTTTCTGCGAACCAAAAACTCTTCGACGTCGTCATCTTCGACGAGGCGAGCCAGATAACTGTACCCGATGCCATCGGTGCCATCGCTCGCGGAAAAAACTGCATTATTGTCGGCGATCAAAAGCAGATGCCACCGACACGTTTCTTTGAACGAGGACCCGACGAAGACGAAAACGAAGAGGCCCGAGATCTTGAAAGCATTTTAGACGAAGCTATTGCGTCACAAGTAAAGCGTCATCAATTGACTGGTCACTATCGGAGCAAGCACGAGAGCCTGATTACCTTCTCAAACCACGCATACTATGGCGGATCGCTTGTGACCTTCCCATCCGCCGAAACAAAAGAATCTGCAGTTACTTTCCACCGTGTCGATGGGATCTATGCTAGGGGTAAAACGCGAACCAATGAGATTGAGGCCCGCGCCGTAGTCGAAGAAGTTACACGTAGGTTACGCGATCCGGAATTGTGCAAACTCTCCATTGGCGTTGTCACGCTTAATTCCGAACAACAACGCCTCATCTTGGATTTACTTGATGGACTACGTAGGGGTGAGCCTGAACTCGAACCTTTCTTCCACTGGAGCAATGCTTCAGGCCCTGCTCCAGTATTCGTTAAAAACCTCGAGACCGTTCAGGGAGATGAGCGAGACGTCATCCTGCTCAGTATCGGATACGGTCCCACCGAGCATGGTGCACAAACGATGTACCATAACTTTGGTCCCCTTAATAAAGATGGAGGGGAGCGACGATTAAACGTCGCCATCACTCGAGCGACCACAGAAGTTATGGTATTCGCAAGTTTCGATGCATCGATGATAGACTTGACTAGAACTAAAGCGAATGCTGTAGCGGATCTGAAGCATTACATCGACTACGCCGACAGAGGCAAGGTGGCCCTGGCGCAGGCTATCCGTTCTTTCGGAGAACTCCGAGGATACGACAGTGACTTCGAGAAATCTGTCGCAGAGGGGCTTCGTAAATACAACTGGAACGTGCGAACGCAAATCGGAGTCTCAAAGTTCAGAATCGACCTTGGGATCATCCATCCAGATGCGCCAGGAAAATTTCTCGCAGGAGTCGAATGCGACGGCGCAACCTATCATTCCTCTAAATCGGCTCGGGACCGAGATCGGGTTCGACAAGAAATTCTCGAACGACTCGGATGGAGGTTGTTTCGAATCTGGTCTACAGACTTCTTTAATGACGAGAAAAGGAAGATTCAGGAGTTGGACGAACGCCTAAGGAAACTACTTAAAGAAGATCGAGAAAGGGCTGCCGAACTGGCAAAGAAGAGGGAACGCGCCTCGGCAACCTCAATGGACACCAAGATTGAATTTGAAGACAAAGGGGCAGGATCCAACGAATCTGGTGGTACGAAAGATTCTAGCACTCTTACAAGTGGACAAACGTCCGAAACCTCTGAGAACTCACGAGTATCAGAAGGCGCCCCTTCGTTCCCCAATGCTACTGATCGTGTACTCGAGTCAGGGGACCCCACCATCAATCCGGTAGATTTCTACGAACCTACTTACCAAAGAACACTAAAGTATTTAGCAATAAAAATTATCGATCAAGAAGGTCCAGTTACCTTCAATTTCCTCAGCAAGAGAATTGCACGCATGCATAACTTCCTAAGAACTGGAAGAGAGATCAAGCGTAAGGTGTGGCAAGCTAGCCATAACTTGCGCAAGAAGACGAGTGCGCCGGGCGGGGAAGAAATCTTCTGGCCAGAAGACATGGAGCCAGCAGGTTTGATCGAGTTTCGCGGACTTAGGGTGAATGACACAAAGAGAAATTGGGAAGAAGTTCCCCATCCTGAAAAACTAGGCCTCGTTCAGCAAGTTCTCAACACGAACCCGGAGGACCCCGCTCGGAAAATCGCCAAAGTCATTGGCTATTCGCGTGTAAAACAAGCATTCCGTACTGAGATTGAAGAACTCAAGATGAAAGTCCAAGAACTGTAGGATCATTACTTCTCGGCCTAGAATCTCAACACCCTGAACATCGTAGAAACCATCCTTACCGATTCACCGAATCCAGTATGGAGATGCGGCATGAACGTTCAACACTCACGACCCTTGTCAAAAATCGCTTCGAAGAACTCATCCGAACAGAACAGCAGGTCCAGGATGCAATAGAGGCGTACCGGATTCAGTGGTGCGCCTGGTTCATCGAAGGCTGGCCCGACGCCATTTTCATCGATGTAGGTGCCCTCTGCGATGACAGGGTCTGTCGCCCAGTCATCGGCATTGCTCAGGAGATTGTCGAGAACACGCTCTCCCTCAGGGGAGCAGATCCTGACCATTCTTTTTCTTCTTCTGTTGCTCAGATGAATTTTGATTCCCTGCTTTCTAATTCTGGCTGTGTGATCACGAACGCGCAATTGCCACAGCGAGGCCTGGTCCACAATAGCTGCGGCCCCCCGCCATAGGCGTGGGTCCGCAGGACAACGAATTGGCACTGAAAAAGGAGGGGGGAAGGAGCATCAACGATGCTACCAACCTCCCCCCTCCAGACGAAAAGAGGCGCGTATTAATACGTGGTGTCTTTATCTTTCTGCTTGAACTCTTCAACAAGTTTCCGGACCACACTACTCAATCGAATGACCATCTCGATAAACCAGTCATTTTCCGCATCTTCATGAGTTGTAACGATCGTAAGGTCTCTGGGTCTCACTACCGGAGTTGAAAAGCTACGCTGCTTTTCCCCTGTTTCGCTCCAATTACCAACTGGAATCTGCATACCAATTGCGGCTTCAATTTCATCTTGATTCGATTTGAAAAACTCAAACAATTCGATGGCTTGTGGGTCATTACTCAACACTCTTACCTTTACTCCTTCGGGAGTCAGGCACAGATCTGCAGTAACCCACCTAGCAATCCTTATTCCAAAGTGCGTTCCACTCTGGATAGCTCTATCGATCAGATTCGGTGCCACATGCCGTAGCGGTATGGCCGCTCGGCTTTGAAATGACCTCCATCGACGAATTTCTTCTGGTGATAGTTTTTTTGCCATGAACTACTCCTCACTATATTTCCAATTGCCTTCACGCCACTTCAGGTCGGAGCCGGCCGAGCACGGCCCTGACCTGAAGTGTCGAGTTACTATTTCTTGACAGTCTTGCCACCGGTAGATGAAGAGCGGATCGTCCGCCCGGACTGATCCTGAGCAGGTACGGGCGACATTTCTCATCGCTTCTTGCCACGAGTAGCCCCATTTCAAGCCCATGATTGAGTGCTGACACCTTCACGCGGTAGGCAGCGACCCGATTTCGGCGCCCGCAATCAAGTTTGGCAAGCCTGTTGGCAAGCCTGGCCTTCATCATCAACGCATTCCGTGCATTGCTTTCATTCTCTCTGACCAGTGTTCGGAAACTGGGACTTCTGGACTTCTTCCTCAACTTGTCTCCTCTCCATATCTCTCTGCTCATCACGAACCGTGTTCAGTCTCGATTTCATTCGAGATTCTCGAAGACGAACTGCTTGATCTGCCCGTAGAGCTTGAGCAGATTTCTAGCCTTCTCTTCGATGGGCCAGCCTTGCTGATCCAGATTCGAGGCCGGGCGAACCGTCACGCTGAGATGAGATCGATTCTTTTTGCGATCGTGCCACTCGATCTCCCCTTTTACCGCTTCTGCAAACTGAGGCTTCAACTTCAGAAGCGGTTCCAGTTTCTCGCGTTTCATCGAGAGCAGTCGACAGGACACACCTCGGGATGAATATGCGACATCGATCTGGATTCCTGGCAAGATGGTCGGACCGATCTTTCGTCTACCCCCAGTGGGTGTCTTGTTTCTCAGTTCCGGATGGATGTGCTCACCAAGTTCGAAGAATGTTGGCCAGAATGGGTGCGGTTCATTCTCGTCTGACGATTGCGCTGACGGGCCCGGACTGCTGGCAGTCATCTGATCGTCAGTAACCGTGGCGACCCCAGCTTCTCCCAGAGAATCGAGGCGTACCCTCATCCGGTCGCAAGCACCGATTCCCTCATCGATCCACGAGGCACAGTCATTGAGGACCGCCACTGCCTTCCAGTTCTCCTGGTCGATGTTGCTGGAGAACTGCTGCTTGGTCTCGCCTTTGAACTCCTCCAGTGCCGCCTGGATCCGCTCAATAAGTTGTACAATCTGCTGACTTGTTCCCATGGCTCGCGTCCCTTTCAACAGGTGCTATCACTCAACACCTCTGATCATAGGACGGAATTCCAACACGGCAAGTCGCAATTTGAATATAGTTGACTTTTGACTACATTTTCATAGACGCCTTTTATTATTGCACTTAGCTACGGCATCACCTGTTCCAGGATGGCGATTCGGCCGGGATTCCAGCCGCTGGCTATGATCATCACCCTTGGAATACCGAGGTGGCCTGGTTTGCTGAGGACTCGGATGGCGGCGTTGTGGACGTGTGTCCAGCCTTCGAGACCGAGGTCTTTCTGCAGGTTCAGGGTGGCGGCGATGTTGCCGTCTTGCAGCAGGTGGATCGGTGCCGGGGTTTTCCCGCCGGCGCCCTTGAGGCAACCGACCACCGCCAGGTTTCCGGCGTAGTCGACATCACAGGGCATGGTGCCCGCCTCGAACTGGATGCCACCGATGTAACGACCTTCTCGGGTGTAACTCTCGAGACGAGCGTTGGCACGATCCGCGATGGTGAACACATCGGTACCGGGCACTGCAGTGATGCCATGGGCGGTGCCGAACTTGCCGTGGGCGGTGCCACGACCACCAAAACTCATCGGTGCCCACACTCCGACATCAGGTTGCTCTGTTTTTCCAGCGAAAGGATCGGCGATGAAGATGACGTTGTCGGCGTATCCGTTGGCCGCAAACATCAATCCTTCCACCACCTCGACATCACAGACACGGAAAGCACCGCCACCATCGCCGTAAGGATTGGGGAAGGTGCGCATCACCTTGCCCTTGTCGTCGACGATGTAGATCTTCTGCGCTTCATCCGATGGCAACACCAGTAGCCGCTTGTTGCCCTGGCGCAGGATGCAGCTGTTGTGAACATTGGCGTTGACGATCGCATCATCGCCACCGATCACCTTCATGGTGGTCAGTTCGGGATCGATCTGTACCAGTCCTACCCCCTTGAGACAGAACCAGGTCGATCCATCTCCTCCATCGGCGATGCGATCGACTGCAAATCCGCCGTGGGCGCCCTTGATATTCTGCTGCACCAGTTCTGGCACATGCACCACACGATGGGCAAAGCGATAGAACTCGCCTCCTGTACTCTTTCTGGCGGGAAGACCGTCAAGTCCGAGCAATCCCTTCATGTCGTGACCCATCGCCCACCCCATCAGGTAGTAGATCTTGCCGCTACCGAGGTAGTGGTAGGGACGATCGGATGCGATGCGATAGAACTTGTGGCGCTCCTCTTCCTTCTTCCAGACATCGTCGCGGTACAACTGGTCGGCATTCCAGTCCCAGTACTGCGCGGTGTGGGTCATCTTGACATTACCCTGGAAGCGATCGACGTTTGCCACCTGCGCCTGGGCAGCCCTGAAGCGAGCCACGCCACCGGAAGCCTTGAAGCCGCCGGAGCCGAGTTCGCCGATCACCACCGGCAGCTGTTCGACCTTCCAGTGCTGGCGGACGTCATCGATAAATGCGGTGAATCGTTCGGCATAGGCAGCGGTCTTGTCCTTGTCGACCATGTCATTCCAGCCCTGGAACCAGACCAATCCGCAGATCTCGTAGCCTTGATCCTGATAGCCGGGATAGACCGACTGGATATCGTTCAGCACTCGATCGACGTTCTCCATCATCTTGCTGTAGAACTCGCCGGGCCCGCCCATCGATGGCGGCAGGAAATCCTTCGCCACATCCTTGCCACCCCAGGCGGTCTTGATCAGCAACACTGGCTCATCGAAGGCATCTCCCAGCACGGTACCGATGGCCAGTTCGGGACCGATCCTCGGTCCGTGGGCTCCGGGCTTCGATCCATACCCCACCGTCAACGGACCGCTTCGACCGAGGTAATCGATGAACACATCGTCTCGGACGATCCACTCGCCATCCTTCTGGATGTCGGCGAGCAGGTGACCGTACTCGGGATCCTCACCGAGGTACTCGAGGGTGTTGACTGCCCCCTTGCCCTCCATGTTCGACTGACCAGCAAGGATGAAAACCTTCACCGGTGCCGGGGCATCCGCCAGAACAAGGGCGGGAATCATGACAACAAATACCATCAGAATCAGGTGACGCATCGAGTCCTCCTCTACAGAGTATTGAAGGTAGAATAGGTGCCAGAGTGACTCGGGTCACGAGTCAATTCTCACAGAGAGATGCCGTATTGGGGTTTGATCGACCAGCGATACCTCCCTGGGCGCAGATATGGCGACGGACCCATCCTTGAGTCGATTCAAAGGCAATAGTATAATCGAGGTCCCCCCGACCATGATTGTAAAGGTATTACCGATGCTTCCATTCTCGGCTGCTCATCGCGGGAATCCGCTGCTCAACAGGCTACTGATTCTGGCATTGATCATCGCTCTGTTCCCCATCGGAACCGAGCCGACCAGAGCATCCGACCTGTTCATCCTGGAGGCATCGACTCCCTTGATACCCGAGCCGCTGGTCGCCATCACACTCGACAGCCAGTACGGATCGAACATCGACGGCTGGTCGATCAGCCTGTGCCATGATCCGAGTAGTTGCGAGTACGCCTCCCTCTCCTTCGGATCGTCTCTGGCCAATCTCGGCACGCCTCCCGCCTTTCACGAGGTGTTGACCTTTCCCGGTGGATTCACGGCAACCTGCATCATCGATAACGTCGGCGGAGTTACGTTGGCCCCCGATGCCAATCACAACCTGTACATGATTGAATACGACTGGATCCCGAGCGGACCTCAGTACTCAGAAATCCAGTTCTGCCCCGCATCTCCTGCAACTCCGGCAGTCGACTCCGCCTTTTTCTCCGGTGGCCAGGAGTACCCCCCCATCACCTTCGACACCTTCATCTTCAATGGGTTCGTCGACCCTGGCTTGATCTACAGGATTCCGCGATCGGTCGGCAGTTACAACATCGATACCGGGGTCGGATCGGTGGTCGTCGAACCGGTCATCTATCCTGCTCTTCTCTCGCTGGATTCTGTCACCGGACTTTCGATGGCGGTCGCCCATGATCCAGCGCTGCTGCAAATCGACAGCATCGCCCTTACAGGAGATCTATCAGCGATCAATGGCGGAAACGGACCGGATCTGATGCTGATCGATCTGCTCTCAAATGGCTGGACCGTGGACATCACGTTCGGACCAACAGGGACAGAAACTATCGATTTCCCATTCTCCATCGAGGGCTTGCAGGCCCATTACTCGACGATTCCCGCTGGAGTCGCCCTGGGTAGTTGTGTGGGTAGTTGGCTGAACTTTGTCGAAACTCTAGGAGTCTCCAACGAAGTGGATTTCTCCAACTTCTGCTGTGCCGGTGCCATGTCGGAAGACGACCTGGTCATCTTGCTTCCCACTACACCCTCCTTCCTGCGCGGCGACTGTAACTCCGACAGCACCAGAAACCTGGCCGATGCCATCTTCAACCTCGCAGTCCTCTTTTCAGGCGGAGGTCCCATCACTTGCTCCGATGCCTGCGATCACAACGATGATGGATCCATCGATATCTCCGATCCGGTCTACCTCCTGGCCTTTTTGTTCAGCGGCGGACCCGATCACCCGGAACCGAATCTGGTGTGCGGATCGGACCCCACTGGCGATGCCCTGGACTGCGCCAGCAACACCTGCCCCTGAGAGCATCTATGCCTGGCGGGAGTCGTGTCAGATGCCGCGGCAGCCGTCGAATTTCTTCGGCTCGATGATGAGTCGCTGCAGTGAATTGGCCTGAAAAGGCCGTATTCGGCGATCTGGCGGCAAGAAAAGTAGCCGATCGCCGGTCCGATCAGCCCGGAGATCCGGATAGACCTCCATAGGAGGTCGTCATCAAAAATCAAGCCAGCCACAACCACCCACCCAAACACAGCCTCAGCGGGCATTCGGCCCTCAAAAGCCTCTTCTTCCTCCGGGTAGACACCGACATCGAGAAAATCCGTCGGTTGCCTCGGAGCGCCACCCTGCTGCTCGATCTGGAAGACAGCATCGCCGCCGAGCACAAGGCAAGACAGCGCACCCGGATCCGTCAGCTTTTCCAGTCAGGCGTCCTGCAGGGCCGCAAGACTATCCTGCGGATCAACGGACCTGACAACCCGACCGAGATGCGTACAGACATCGCCAGTTGCCTTCACCCGGACCTCTCTGGATTGCTGCTGCCGATGATCAGCTGCGCCAACGATATCGTCGAGATCGAACAGATCGTCACCGTTTCAGAGCAGATGCTGGGACTGGAAAAAGGGCACACCGCATTCGTGCCGCTGATCGAGCGACCCGGTGCAGTGCTCCGAGCTTCGGAGATTGCAGCGGCATCCGATCGCAATGTTGCCCTCTCCTTCGGACATGTCGATTACTGCCTCGAGGTGGGTGCCGAAATCTGCGAAGAATCAGTCGAGATTCCACGCCAGATGACCCTGATGGCGGCCAAGGCACATCAGCTAACAGCGATCTCCTCGGTGTTCCCCGATCTGGACAACCTTGATGCCTTCGAACAACATAACCAGCGGATGAAGAGTCTCGGCTTCGACGGCTGCTTCACGCTGAACCCTCGTCAGATGCACAAGGCGCTCGAGGTGTTCTCCTACTCCGAGGAAGAGATCGAGCACTCGAAAAGAGTGATCGAGGCCGTTGAAATGCAAGGATCCATCGCCAAACTGGACGGAAAGATGATCGGTCCTCCAATGCTCAAGAGAGCATTGAAGATCATGGCCGACACCCAGGAGGAGTCCAGAGAGGCAGCTTGATCACCATGCAAGGTCGTTTCCCCGTCTACGGTCTGAATCTCCAGACTGCACGTCCCGGTGAAATTCTCGAGAGCCCCCACGAAGTCACCATCGATGCCAGTTGGCGCACGGCATGGCAGTCGGCATTTCCAGCGTCGAGCCGCATCTCGACCAGTACAGAATATGCCACCGGCTGCGGACTCGAAGAGATCGCCATTCCAGCATCGATGTTGCTCAACATGACCCTTTGTTTCTCGGTAGAGCCTTTCTCGCAAACCTGTCGCTATCACCTCGGCCTCGAGAATGCTCGTCAGGAAGCAGTGGTGCGAGAAGGAGACACCTTCCGTAGCTTTACCCGGCTCGACCGGATGGGAAACACATCGCGCGGCGATGCCAGCGTCATCCACACCACTCATATCCTGGTCAATCAGCGCGACGAACGTGTCTTCTCGCTGCTGAAGCGTTCCTATTACGATCCGATTCCGGCTCCCGTCGATCGAGAAGCGAGTTCGGATGCTGGCGAGCATGCCCGGTACTTCACCGATATCGGCGAAACCTTGCTCGATCGATTCCAGTCAGTGAAGTCATTTCCAGCCGCTCCGATGCAAGACCTCTCCACCGATGATGTCATCCTGCACCCTGCAGTGCGCCCCATCGGCTGGACAGAAAACCTGGCACTCTCGACCATCTATCGCAATACCCACCCGATCCACTGGGACTCACAACGCTATGGCCGCGAGGGCATTGTCGTCTGTGGTGGATTTGTTCAGTCTCTGGTCTTTGCCATCAGTGATCGAGAACTGAGACAAGTCCTCGATGAAGTGCTCGAGCGATCATCTCATGTCAACACGGTGGCCCCGGAGGATCGAATCGGTGCCGTCAGCCGGATCCTCTCGGTAGAACAAATCGATGGCCACATGCAAGCGGTGCGAATCAAGACGCTGGGCCTGAAGAATGTCGACGTGGAGAAGGAACTGGTCGGGGTCGAGATCCCTGCAGAACTACTCGATGATCAGCCACGAAAGCCCTCTGAGATCGAAACCCTCTGCCAGCAAAAGTGCCCTGTGCTCGCTGGCAAGATTGCCTTGCAGGCGGTTCGAACCATCATCCGGCCCAATTCCTGAACCAATTCCTCGATCTGGTGCTGGATGGTTGCCCTTCCAACCGCAATGATGCGCTCCATGGAAACCACCTGCACCGAAGAATCAATCCTGAAGAAGGAACTGCTGAAGAAGGCGCTCCACGAGCAGTCCAGCCGCAAGATCCGGCGTGGCCTCTTGTTACTGGTAGGCGGTGTGACCCTTTGCTACTTCTGCATCCAGCTCGCAGCGAGGCCGATGCCTGAACTGACGCTGGAGAACATGTTCCAGCTCGACGATCCAGGGATCCGCTACAAGTATGGAATGTGGGCATCTGTATTGGTGGCCTACATCGGCGGACTGGAAATCACTGTCCACTATCGGCTACTGAAAAAACTGAAGGACTGATCCAGGATTCGACAGCTGCATCGACAGTTGCCTCTTCGTGCTTCCGCTCATCATCCCGCTGGAATCAGTTCGATATCCGCCTGGTGTATGCCACGAATCTGATCTCCTTCAGTGATGTGGATCTCCACTTCCACATCACCTACTGGAAGTTCCACTGATCGGAAAGAGCAACTTCTGGTGGTCGGCAAGACCGATTGTCGAACTTCGACATCTCCACAGATCAGGGTGATCACTCCCGGTACTTTTTCTGGAGAAAAACGGCATTCGATACGGTAGGGCCCGGGCTGTTCGATTTGAACGTGCCAACGGCCTCTCGATTTTTTTCCCCACGGACGACCATGGGTATGGCGCCAATCCTGTCGTGTCAACACCGTCATCTTTTCATGCTCTGTCCCGATGATGATGCGCGGCGGGGCCCACGGATCTTCTCGCTCCGCTGAGACATCCTCGAACCACGCTTCGTAGTCGCCGAGCAGACGGGTGACGATCTCCGGATGGGCATCGGCGACATCGTCGAGCTCATACGGATCGGCCTCCAGGTCGTAGAGCTGGAAATTGGGTTCCCCCTCGAAAGTGTCGCGCCAGAAGGCGGATGGGTGTACCAACTTCCAGCGACCATCACGGGCCATGAAGTTGTGGTAGAGCAGTGGCGCATCGCCACGGTGCGCCTGGATGACGAGAGTGCGCGGATCTCGCTTCACTTGTCGATTCTCCAGTTCGGCCAGAAAACTGACCCCGTCGATCTTCAAACCATCCGGCAGCGACACCGAACACGCTTCCAGCACCGTCGGCAAGATGTCGATGTGGGCTGCCACTCTTCCGGTGCGCGCCCCCGGTTTCAGATGCCCCTTCCAGCGAGCAAAAAGAGGGGAACGAACGCCCCCCTCCAGGGTACTACTCTTGGAACCGCGATAACCGCTGACAAAACGACGACCTTCAGGACCGTTGTCGGTGAAAAACAGGACCAGCGTTTGCTCGCCGATCCCCATCGCATCGATCTGCTCGATCATCTGTCCGATGTTCTCATCGATGTTGGTGATCATGGCATAGGTACGGCGCACCTGGTCCTGATTCCATTTCCCCCGCAGCGGGGCGCCCTTCTCCTGGGGGAAGGATGCGACCGAAAGATCGACCCCCTCATACAGTGCCATCTCCTCGGCCGGCACATCGTGCCACGGGCCATGGGGACAGTTGTCGGTGATGACCGCCAGAAAAGGTTTGTCCTGCTGGTGCGCCTGTCGGGCAAACTTCAGCGCCTCATCGAAGTAGATGTCGGTGCAGTAGCCCTTCATCTGCCGCGCCACACCGTTGTCCATCAAGATCGGGTCGGTGTATTTACGTTCACCACCGACCGGATCGGAGGGCTGGCCGATGCCGCCGCCACGATGCACCAGTGATTTTTCGAATCCCTGATCCCCAGGACGCATCGGATAACAATCTCCCAGGTGCCACTTGCCGAAGATGCCAGTGGCATACCCGGCATCCCTCATGATCTCGGCGATGGTCACCTCGTCGGTGTCCATCATCGCCCGACCGATGTAAGTGTCGATGGCACGAGTTCGCTGATGGCTACGCCCGGTCATCAATGAAGCGCGAGTCGGAGCACAGACGGGAGAGACATAGAAGGGGTCGAGGCGGGCACTCTCTCTGGCAAGCGCATCGAGATTCGGGGTGCGAATCACCGGGTTTCCATGGAAGCCGAGGTCGCCATAACCCTGATCATCGGTCATCACAAGGATCACATTGGGGCGCTTCGGTCTGATCGATACCTTTTTCTCGCTGACCTTCGGCTCGATCTTCCACTGCTGCATCAGGCCTGTAATCGCCTCCGACAATGCCGGCACACCGGTAGGACGACCCGATTCCTTGCGCACACTCCAGGGCAACTCGAACTGAAGAGTGCGCATTCCATTCTTGCGGTAATGGCGTGTGATATGGCCACCACTGAAGTACTTTTTTCCATCTGGATGAGGAAACTGCGGTGACGGTACGGCCTGGATTCCGACCTCTTGAAGCAACGCACCGGCACTTCTGGGGCCTCGGATCCACTGGTAGTCTTCGAGCTCCTCGTCGGGCACTGCCAGTTCAGCGGCTCGCAACAGATGCCCGACCTCTACCCAATCTTGCGGATGAGCGTGGCCGTGGAGGTCGATCAAAAGCGCATCGCCTCCACCAATATTCAGAGCCTGCTGACAAGCCTCCTCCAGAGCATGGTGATATGCGCGATAGACCATCGCAGCAAACACTCCGCCCTGTGTCGCCTCCTCGACCGGTCGATTGGGATCCATCTTGATGCGGTGCATCCGGTTGGTGATGACAAACGGTATTCCACCGGTTTCTTTCTCTATTTCTGCGGCCAGCTCAAGGGCCAGTTCGCGCGTGTTGGTATCACGGACCAGCACTCCACTGGTGCGATCCGGAACCCCTGCTGGTTTTTCGACGCCACCATGGGGAGCCGAGAGGACCAATGGAATTGTACCGGGAGAAATGTCGACGAAGGTTTCTGCTGGCAAGATGGGCCAGCCAGTCATCGATACGAGAAATAGCAGGATCTTCATGGAGATCATTCTATCCGACAGATCGTGACAGGTCTGTGACTTGCTGTTTCGCTAGAAGCCGATCCCAAACGACAGGACCGGACCGGGTTCGTATGTACCCTCGGAGGAGTACGGCGTCTCGAGGGAGAGGGGCAAGATCAAGGTAAGAGTCCGGTTGCGATACTCTTCATCCTTCCAGCTGATTCCGATGCTGGCGGATAAAGCCTGATAACCGGTGTTCACATCGATCAACCCATCCCATGTAGCACGCCCCAGGTCCTGATAGAGCAACCCCAATACACCGAAGGATTGCTCCCCGGGACCGAAGTCGCCGAGAGATGTGATGGCGCCAATTCCGCCCTGAACAGACTGTGATCCTCGAAAGCCTTCGTCATTTCTACTTCCTGGAAAACGACCCTGGGCGTATGCGCTGATGCTCGATTCTTCTCCGATCGGCAGGCTGTAGAACATTTCGATGATCGGATCGAAGGTGCCACTACCAAACTGGATGTGTTCATGCTCCTCGCCGGAATCTCCCGCTAGATACGGATTCTCTTCGGTACGCCCCAAAGGAATCGTCGTACCCGCTGCCGCAGAAAAGAGGGAACCTTCTTTGCCCATATCATGGTTGTGCCAGCTCAGCAGCATCTCCATATCGCCGAAACCCATCAGTGTTTGACTCGGATGATGAATTTGCAGATTTCGTTCCATCTGTTCGATCTGTTCAGGGGTGGCCGGATCGATACTGCCGATGGCAGAAGTTCTTGATTTCTGTTCGATGGGGAGACGCCAACGAATAGCCCAGGGTTCTTCGAAGGTGTATTCGAGCTGGAACTGTATACGAGCGATGTCGACGGTGACTTCATGACGATGGAGAGGCACATCCACAACCTCGCCGCTCAAAGGGTCGACACCGTGCATTTCATCGTGGCTGCCGTCGAAGCCAAATCCCCGGGTGAGGGAGACTCTTATCTGCCAGGTATCAGTGCCATGTCGGGTGGAGCCCAGACCGGACCCCAGCGCCCCTGCATCGGGAGCGTTTGGATTGGTTCAGGCAGGTCAGCCCTGTGCCCAGAGGGAAGGGCCTGCACACAGTTGAAGCAGTAACAGCAGCAGCAGATAGCCGCTCAGCGTACATTTGATGCGAATGTGGAACCTCCCGAGAACAAACAAAACTACATCGACAAGCACGAAGACTACCCGTTAAGAGTTCCTGAGAAACCCGAATTTCAGAGAAAATCGCCAGCACTTCAACCACCTTGGCCACCGCTCTTTCAGATACACTGTCCTCCTGCACCGATGAGAGGCGTGGAACAGATGGCCGGGCCGGAAATCGCCAATTTGAACGACAGAATCCGTGAAGTGATCGGCGTTGCAGTCGATGCTTGCGAGCTCGGAATCGTTCGACAGATGACCGGGCTTCCACTCGGATTTTCCAATGTGAATTTTCGTATTGAGACTGACCAGGGCATCTTCCTGGCACGGCTTTGCTGCACCCAGTCCGATGATCGTATTCGCGACGAAGCCCGTTTTCTCGATTCGATCCGAGACACCGGTTTTCCAGCTTCATATCCAATTTCTCGTACAGACGGAACCCCGATCACCTTCCATGATGACCAACGTGTGATGATGTACGACTTCATCGTAGGAGAAGAACCCTCGGTAACCCCCGATAGTGCCAGGCAGGTCGGTGACGCCATCGGACTGCTCGCTACACTCGAAGTCCCTGCCAGTTACTCATCCAGATCCTTGAGCGACATCGATGAAGCCAAACAGCTTCTGATCACGAAATCTGACAAGCTAGAGATGTACCCCGAGTTTCACTCCCAGTTTCAGCAAGAGACTGAGGAGATCGAGTCGTTTCTTCAGATCGAGTTGCCCAGAGGATTCGTGCATGCCGATGCGTTCCCCGACAACACCATTTTCCGCGATGGAAAGTTGATTGCGCTGATCGATTTCGAGGATTCCTGCGAGGATTCTCTACTCTTTGATGTCGGAATGACCATTCTCGGATTCGGGTACCGGAATGATCAGCCTGATTCCGAATTGATCCGAGGATTTCTCGAAGGCTATCAAGCCAGAAGACAACTTTCCGACCTGGAGGTCGATGTGCTTCCAACGATGGTGCGTTGGTGCGCCCACGGCATGACCCTGTGGCATCTTCAGCGCTTCATCGAAGATCCGACCGCCCGTCAGCAGCGCAGGATCTCCGAATTGCAGCGATTGATCGAAAGGCTTCACGGAAAGGATGCTGATGTCATCCGATCCGCCACTGGCAAATAGAGGGCAGTTGGGGAATCGATCAGTCAGTTTTCCGTCTCCGATGCAGATGCTCTGAGGCTCTTCCCGTGCGATGCTGTCAGCTTCTCAAATGGAGTAAAAAGCATGCAGTTGGTCGATGGTCGCTGGCGGATTTCCGGTCATGATGTGGAAGCGCTTTCCGAGCAACACGGAACCCCGCTCTACATCTACGACTCGCAGGTGATTCGCCGCCAGGTGAATCGTTTTCAAGAGGCGTTCTCCTCCTTCGACCACCGTATCTATTACGCCATGAAGGCAAACTCGAATCCTGATCTTCTGAGGCTGATGAAAGAACTGGGTCTCGGCATCGATGCCGTATCGATTTATGAGATCAGGATCGCGCTGGATGCTGGATTTGAAGCTCGAGACATCATCTTCACTCCCAATGGTGTTCCCTTCGACGAGCTGGAACAGGCGATCGAACTGGGAACGAGACTCAACATCGAGAATCTCTCTTACCTCGATCAACTGGGCGAGGCATATCGAGGCGATGTCCCCTGCACCTTGCGAATACATCCTGGCCATGTGATCTCTACCGCCAACCACGATACCGAAGGGTGGTATCAACGATCGAGATTTGGCATCGACGGTGATCAGATCCCTGAAGCGTTGCGACTGATCCAGATGCATCAAATCCGGGTCGAAGGACTACATGTTCATTCCAGCTCGATGATCCTCGACGAACAGGTCTTTGGATCCGCCGCGGAAGTCCTATTGAATCTCGCCCGGCAACTTCCCGATGTCAGGGCGATCGACCTCGGGGGCGGCATCCGGCCTCCCTACCGGGAACAAGATGATCACCCCGATCTCGACCTGTTATCTCGGTCCCTGACGAAACCTCTCGATCAATTCGAACGGGATACCGGTCGCAAGGTGCAGCTGTGGTTCGAGCCGGGGCGCTACCTGGTGGCTGAATGCGGCACCCTGTTGACCAGAGTTCATGTACTGAAACAGGTCGGAGGCAGAACGGTGGCCGGTGTCGATACCGGATTTCATCAGTTGATCCGCCCCAAACTCTACAACGCCTGGCATGAGATCCGTAACATCTCGAATCCGGAGGGATCACAACATCTCATCGACATCAGTGGCTGTCTCTGTGAAGAGGATGATCTGGCTCGTCAGCGTTCCTTGCCCGAAGTGCGCGAGGGGCATCTTCTCGCCATCCTCAACGCCGGCGCCTACGGCTATTCGATGGCGTCTACCTACAACTCACGGCCTTTACCTACAGAAGTGGTACTCTGATACGGGTAGGAAAGATCTCCCTAGGTACGAGTTACATCCTTGCTACAATGATAAGCATGTCACATGCATCTCTATCACTCGGGTTTTTCTCTGCAATGGTCCTCGTTGCCTTGATCGGGGTGGGGTCAACGGCTCAGTCTCAGACACCTGATGTCACCTATCATGTTGAAGTTCCGACCATTGAAGAAATCGGCGACCAGGTGAGCGCAATCCACCGCATCACAACCGAGTATTCTCTGTTTGCATCGTTTGGCTTCGCCATCTGTAACGATCCCGGTGAATTGCTTCCCATCGATATAGATCCTGGATCGTCGTTGCCTTCGGCTTCTCAAATCTTTTTCTATGATACGTACATCGAGCCGGGTGGTGCTGGTGTCGCCTGCATTCTTGATGGTGTGGGCGCAGTCACCATTCCCACCGGTGTCGGGCAGCACATCACGACCGTCCAGTACCAGATCATCGGTGGCACCCCCGGAGAAAGCGCTGCGATCAACTACTGTGAGGTGGTCGACGGCCAAGTCTCGTACTTAAACTGGCTCTACTTCGAAGGCGCCACTCTGTTGCCAGAACAGCTTCTTGGTTATCCACGATTCAAGCGCGGCGATGGCAATGCAGACGGTGAGGTCGATATCGCCGATGTCGTTTTCGGCCTCAGCGGACTCTTCACCGGTGGTCCACTGGGGAATTGCAGGGATGCACTGGATGCCAACGACGATGGGACCGTCAACATCGCCGACCCGATCTACACCGTCATGTATCTCTTCATTCCTGGTTCCCCACCACCACCACCGCCATTCACTTTCTGTGGTGACGATCAGACACCAGACCCGGTCGATTGCGAGCAATCTGCACCGCAGTGTTGATGTTCGGCCGCTTGGCAGTTGCTCTCTCACCCTGGCAGAAGGAGACTTGCAGGGGAACTGATGATCAAGAATCAACAATCCCATCATCAGCACCCGTAAAAGGAAACCCATCATGAAGAGCTTGATCATCTCCATGGCCGTCATCTGCGTCGGCTATTGCTGGGGCAGTTCCCCGGTGGTGCTCGGCCCCTTCATGTTCACCATTCCTGTCGAGGGCATCAGCGAGGACTCGCTACCGGCCCTGGAAGATGCTTTCCAAGATGTCCTCGGCGACAGGAACTTCCTCCACCCAGAGGTCAAAGAAGGTGAATTGCTCTTCTACGGCGGTGGCGGGGGGCCCAAGGCGTTGCTGAGACTTGAGCAAGTGACAGAGGCGATAACGCTGGCCGGGTTCAAGTCCAATCGAAGCCGCTGGCGACTCAAGCCTCAGATGCTGGGGATCTCCCTCTCGGCCAAAGATGGCATCAAGACCTCTGAAGTGATCGCTGCGCTGAAAGCCATCAAAGAAATCAGTGTCGAGGACTCTCTGCTCATCGGTGATCGGACCTATCATGTGATCCATCTCGACAGCGCCATCCACTACAGCGATCTGGTCGCAAACATCAGTGAGTCAAAACTAGAACTCGACGACCTGCTCTGGGGCCACTGGAAATACGGCTGGGAGATCGAAGAGGACGAGCACGGCCTTGGCCACGACATGGGCATGACCCTGATTCGAAAGACCGCTTCCGACTGAAACCGTCTATCACCAGGAGGTGACTTCAATGTTGACTGGGATGCTGCTGCTGACTCTTGTTTCAGTTGTCGATGATACTGCCGTACAGAAGGATCCACCCATCAATATCGTCATCGTGCTGGCTGATGATCTCGGCTACGGCGATCCCGGTTGCTACAACGATCAGTCCAAGATCCCGACCCCGAACATCGATCGCCTCGCCGCCGAAGGTCTACGCTTCACCGATGCTCATACTCCGTCGAGTGTCTGTTCGCCGACTCGCTACGGTCTGCTGACCGGGCGCTACGCATGGCGAACAAAATTGAAACGTAGCGTCCTGTGGCCGTGGTCATTACCGCTGATCGAGCAGGGCCGCCTGACGCTTCCAGCGATGCTCCAGCAACACGGCTATTACACCGGCTGCATCGGCAAGTGGCATCTGGGCTGGGACTGGCCCATCGATGCAGAGGGTCATGTCAGCGATGAGTTCGATGGGGTCGCCATTGCGACCAAGAAGAGAGTACCGCTGGGAAAACGAGTCGATTTCTCGCGCCCGATCGCCAGTGGTCCCACCTCTCGCGGTTTCAATTACTACTTCGGTGATGATGTTCCCAATTTCCCGCCGTATTGTTTCATCGAGAATGATCGCACCGTCGGCATTCCGAGCGTCGATAAGCCCAAGAAGATGTTCGGCCACGACGGGCCGACATTGGCCGGCTGGGATCTGTCGGTAGTGCTTCCGACTCTGGCTCAGCAAGCGGCCGCCTACATCGAGGAGCGTGCGAAACATCCCGAGCAGCCGTTCTTTCTCTATGTTCCGCTGACCGCTCCACATACCCCCATCGCCCCATCGCCGCACTTTGCGGGTAAGAGCGATGCTGGAATCTACGGAGATTTCGTACATGAGGTCGACTGGGTGCTGGGTCAGGTTCTTTCTGCACTCGATCGAACCGGTACCGCTGAGCACACCCTCGTCATCTTCACCAGTGACAACGGATCGCCGCAGCGAAACGGCATCGATATGAGTGGGCCCATCGGTTCGGTGAAAAAGTTCGGACACGACCCATCGCGACCGTGGCGCGGCATGAAATCGGATGCCTGGGAGGCGGGCCACCGGGTGCCCTTCATCGTGCGCTGGCCCGGCAGAGCTCCTTCTGGAGAAACCTCCAGTGAGCCGATCATCCTGACCGATCTGATGCGTACCTTTGCCACCCTGGTGGGTCATTCTCTCCCCGAAAAAAGCGCCGATGACAGTTTCGACATCCTGACCGCACTCGAGGGCAAGAAAACGCATCGGCCGATTCACGACCATCTGATTCATCATTCCGGCAATGGTCTCTTTGCCATCCGACAGGGAAACTGGAAGTTGATTCTCGGCAAAGGATCGGGCGGGTTTAGCCGTTACAAGGCGCCAGCAGATGCTCCCGCTGGACAGCTCTACCATCTGGGCGACGATCCAGCAGAGCAGATCAACCGCTACTCCGAAAAACCTCAAATCGTCGAAACGTTGACTCGATTGCTCGAACTCACACGCAGTAGTCACCGTTCGTACCGTCTCCCCTCTGCAGTGCAACAGGGCTCTCCAGGATCATCTGACCCGCAGTAGAAATCCATCTGCGCTCGCGAGTGGACCGCCTCCCTTACCGCCTTACCTGACCGCCAGGAGCACTTACCAATTATTGCTCACTCTGTGGCTTTTCCTGTGGCAGACTGCCCATCATCTAAATCGTAATCTTGATCTTGGATGACAATGAATTGCACTCCGAGTGGAGTAGCAGCAGCGAGGTATCCGGTGACCGATTCCACGACAGCCATTCCCGGAACTCTACGTGAGGACTCGACCACCGGTAGCGGGCCGACCTTCCTCAAACCAACCGCGCCGATGGGCATCTACCAGACACTCTACGCGTTTCAGGCTGCTTTCGGTCAGCCGATGGGAGCACCAGGCACACATCCGTGGAGTCAGGGATTCCCCCTCACCGAACCGATCCCCGGTGGACCTGAATTGCCCTCTTCGGTCGCGGTCTCCTCAGAGGATCTGCGCTATCCAAAAGCATGGGGACTGCCCGCGCTGCGCGAACGAATCGCCAGCTACTACAACGAGCATTACGGCGCTTCCATCGATGTCGACAATGTGATGGTTTTTGCCGGTGGACGCCCAGCACTGCTCTCGACCCTGCTATTTCTCGAAAAGGGCATCGGTATCAAAATTGCTTCGACCGAGTACACCCCTTACTTCGACATCCTTGAAGGTCTTTCTGTACCGTACGAACTGGTCGATAGCGACATCGAGAATCAATTCTGTCCATCGATCGACAGTTACAAATCACCAGGATCGCACCAACGAACCTTGATGCTGCTGAGTAACCCGTGTAATCCAACCGGCATCACCCGCACCGGTGCAGATCTCGAAGCACTGGTCGCTGCTGCGAGCACGCCCAGCTGCGGATTGTTGATCGATGAAGCCTACGAAATGTTTCATCGGCCGCCGATCAGTGCGCTGGCTCATATCGATGACATCAATCAGACCAACATCTTCGTCATCGGTGCCGCCACCAAAGGGCTGCAGTCTCCTGGAATTCGCATCGGCTGGGCGATTGCAGCGAAGCACCACATCGAAGTCCTCGGCAACTTCTCATCGTTTGGCATGGGTGGGGTCTCTCACCCATCGCAATGCTACGCACTCGAATTGATGGCTCCGCGTCGTATCGAGCAGGTGCGAAAAGCGATCCCCGCCTTCTACGGCCAGCAGCGCCAGCGATACGGCGAAGCATTCGAGAAGATGGGGCTACGCCTCTTCACCGGCGATGGTGGCTTCTACCACTGGTGCCAGCTCCCCGATGGCATCAACGCTGCGGAATTGAACTCTCGGCTCTTTGCCGATGGTGCAGCCATCCTGCGAGGATCCGATTGCGATATGCGGCGCCTGGATCACCAATCACCGCTACGCAACTTCTTCCGCTTCTCCTTTGGTCCCCTGGCCCCTGAATCGTTCGAGGAAGACATCGAGATCCTCGCCCGCGCTCTCAATTCGTAAGGGCCAACTCCACAGGATCTCCTGAGTATTTTGCTCTCTATTCGCCATCATCTTCCGGTTTGCTTCCACAATCGAAATTCGACGCTAGAATTCAAATCCACGGAAGTGCGTGCAGTTCACCACTTCCGGCCCTGGCAGGGCAAAGAGAGCGAGAGCAGTCTTCCGATGCAGGAACAGATTCGAAACGTGGCGATCATCGCCCATGTCGACCACGGCAAGACGACGCTGGTCGACAGCCTCCTCTATCAATCGGGAATGTTCCGCAACGAGGAACTCGACCGCCTCGCAGGAGGCCAGCACGGTCTGATCTTCGATAGCAATCCTCTCGAGCGAGAGCGGGGGATCACCATCCTCGCCAAGAACTGTGCCATCGAAGTTGAGCGCGGAGATATCCGCTACCGCATCAACATCATCGATACTCCCGGTCACGCCGACTTCGGTGGCGAGGTCGAGAGGGTCCTTTCGATGGCGGATGGAGCCTTGCTGCTGGTGGACTCCTACGACGGTCCGATGCCGCAGACCCGATTCGTCTTGCAAAAGGCGCTAGAAAACGGACTCACTCCGATGCTGATCGTCAACAAGGCGGATCGGCCGGACGGACGCCCGGCTGAAGTTGTCGACGAGGTATTCGACCTGCTGGTGAGTCTCGAAGCTGGTGACGATGCACTCGATTTCCCCATCTTCTTCTGCTCTGGGCGCGACGGTTGGTGCTCGGAAGAGGTGGATGGAGAGCGCTTTGATCTGCAAAAGATCTTCGACGCCATCATCGAACACGTTCCCGCACCGCCGGTCGAGGTCGAGGCACCTCTACAACTCAGAGTCAGTACTCTCGACCACTCCGAGTACGTCGGTCGTATCGCCATTGGTCGTATCGCAGCCGGCACCCTCTCCGCCGCCGAGGAGATCAAGGTACTTTCGGAGGATACTGGGGCGAGAACTGCTCGTGCCCAGGAGGTCCATCTGTTCGAGGGGCTCGGACGAAAAAAGGTCCAACAGGTCAAGGCAGGCGACATCTGTGCGGTGATCGGCATCGATGGAATTGAGATCGGTGACACCATCGCCTGTGCTAAAGAACCGACGGCACTTCCGGCTTTGCGAGTGGATGAACCAACACTTCACATGACCTTTCGGGTCAACGATGGGCCCTTTGTCGGCAGAGACGGCAAGTATGTCACTTCGAGGCAACTGAAGGATCGGCTCGACAAGGAGCTGGAGCGAAACGTAGCGCTTCGAGTGGTCCAGGGCGACCGTCCCGAGGAGTTCCTCGTCTCTGGCCGCGGACTGATGCATCTTGGAATCTTACTGGAGACGATGCGTCGTGAAGGCTTCGAGTTGTGTGTGGGGATGCCTCGTGTGATCGAACGTCTCGTCGACGGCAAGTGGCATGAACCTTTTGAACACCTTGTGCTGGAAAGCCCCATCGATGCTCAAGGCTCAGCGATGGCTTTGATCGGCGAACGACGCGCCGAAATGATCGACATGACATCGAGAGCCGGTAGTGACATGGTGCACATGGAGTTCAAGATTCCCGCACGTGGCCTCATCGGCTTGCGTACGCGACTACTCACAGCCACTGCCGGGCGAGTCATCTCCCATCACAGTTATCTCGAACATGGCCCCAAGTCGGGCTCAATTCCTCGAAGAAATTCCGGATCACTGATCGCCGTCGAGACGGGACAGGCTACACCCTACAGTCTTGATGCCCTGTACGATCGTGGCACCTTCTTCGTCGAACCTGGAGATCAAGTATACGAGGGCCAGGTGGTCGGAGAACACAGCCGCGAGCGCGACCTTGAAGTGAACGTAGTGCGCACCAAGAAACTTTCCAACGTACGAGCATCCGGCAAGGACGACAGTACCAACGTCCGACCGCTCAAACGATTGAAGCTTGAAGAAGCACTCGAGTTTGTTGTTGAGGGAGAACTGGTGGAGATCACTCCCACCAACATCCGCATCCGCAAACAGTTGCTCAAGGAATCAGACCGCCGTCGCGCCGGCCGCAAGGCCAAGAACGAGAGCTAGCGAACCTCTTCACCCCGGGGTCCATCAGTGATCAGCAGGGACTTCGGGATAAAGGGTATGAGTTCCCGAATCGGTGATGATTCCGGGAGTTGTCCCTCGCACCTCGAACGCTTGTGTTTCGTGACCTGATTTCGTGGCGCGAACTTGCCAATCCCCCGCTTCGATGCCATCGACAAGAAAATTGCCCTTTTCATCCGTTCGAATTCCACTGTTGCCGAGTTCAATGACACCTCCTGAACCCGTGGAAAAAGAGATGTTGATCGAGGATTGATGTTGCGGCTCAGGTTCTTCTCCTGGTCTCGAGACCGAGACTCGAACCCCTTCCATCGGCTCCCCTGTGGCATCCACGATCCGCCCGGCGATGGCGGCACCAGGTTGCAGTGAAATGGTGATGGAAGTGGTGGCGCCCAGTTCTACATCGACCTCTGCCGTCTCCTTCACATACCCCTCTGCCTCGATCGTGATTCGATGAGAGCCTCCCTCCAGCCCGATGATGTCAAAAAATCCATCTGGATGGGTGTACTCGACACCAGAAGTGCCTTCACCGAAGAAGAAGAAATTGCCCGTCGAGAGAGCACCAGGATCCAGTTGAAATGAAGTGATTGGTTGGAGCGTGATGGAGTCCACCACCGTGCCTTCGATTCGCCCACCCTCGGTCACCACTACCTGTGCGTTCAGGTTTCCCGCATCGACTGTGGGATTTTCTAAAGAATTCCAGTGCTGTCCTTTCGTGACAGTGATGCGATATGGAATCTCCTCTGAAACCTCGAACCGAAAGTAACCATCTTGGGCACTGGTCGTTCGGATTCCATCTCCTGCTCCTCCCCCGCTCAGCATCGCGCGAAACTGATTCTCTGGAGGGACAGCTTTTCTTGCCGTCAGGCGAACCCCACCCACCAACACACCCAGATCATCGATGACTCGTCCTTCGATGACAAAGACGGTGGCCAGGTCGAGTCGAACACCCTCGATCGATCCAAGTACCGAAAGAGGCACAGTTGCTGAAGATCCGTACCCAGTCGCCTCGGCATCGATCTCGTAGTCACCGCGGTTTTCCACAACGATGGAGAACTCGCCGCCAGCATTGGTAGTGGCACTCTGCACCGTATCACCGTCAGATGCTGCTTCCATGACCAGCCCGTTGGCTCCGCCGAAGGTGAACGTGAATCCCTGATCTTCCTCTTCGGCACCCGGTAGTGCCAACTGCCTAAGGTTCACCCTGGCGCCCTTGACCGGCGCCGTATCTGGAGACAGCACCACTCCACGGATCGTCAGCCCCTCCTTGAGCACCACATCGCCGAGATATTGATCCCCTACCGTGTATCCAGAAACATCGAGTCGGGTATCGGGATGGTCGTGATGAGAGATCGTCATCATTCGGTCCTGCGGCTGGCTCGGATCGACCCGCAGTTCAAAGGTCCCATCATCTTCGCTGATGGCGATGAATCCCTGCTGCGAACTCCCATTTCCGGAAAAGACCGCCCCGGAAACGGCCACTCCTCGTTGATCCACCACCCTGCCATGGAGTAGTGCCGGAGACTTCAGTACCAGTTCACCGACATCATTCACTCCGGGTTTGAGGTCGATCAATCGACTCGCCTTGACATACTTCGATGAATCCACCACCAGTTGATGCATCCCGACCGTCCCGGTGTAGAGCTCGAAATGACCCACCTCTGGATTGTTGGCATTCTCTTCCGCCAGCAAGGATCCCTCGCCTCGCCGAGCAGCATGGTTGGACTCCTCGACGTCGAGTCCCCTGAACAGTTTCACCGGAACATCCTGAGGGGCGCCTCGTTCATCGACCACCACTCCGCGTAGGATGCACTGATTGCGCAGCTGGAGAATCACCTCTGGAGTTCCAGGGGTAACATTGACGGGCTCTGATTCTGCATGATTCAATCGGCTCGCCCAAAGTCTGTAATCCCTGACAGGAATCCCCGCCAGCGTGAAGGTTCCATCTGTTCGACTGATCGTTTCGGGCCAGATGCGATCATCTTCCGCCGAGGAAGTTCCCATGACGATGAAACCGGTGGAGATGCGGCGCGTGGCTCCGGAGAAAACAGCCGCACCAGAGACCGGGCGCTCCTCTGCATCGATCACGATTCCGTCGATGTGCAACCCTTCGGTAAGGGTCACGATGAAGCGCCTGGGATCCTCAGCATCCGCTCTCACATCGGTGACCACCTGTCCCACCAGCGAAGGCAATTCCTCTTGCAAGCGACGATCGTTATCACAATGGATAAACAGATCTCCCACGAAACCGGCTTCCACCTCCATCATGAACAGACCGTCACTGTCGCACTCCACCAGTGGCTGGAAATCCAGATCCAGAGAAGCACTGGCAAAAATGGCTGGGTTGCCATCTTCATCCACGACTCGTCCCGAGATGTACCAGGGCGCAACTTCGACACCCCTCTTGGATTGCGAGGTGGTGGAACCAGCAGAACTGGTGTGAGCAGATCGGTCAGCACTATCGTCGACACCAGTGTTTTCTTCGATCTGTAACTGGTCCTGTGGGGAAGGGCCGGGGTCGGTGAAGGGACCCGGATCTGCTGGATCAAACATCGTCCAGAGAAGCAGAAGCAGCGCCACAATGAGCAGCGGAACGAAGAGTTTCACGAGGACCTCATTTCACAGTGGAAGCGATCATGCTACCGCTCTCCCTTAGGCGAAGTCCATTATTATGTGGAGTACAGCATGGAGTACAGCAGCAGTGCCCCCGCAGCCTGCTCTCGGTCCTACTTTATCCAGATACTTGTGCAACTCGGTGCAATGGCGCAGGACATTTCAGCAAGATCCGTGAATACTGTAGGATAGATGATGTGAACAAGGAGAAATTGGACGATGATCACTGGACAGTTGCTTACAACTGTTCGGATACACCGATTGCGCTTCTCTCCCCCCGTTGTATCGACATCACCGCGGACTGGACTGAAGCCGTTGAAAGGGACATCTCTTGCGTGGATTGGTCGTTGTTCTGACACTGCTGGTGATGATTCTGGGATTCTTGGTTTCCCGTTTTCCCTCCGATGAAACTCGGACCGAGCGTGATACCGGGCCATCTGTAGCGCAACCGGATGCTGCCACAGGAAACGCCGCAGCGAACCGCAAAGATGAAAACCCCACTTCGAACGCATCCGGTTTCGAAGAGCCAGACTCGGTCGAGCTGGTGATGGGCGATACGGAGTCACAGCGAACCGATCCACGGCCCGATAGCGGTGTCGGGCCAGCGAGCGCCCAGCGGGTTCTCGAACAGGCCATCGAAGAGCAGGACCTCGAGGCCATCTGGCAACTGGCGTTTGATCTGATCGCCGGCGGCCACTTCAGTGAGGTGGATCGTCTCTACGAACAATTCGCCGATGCCTTCAACGGTGGTGATCTCGACTCGCCCCTGTGGAAGAGTCCTGATTTTTACAGCGGCAATCTGATGCGCGAATATGCCGACAACGAAATCGCAGTGCTCGATTACCTGGGCCATCTCGCCCAGCTGGAGACTCCCGGTGAGTTGCTGGCAGATCTGCGCAAGGAACTGTTCGAGGGAGAAGCGGCGCTGCTGATTCTAGGCTATCACGAGGGGCGCGATCCGCAGCTGGTTGCCGGCTGGCTGCCCTATTACCGCCAGCGCATCGCCACATGGTCGGGAGATTCGTTTCGAGATCATGAGATCATCCTCGCCCTGGGGCACATCCCGGTGGCAGAATCGGCGCTGATGCTGACAGAACTGTTCGACTGGACCACATCATCGCAGCGACTCGATGTAGTGCGAGCTCTCGGTCGAAACGGTACCGCCCCGGCGCTGGATGCACTCAGAAACATAGCAGCGGATGATCCCAATCCGGTGCTGCGTCGAGCGGCAAGAGAAGCACTGGTATTGCTCGGAGGATAAGAAGCTACGCGGCTGAGGATCAGCGCGGCTGCTTCACCGGATTGCCCGCGATGCGGATGATCGCATCGGCGACCTCCTCCGGCGCGATCAGTGCCGGCACCGCCGCCCACCAGTTGGTGTTATCGTTGCCAAAGGTGACAATGCCGGCGTGCTCGGTCTTATCGCTATCGAGTTCTGGATCGAGATCATATGCCCCCAGCACCCAGCGCAGCGTCTCGATCTCATCGAAATCTCCGGTGAGATGCAACCAGCCTTCCCAGTCGCTACCACCATATTCTCGATAGAGAGCGAGAGTCTCGGGATCATCCTCATCCGGGTCGATGG
>Ga0209362_1000557_pt1 | contig 33226 bp, 27 predicted proteins | sample SaaInlV_165m_DNA_FD_184680 | JGI IMG/M metagenome (GOLD analysis project Ga0209362, IMG submission 184680) | Marine microbial communities from expanding oxygen minimum zones in the Saanich Inlet - Saanich Inlet SI037_S3LV_110m_DNA (SPAdes)... | ecosystem: Environmental > Aquatic > Marine >... | reverse complement strand
ACTGCTCGTATGACGTAAATAGTGCAACGCCCAGGAAACTACCATGCAAAAACCATCCAAGATTAGCGCCCTTTGCAACGAAAAGGACAGTGATGCGCAATAAAGTCAGCCTGCCCCTATGACGACTAGTGGTTTAACGCTACCAGGGTACCGCCGCACAGCCGAAAATGGACGGCGGAAAGGGAGAGCTATCTATCCTATATCCCTCGACACTCTTTGCGTATCCCTGGGTGCCTTTGTGAGGAGAAAGTCTGCGGTTTGCAGGTGTCGCCCATAAGAGGTAGGCTTTTGTTTTTTGTATACAAAAGTCATCAAGACTTAGTCATTGCTCGCGGCATTATATTAATCACAAAGGTAACCCGTATGTCTCATTCATCAAGAATCTTTCGACGCACGCCGCTTGCAGCGGCACTCAGTTTTGCATTGTTACCCTTGGTTTCCAGCCCTGTTAACGCTCAGTTAGAGGAAATCGTTGTTACGGCAACAAAACAGGCTGAGAACTTGCAGGATGTCCCGATTTCTGTGAACGCGCTTACTGGCGATTCAATGCGCTCGCAAGGCATTATGACATTCGACGAGTACGTTGATTTCCTCCCGAATGTGATTGACGCAGGTAATGCACCTGGCATGAGAGAAATTTATATTCGCGGCTCTGCGACTGAGCAAGGCTCGGTCACGGTATCCTCTGCACAGGGCTCAGCTCCTGGTGTGGCGCTGTACTTAGACGAGACGCCGGTCTCCTTTGGCGGACGTAACCTCGATATTTACGCTTCCGACCTTGAGCGCATTGAAGTGTTAGCTGGCCCTCAAGGGACATTATTCGGTGCCAGTTCCCAGGCCGGTAACATGCGTATGATCACCAACAAGCCTGTCATGGGTGAGATGCAAGGCCGAGTAGATGTGGGCATGTCGTCGACCCATGGTGGCGATGACAGCAGTAACATCGAAGGCATGATTAACATGCCGATTGGTGACAACCTGGCAATACGGACTGTCGGCTACAACAACCGCCAGGGTGGCTGGATTAGCAATACGGCGTCGACATTCACGCCCTCAGGTCCAGTCATCGATCGTAACTCTATTGGTTACGGCCCTTATTTCCGTAATTTCCCTGACACTGAAGTCAATAGCGTTAGCAACCAGGATGAGGTAAAGGACGATTGGAACGAAGCGACCTACACAGGGTACCGAGTGGGTGTAAAGTGGGATATTTCTGACGACTGGAGTGCGCTGGTACAGCACTCGTCACAGAAGCTGGATGTCGAAGGTTCATTTCTGATCGACCCCAGCCTTGGCGACGATAAATCAGCCAAGTTTCAGCCAGAACGCAATGTCGATGATTTCGATTTAACCACCCTTACTATTGAAGGTCGCATTGCAGGTCTTGATATTGTGTATGCCGGTGGTTACCTCGACAGAGAAATCGACTCTCTGATTGATTACACCCACTACAACAATGGTGGCGGGTACATTACTTACTATCTGTGCAGTGGCAATATCTACGCGGCACCTGGTCCTACCAATCAAAATACTTGTTTCGATCCCAGAAAAGCATACCGGGATCAAACCACCAACGAACGAACCACCCATGAGTTGCGCATCAGCACTGATCCTGATCGTCGGTGGCGGGTAATGGCTGGGGTGTACTTCAGCGATGTGGAAACTAAAACTCTGGGTGAGTTCCAGTACTATTCAACCGGCGATGCCTTCAGTGATTTTCAAGTGAATTACTACGGCGCTGCGGCCCAGTCACCCTATGTGCTGGCCAACGCGACAATTCCAGGGGTTGCGGGAACCAATCAAGTCGGACCCACTGGCCCCTTGACGACCTTTTACAACGATTACACCCGAACCGAAGAGGAACTCGCCTATTTTGGCCAGTTAGCCTTTGATGTTACTGATAATGTGACCGTGACGATTGGTGCCCGAAAATATGACCTTGAAACGCAACTTCAGGGCGCATCAAACTTTTCTTTCGGATGCCGATACGGCGGTAATGGTGGTGGCGGTGCTGCAGAAGGTTCCTGTAACAGCCACCGTTTTAGTAACAGTCCAACCGATCGATTCACTGCTCTTGGCGCCTACAACAACGGAAACTTAACGGATGATCAGTTCCTGGGACTGCTTAACTACCCGGGCGCTGCAGCAACCTATGGTGGTTCGGCGAAGGAGATGTTCAGAGGTGGTGGTAATAATGCGGCAACCCTTCAGGCGATTAAAGAGGGTCGTCTTGATATCTCCAGCATTAATAGTAAAGGCGTCACTGAAGAAGATGACACCATCGTGAGGTTCTCTGTGGATTGGAGAGTCAATAACGAAATCATGCTCTACGGTATCTATTCAGAGGGATATCGGCCAGCTGCTCAAAACCGGAATGCAGGTCAATTGGCCAGTAACCAATCCGGTATCTATGAGGGTTATGTGGTGCCAGCAGTTGCAACCACTGACGAACTGGAGAACATTGAGTTGGGCATTAAATCGGAATTATTCGATAACACTCTGCGACTCAATGCTAGTATCTACAGCACTGAAATTACCGATTTGCAGGTGGCAAGATTCGATCCGTCTAACGTTGCCTTCCTCGTATTCCTAGAGAATGTGGGTGATGCAGAAACTCGTGGCGTGGATATTGACTTCATGTGGGCGGCAACCGGTCGACTCACCGTTAGTGGTGCAGCAAGTTTCCTCGATACTGAGTTGACGCGAATCAACCCTCAGCTTCAGGGTGTAAGTGTTCCCAAGGGGTCTGAATTGCCATTGGCACCCAGCTTCTCTGGAAACGTCCGTGTCCGCTACGACTTCGATATCATGCAGGGTAATGCCTGGGTGAATGCAGCGCTGGTTTATCGTGGTGAAAGTCTTACAGGAATTGTGGGTAGCGCCGAGTTCATGACCGACACCCATCAACTTGCTTATGGGAATGATCCGGGTGTGGGTATTCACGATGAGGGTGGAACCTTTGGAACGGTTGCCACTTCCGATGGTGAGGTGCCTTCAAACTCTCGTTATGAGAATGAGGCAGCCACGACACTGAATATAGGCCTTGGCTATGCTCGTGATGACTGGACAGCTGAAGTTTTTGTTAACAACGTAACCTCAGAAGAGGGGTACGTGGTACAAACTGCCGGTAAATTCACACCTGAGTCCAGTATGATGCGTCCAAGAACGTTCGGCTTGCGATTCGGGTATTCCTTCTAAGGAAACCTGCATCTAAAATCAAAAGGCGATCATTTGATCGCCTTTTTTTTGGGACATAATTTGATGACCAGTACTGCCGCTCCGTCGCAATTACTCGAAGATATTCAGCGAAAGCTCGCCAGTGGCGACCTTCGTACCGCGGGAGAAATGATAGACAAGCTTCTATTAGAGTTTTCAAGAGATCCTAATCTTGGTTACCTGAGCGCTTTGCGCTATCGGCTCGGTGGCGATGCTGCCCGTGCGCTGCAAAGCTTGTCTGATCTGACTTCGAGTTTTCCTGGTTTGGCCAGAGCTCACCAAGAGGTTGCTATTAATTCGCTCAGTCTAAATTTACCGAAGCAGGCCCTTGGGGCAGCTGAGAGGGCGGTGGATTTAGATGGATCTTTATTGACTTGCTGGAAGTTGCTCGCGCCACTTTACGCCCGTTTCGCACCTGAAAAACTTGATACGGCCGAGCAGCAAATTGCATTTCTCAAGTCACAGCCGCAGGAGCTGAGAACGGTTATGAGCTATCTGTCACAGGATATGCTTAATGACGCTGAGCGTTTATGTAAATACTTTTTGAGAGACAACAAGACACACCCAGAAGGAATGCGATTGCTCTCGGAGGTACTGACCCGAAAAAATATATTAGACGAGGCTCAGTTCTTACTGGAGACATTACATAAGCTAGAACCCCAAAATATCGCGGCATCTATACAGCTGTTTCACGTCATGATGAGGCGTCAGCGCTTTCATTCAGCATACGACCTTGCGGTAAAACTGCGCGCACAACAACCGCAAGATAATGATCAGATTGCAAAGGCCTACGCTGCGGCTTGCTTCGCAGTGGGTCAAACAGACGAAGCCGGGTTGCTATACCAAAACCTGCGAAAAGCGCACCCCAAAGATCATTTGATTCCTATCAGTCAGGGGCATATCTATAACTCCAGTGGTGACAGGGCGGCGGCGATCACTGCTTTTAAAAGCAGTGCGGCTATGAAACCTGATCATGGAGACGCCTACTGGAGTCTTGCGAATACCAAGTCCTACAAGTTTGATGATAACCAAATCATGCAAATGAAGGATTTGGAGCAAGACGCAGCTATTGGCAGTGTTGATCGGATTCAGATTTGTTTTGCCTTAGGCAAGGCCGTGGAAGACAGGCAACAATTCGATGCGGCTTTTGAGTTTTACGCAAGGGGTAATGCCCTGAAGTTACCCACCACGCACTTCAATGCGACACAGCTTTCAAAGCGTATTGAGGCACAAATTGAGGTTTGTAATGAGGAATTATTTAAGAAAGTAGGTCACACCGGGGTGGCTGCAAGGGACCCTATTTTTATTGTTGGATTACCACGGGCGGGATCGACGCTTCTTGAGCAAATCCTCGCGTCTCATTCCCAGGTGGATGGAACGATGGAACTTCATAATATTCTCGACCTTGCAAAGAGGCTGCGTGGTCGTGATGAGGCGGGTCAAAAGGTACCGCGTTATCCCAAAATACTCGAAGAACTGGACACCTCGCTGTTTGAGAAGTTTGGCGAGCAGTTTATAGAACAGACGCGGGTGTACCGCGGCGATGCACCATTTTTTATCGACAAGATGCCCAATAACTTTTTCCATATTGGTCTCATTAAATTGATACTACCCAACGCCAAGATAATCGATGCTCGGCGTCACCCTATGTCCTGTTGTTTTAGTGGTTTTAAGCAACTGTGGGGTGAAGGGCAGGAGTTTTCCTACGGTCTCGAAGAGATTGGTAGCTATTACAAACAATACACACAGTTGATGGATCATTGGGATAGAGTACTGCCGGGTTTTGTTTTAAGAGTTGATCACGAGAATGTCGTTGACAATTTAGAGGGGGAAGTGAGGCGGATTCTCGATTTTTGTGCCCTGCCATTTGAAGAAGCCTGTTTGAATTTTCACAAGACTGAGCGAACGATTAGGACACCCAGTGCAGAGCAAGTGCGTCAACCTATCTATCGGTCTGGATTGGACCAATGGCGAAATTTTGAACATCATTTGGGCCCACTTAAACAGGCCTTGGGCAGCGAGCTACTCCAAACCTACGGTGTCACCGCCTCCGAATGATTTTTTCTACTAGCAGGCGGTTTGTTTTTTTCGCTGTTCCTAAGACCGGCACCCATGCTGTGCGCGAGTTGCTGCGGCCCCACCTCGGTGTAGGCGATTGGGAACAGCAGCTGCGGTATGGGCAGCAGCTTGCCCCCCTGGCAGAAATCGCAGCGGTGAATCATGGACACGTGGCATATCGACAGCTCGTTAAGGCTATTCCTAAAGCAGAGCTAGATCGTCAATTTAAATTTGCGTTTGTGCGCCACCCTTTTGATCGTTTTGTTTCGGTCTGCGCTTTCCTTGGGCGGACTGACCCCAGTTACCGCCAAGACCCTACTGTATGGATGAAGCAAGCACTCACCCGGCCACAATTTCGGAAGCGGGTTCTTGTGGCGTCACAAACCTCACTGTTGACGGATGAAGCATCAAATGTTGTCGCTATGGACTTTGTAGGCCGTTATGAGTCTTTGCAGCGTGACTATGATCATATCTGCAGCGTCCTCTCGCTACCCACGAAACCCTTATCTAAGAAGAACAGCTCCGAGCACAAGGACTATGTTGAGTTACTAGACGAGGAACTTCGGCAAGCTTTAACGACGATTTATGCCGATGATTTCACGACCTTTAACTACGACCTGTAGCAAACTCTTCAGCTCGATGTGGCTGCAAGGCGGCACCTAGAATTCGCTGCATAATGATGGGGTTTATGCCTATATTGTTGGAGCTTGTAACCAATACTCTCGGGCCTTGTTTTAAAGCCGACCGGGCCCGGGCTAAAAGCTTATGGTAGCCTTCAATACCCTCAGGCGAAAACCCATACAAAGACCACTGACGGCGCCAATCGTGTACCAAATCAAATAGTAGGTCGTGGTAGTACTCCAGTATCTTGCCATCATTCTCTGCGTTGGCAGCGCAGTCATTCAATAATTCGGTAACGATCGCCGACATCTCACCAGGCGCCATAATAGGTGAGCAGGGAAACTGCTCTGTGACGAGTTGGGGTTGCATGCCAGGCTCGAAGCCAATCGACTGGAGTGGCGTCTCCCCTTTGGCCCGTTGTAACCGACGGATTGCTCTCCAAAAGTCAGCCGATCCTGCGATGTCGATAACAAGATGAATGCGGTCTTGGGAACTGTTATTTATCACTCGGTGTCTTTGCCAGGAATCGAATAGCCAACTCTCACCTGCAGCCATATGAACTTCTTCAGGCCCACAAAAAAAGCGCACGGCTGGGTCGGTCACAATCGGTACGTGAATCCTCACCCGGCTATGCCAGTGGTAATTAAAATCAACGTGCTCTTGAACCACAGCGCCTGGCGCGAGTTTCATAAGTCGACTTCGGGCTACCACTTCATTAAAGCTGGCTACGACCTGAAGCAGGTAGGGCGATTGGCTTAGATGAGCCGTGGGTGCCATCGCCCCGTCAAAGCCATCTTTGGCAACACCGTCAATAGAAACCAGGGGAACGGCGCTATTACCCTCGAGTCCTGATGGGTGTGGTAGCCACGCATCAGCTGTCAAAGCCGCCACTTCCTTGCACAAGGGTGATGCGTCAAACGTGTAGGGAAGACGTAAGAAAGGTCGATCTAACTCCAAACTGGCACCCCCTTAAGGTTGAGATTTCACCCATTCTAATGTGGAAGAGAAATCGCGAGCACCATTACCGTCGTCTCTATGTGATGAAAAGGCTGCTAGTGCCTGCTTGCCTATTTGATTGTTTAGGCAATAGCTGTCAGCAACCTCGCAAGCTAGTCCAAGATCTTTCACCATGAGATAAACCGTAAAGCCAGGTTGATATTGAATGCTTGAGGGTACACCCCCATCACGTTAGGCCAAAGATTATAGACTTGGAGAGCTTTACTGATCCAGACCTAATTCAGAAAGTTCTGGTTCATATTGCAGCGCAACCACCACCAAACTTATTTCATAAGTGGTTTACCTCGGCTTTTTAAATACCGTCTCACGATGCGTTCCGATCAGCGTAGTAACTGCTGATGTTACTGACCCGTTGACCTGTGCATAGTAAGCAACTGACACACCGGTCAGTTGCAGCGAGCTAGTAGATTAAGAAGTCAGTTGCCAGCACGACCTGAACATTGTCGAGGGTGTAGATCGGAAACTCCTGACCTGCAAACGGTATCATACCTTCCTTCCTGTCTCCCCCCAGGATGCGGCGCACAATAGCTAATCGTTGACCTTCTTGCATCGCCTCGATGAGTTGAGCGCCATGAGACGCATAGTGCCAGCGTATCTGCAGAGCACTGATCCGTTCCAAATCCGCTGCGAGTAGACTCATGTCGCGCGTCATATAGAAGCCGCCGCCAAATGTATCGCCACCAAAAAACACCTGGTTTGTCTCGTCGTATAGTGCAAGGCCGTCAGGAGAATGTGATGTTGTGTGGATGACTTGAAACTGACGGTCTCCTAAGTCAACAACATCGCCATCTGCTAGATAGCGGACCCGTTGAAGTGGGAATGGTGGGATCGAAAAAGTTTCCGGATCGAAATTTTGGGGGACTTCAATACCTTCGTGTGGTGTTAGTTCGGCCCAGTACGTGGTGAACCCTCCTGAAATGCCGCCAGTAAGTTTCTGTATTGCCCATTCATCCCGGATTATCCAAGCTTCGTCGAAGTCGTTATTGCCACCGTTATGATCCAGATGATTGTGGCTGTTGATCACCATTAGGGGATGGTTTCCCCGACCGAGCACCGCTCGCAGTTCATTGATCGCTTGACCGATACTGGCGATTCCCATACCTGTGTCGTAAAGCACGTCCTTGTCTGCGCCAATAATCAGATAAGAATTAACCTTCTCAACGTGACCGGGCTCCCACAGCGCGTAGACATCATTAGGGAGTGAGATGATTTCGAACCATTTGCTTGAGTTGGGAATTCGCCGCGCGGCTTTTAGAAGCGCGATAAGTTGGTCAACGTCCTGAATTTCAGCCGCAGATTTAAGCGGCTGGTTGCCACTTGGGTAAGCCGCGGGCTGGTCTTGCTCAGATAAAAACGTTTCGCCTCCATCCGTATTCTCAGCGCATGCCACGAGAGTGAAGAGCAACAAAAGTAAACTTAAATGGTTGGCGATTTTTGCCATATGCGAATTTAACATGATCATTCTGTTCTCAAATTAAATTATGGAGGACAGGGAGAATACACCATATTACCGCTCTTCCAGCGAAGTACAGCGCCCTTAAAATCTGAGCTGAGTTCCAGTTGTCGATGGAAATTTAGTGACTTTGATCGGCTTTCGCTCAGTCCAGTGTCGAGATTTTAGCGCCGCCGGGCGTATCCTCGATGGCATACCCCAGCTTATTAACTGCATCTCGGAGTTCATCAGACTGTGCCCAGTCTTTGGACGCCCTGGCAGCTTCCCTGGCTTTAACCAGTTCCTCTACCTCGTCAGGTACATCAACCTGATCCATTTCCCAATTGGCAATATCCAGGCCTAGAATTTCGTCGCATCGAAGTAATGTCGCTTTCTTTACATCGCCCGGTAGATTTGACCGCACCAACTCCCAGACGACCGCCAATGCTCTTGGCATATTCAAGTCATCATTCAAGCAGTCAAAATAACGCGTCAGCGTCCCCTCGTCTGCTGTTCCAGGCTCACCCCAGGCAAAAGCTGTTTCATATAGCCGGGTAAGCGCTGTTTTCGCCGCCTCAAGACTCTCCAGGCTAAAAGACATCTGACTTCGATAATGAGCGGTCAGACAAAAGTAACGATAGACCAGGGGGCTGAACCCCTTTTCGCCGATAACATCCAGCGTCAAAAAGTCACCTGTCGATTTGGACATCTTTGCTTTATCCATCTGCAGGAAATAACCATGCATCCAGAAGTTAGCCAGTCGAGTGCCTTTAGAAGCTTCGGTTTGAGCTATTTCGTTCGTATGATGAATGGGAATGTGGTCTTCACCCCCGCAGTGGATATCGAAGTAATCACCGAGATATTTCGCGGACATCGCCGAACATTCGATATGCCAACCTGGAAACCCCCTGCCCCATGGGCTATCCCATTCCATCTGGCGCTGTTCTTCCGGCGGCGAAAACTTCCACAGCGCGAAATCAGTCACGAACCTCCGCTCGCCTAACTTGACCCGGGCGCCCGCCTGTAATCCTTCGACGTCCAGGCGGGCCAGATGGCCATAGCTCTTGAGTTTTCTTGAGTCGAAGTAGATTCCGTCACTGGTCGCATAGGTATACCCCTTTTGTTCCAGGTCCATTACAAACTCGATCTGTTCCGGGATGTGGTCTGTAGCCTTACACCAAATAGAGGGTGCCAGAATATTGAGCTTTTCAAGGTCTTCCTGGAACGCGTTGGTATAAAATTCGGCAAGTTCCCAGGCTGTCATGCCGGTTCGTTTTGTGCCCAGCTCCATTTTGTCTTCGCCGGTATCAGCATCGGATGTGAGGTGGCCGACATCAGTGATGTTGATGATATGGTTGACGTCATAACCATTTGCGACAAGAACGCGTATCAGAATGTCCTCAAAAAGGTAGGTACGCAGGTTTCCGATATGGGCAAAGTTATAAACAGTTGGTCCGCAGGCATAGATGCCCACCTTGTTGTCGACAAGGGGTTCAAACGGGCGAACTTTTCGTTCGTAGGTATCAAATAGTTGCAGGTTCATCACAATATCTATGCCGAGCAATGGCCCGCATCATAATGGTTTATGCCATGATCTCAAGCGGCAGGGGACTGCTTGGGGAAACGCTGTTCCATAATTCGTTCGACAGTCTCTACAATCACCTGGGTCTGCGACTCTATCTCTATATTGACAGGGTCCCCGGCCTTCAGCAGGGCGAAGTTCGTTCGCGCCAAAGTTTCAGGAATAAGGTTTATCGCAAACTGATGCTTTTGCCTATCCAGGGCCGCCACGGTCAGGCTGCAGCCATTAACAGCCAGAAAACCTTTTTCGAACACAAATTTCAGCCAATCCGGGTTGCCTTTAAAGGTAAGCCTTTTGTTATTTGAGCTCTCTTCTATTGATAAGAGTTCAGAGGTCCCGACAATGTGCCCGGATAGAATATGCCCCCCTACTTCGGCACCAGATTTGGCGCTACGCTCGATATTGACCTGGGTCCCAGCCTCGATGAATTGAATGTTAGACAATGCCAGTGTCTCGGCAATCGCATCAAAAGACACCTTCCTGTCCTCAATCCTGGTAACCGTGAAACAAACGCCATTGACCGCGACGCTCGCGCCGGTTTCAAGTGCTTGAAGCAATTCGTCGGGGAACTCGATTGTAAAAGTATACAATCCTTCCTTCTTTTCAACAGCCCTTATAGGGCGGCAGGATTGTACGATACCGGTATACATGGGTTCTCCTAGAAATCTGGATAGTACTCTTGCACAGTTCGCAGGTAGTATTGCAGATGGGATGCTGCATCGCGGCCTTGCATATAGGCCATAAAGCCGCCTTCTTTACGCTGGGCCTTGGCCTGGCGCTTGATCAGGTTCAGGTCTGGTAGTTCTTGGTTGTGCATGTGCGAAACGATAGTCAGGGCCGGCGGTAGTGTCAATGATAAACAAAGGATAATGTGCATTAAAATACATATCTATCTAATTGATAAATAAATATTTATTATCAGATTCATTTTAATATGGGCGGTTATCACATTGATTGATCTAAGAAGCGATACGGTCACCCAGCCTTCTGTAGAGATGCGGCAGGCTATGGCGGACGCCGAGACCGGCGATGACGTCTATGGCGAAGACCCAACAGTCATCCAGCTTGAAAAACTCGCTACATCGTTGACAGGAAAAGAGGCCGCTCTGTTTGTGAGCAGCGGTACCCAGGGCAATCTGCTTGCCCTGTTGAGTCACTGTGAACGCGGCGATGAGTACATCGCCGGCAATGATGCCCATACCTACCGCTTCGAGGCGGGCGGTGGTGCGGTTTTGGGTGGTATCCAACCCCAACCGATTCCCTTCAATGAGCGTGGTGAACTAGAGATCGAGGCCATCAGGCAGGTGATCAAACCGGACGATTATCATTTTGCGAAAACAAAGCTGGTATGCCTTGAAAACACTACCGCCGGGAAAGTTTTGGCGCTCGATTACCTGTCTGAATTTTCAGATTTTGCTCTTTCCCAGGGGCTAGGCAGGCACCTGGATGGTGCGCGGGTGTTCAATGCCGCCGTGCAACTCGGGGTTGATGTGAAGGAAATTAGCCAGTATTTCGACAGTATGTCGATTTGCTTGTCCAAAGGTCTCGCCGCCCCGGTTGGTTCACTACTGGTAGGCAACAATGAGTTGATTTCAAAAGCCCGGCGCTGGCGAAAGATGGTGGGCGGCGGTATGCGACAGGCGGGTATTCTTGCAGCGGCAGGTATCTACGCTCTGGAACATAATATCAATCGACTTGCTGAAGATCACCGACACGCATCCGAGTTGGCTAAAGCACTTGCTCAGCTGTCTTCATTCAAGCTTCATTCAATGCCAGTCACTAACATGGTGCTCCTGGACCTTGACGCAGAACGATTTAAATCCCTGCAGCAGTACCTCGCAGACAATGGTGTGAAGACGTCTACCCAGCGATGGGTAATGCACCGTGATGTATCCAGTGCCAATATCGATCAATTGATAGAGCTTTGTCGCAATTTCGATCAACGGGTCTGAACGGGAAATCCGCATGAAAACTATCATCCTGGTGACCGGCAGCACCGCCATTGACCAGACCGGCATCTATGACGGCTCCTTCGAGGACTATCAGGCGAGCTATGCTATCAAGGCGTTCAACGTTTCCTTCCAGCTTGCAGATATGCGGACCAGCTTCGGGGGTTGCGCGCCCAACATTGCGCACGGATTAACCCAACTGGGTATTGATGCCATTCCTTTGTCATCCGCGGGACGTAACTTCGTTGACCAGTACAAGGCCCACCTTATTAGCCTGGGGATTAATATTGATTTCATCGCGGTTGCTGACGATGTCGCTAACTGTGCCAGTTGCATGATGATTAACGACGTGCACGGAAACCAGGTCATTGGTTTCTACCCCGGACCGGATAATCCCAGACGTCAATCGCCGGAAACGCTGCCGTTCATCGATAATATTGCGCTCACTATTCTTGGACCTGAGGAACCTGAACTAACCCTTCGACAGGGCAGAATTCTGTTTGAACACAATGTTCCCCTGATGGTAGACCCTGGACAGGTCATTTCTGCTTTTTCCAGGGATCAGATTCGCGAACTGCTGAAGCTCGCGCGATACCTTGTCATTAACCATCATGAATTCGAGGTACTGAAGACAAATGGTGGGTTGACCGACGAGGAAGTATTTGACCAGGTGCCGGAAGTGGTTTTGACCAGAGGCGATAAAGGCGTAGCGATTTATTCCCGTGAAGGTATTTGCCACGTGGATGCAGTGCCTGATGTGAAGGTTGGTGAAGTCACTGGATGCGGCGACGCATTCCGCGCGGGCTATGCCTACGGGATTGTGAATAACCTTAATCTGACAGAACGCGGCCAGGCTGGTTGCATCATGGCTGCCCGAAACCTGGAAAACCCAGAGACCCAGCGCTATAGAATTACTGCGACAGAGCTCGCCATACTTCGAACAACAATTTACGGCTAGTCTACTGCCCATCCGGTAGCCGTGTATTTGTCGCTGCTGCAACTGCGACAATTGAATTGGGTGGAACGTCTTTGGTCATAACGAAGCCGGCGCCGACCTGGACGTTGTCCTGCAGGTTTCAAGCCCTCGAGCACAGCATGTGAAAAAGTGGCGGTGGGGCTGGCGCATAGCCTCTCTGTATGCCAGCATTCGCGTTCTCTGTTACAAACCACTGCCTTTAAAACACCAAAAATTAAAAAACCACATAGGCATCTAATGGCTTCTGGAACCATCATATTTCTTAACGGCACCTCGAGTGCTGGAAAGACAACACTTGCGTACGCACTACAGGAACGATTGGAAGAACCCTTTCAACATGTTGCGCTTGATCAGTTCCGTGATGGACTTCCGGCAAAGTTTCGCGGTCTTAATGCGCCCGCGGGGACACCGGGAGAGCGTGGGTTGAACGTTGTTCCTGTCAAGGTGGCTGACGATAAAGCCTATACCGAGGTCAGGTTTGGCGAGGTGGGCCAGAAGTTGCTTAAGGGTATGCGCAGGGCAATCCTCACCTTGGCGCTGGAAGGTAATAACATCATTATTGATGACATCATTCTTAATCAATCTTTCCTGGACGATTACCTGGATGTAATGGCCGACGAGCAATTGTATTTCGTTGGAGTCCGTTGCCCACTTTCGGTCATCGAACAACGTGAGTCACAGCGACTGGGGCGATTTCCAGGGACAGCAGAAAGTCACTTTATCTCGTGCCATGCTCATGACACTTACGACGTACAAGTCGACACCTCAACCGCTTCGCCTGAGGCGTGTGCTGAGCTCATCGTCAAACGAATCGCGGCCGGCCCCCCTGAAGCATTCAGGCAGCTTACTGGTTAAGCAATAAGGTCAAGCAATATAGTTAAGCAATGCTGGCAATACCTCTGAAGTTATAGGTCGCGATTCGTGGACCTTCAAGGTAACCCTTGTCGATTTCATCGAAGTTAAAACCGGACCCCTCGTAGAGTGATTCAATTTTTCGATTCAGGTGGCAACCACCACCGATCACATTCCAAACCGGGTTTATACGTGCCTGCCACTTCGCGATGTTAACGTCGGGCGCCTCGCCATGTTCTGCAAAAATAACCTTGCCGCCAGGTTTTAGTACCCGTTTGATTTCCATTAAAGCCTGTCTGGGGTCCGGAATGGTACACAGCGTCCAGGTCATCACAACGGTGTCAAAACTGTTGTTGTCCGCCGGGATTTCCTCGCCGCTCAGGCCGATGAAATTTACATCTATGCCCTCCTGTTCGGCCACTTCACGCGCATAGGCTTGTAGTTCAAGGGAAGGATCGAGTCCAGTGACATGAACAGATTTTTCGTAGAACGGCAGGTTAAGACCCGAGCCAATGCCTACTTCGAGCACTTTACCCTCGGCCAGCGGTATCAGGCGTTCCCGCAATGCTTTCATCGCTGGCGCTTTCATCGCAAGATTCAGTAGTTTAGGCAGGAAGTACTTTTCGTAGATACCCATTACCGGATTCCTCTGGGGCTGTCTGGGGAAAGGTTACTTTGCCAAAAACGAAGGATCTTTGACAGATTGGTTTAGAAATCAAGGGGGAGTATGCTCAATAACTGCCCTACTGGAGATGGCTATGATTGATACTCGGGTACCGGATACTGTTGCGGCACTTCGTGAACTGATCCGCGCCAGCAATAACATCGTTATATTTACCGGAGCCGGAATTTCAACAGAATCCGGCATCCCGGATTTTCGCGGCCCGAAGGGCATCTGGAACACGCAAACGCCTATAGATTTTCGTGATTTCGTTGCCTCGGAAGAAGTCAGGCGTGAGTCGTGGAGCAGGAAGTTCTCCGGTGAAATGAAGCTGGAAGATGCTGCACCGAATGCAGGCCACCTTGCTATCACTTCCCTGGTTAAGGCCGGTAAGGTTAGTCACGTCATTACACAGAATGTTGATGGCTTGCATCAAAAATCAGGTACACCGGACGACCAGGTCATAGAGTTACACGGGAATGCCAGTTATGCGTCCTGCCTTTCCTGCGGCAAAAGATTGGAGCTTGAACCTGTCAAATCAGCTTTTCTTGAGCACGGCACATTACCCTATTGCCCCGACTGCGGCGGCATCGTTAAGACCGCCACCATTTCGTTCGGCCAGTCGATGCCCGTTACCGAGATGCAAAAAGCTGAAGCTGCTTCATTGAGCTGCGATCTGTTTCTCGCCATAGGGTCTTCGCTAGTGGTTTATCCCGCGGCAGGCTTTCCAAGGCTGGCCAAAGAAAATGGTGCAGGACTGGTCATTATCAACGAACAGGAAACAGACCTGGACCCGTTCTGCGACCTGGTGCTACATGAGCAGATCGGAACAACGCTATCCCGGGCTGTTGGCTAGCAAGATTTCCGTTCAGTCTTCCATTGCTTCAAGCAGGACCTGGAAATCCAGGGGTTTGCTGACTTTTCCATGATCGCTAGAATCTGAATCCTCGCTCAGTACAATCAGGCCCAGGTCTGGCGAAGCTGTTTGCAGCGTGGCCACCAGGCTGGCATCATTTTCACAGATGAGACCTTCGTCTACGACTGCCTTTTGAATGCTATGTTCGTTGACGCGGAAATATTTCAAGGCCGTATCAGGGTCCGAGAAGCCAACGACTTTGTATCCTTCATCTCTTAACAGTTCGGAGATGAGCTCAGTCAGTGCATCGTTTTGATCAGCGACAAGCACCGAGCCCTTCTTCTTTTCCGTTTTATTATTAGTAACAACCCGATGCATCGCGCTCAGGTTCTTTGTCAGTTCGTGTTGATACTGCCTGACCGTATTTAGCTTATCTGAGCCAAGCGTATCGCTGTCAGCCAGAATAACGTCCAGTAATTCCGAATAACCGGCGGCGGTAGCCGACAGTTGACTAATTTGTCTCATTTTCCTCGAATCGGGGTGTTTCAGTCGTCTAATCTGGTCTGCAAGCATCAGTTGTTCCGAAACATCCACCAGCCAGACATAGAAGTCGCCGTTGTTTTCCTCAAAACTCGCACGACATCTCTTTTCACCATGCTGAAATTCCAGTCTGTATAGCTGTGAGTCAGGTTGGTGGCGAACGTGATCGACGAACTTTTCCTTAAGATTTGCAATGTGACTCGTTAGCGTAGTACCAACCGAAAGGCCCATGGCAACTGCCTTCTCGTTTGCCTGCCTAATAAAATCATCATCATCAAGCACTACCAGCGCAACCGGGGCAGTTTGTAATAATGCATTCAGCTCAATCACCCTGGTCTGTCCCGATCGTAAAAACCAGTGAACGATTGAAATTGACGCCAATCACAACGTGTAGTCCTGCGCTGTGAAGATGACTCAGCATTGCTTTCCAGGGTGATTGCGCACCAACCCTGGACAGGGAATGATCTTCGTTGACCAGCGCATCAAGGTCAGTCCTGGCCAAGGTCAGGCCTGTGAAGGTTAGAGTAAAGGTCGATGGAATAAACAGACTTGCGTCACAAAGTGAGCAGACTGGCTCAAAATCTGCCCGGGCTAATTCAATATCTGAATCTATCCCCTCCTCCCTCAGGCACTCTTTGATCTCCTTTAATATGGGTGCCAGCCTCTGTGCTTGTGGAAATTGAATCGTGGAGTCTTTCTTTAACTTCAGGTCATGCTGAATGGCGATTGTCTGCAGGTAAATGGTTGGCAGAAAACCCTTTGTAGCTTCAGCCTTATCGACCAGGCGAACCTCTGTCTGGATAGCGCCTTCGAACGTTGCCAATATCACGTGGTCTACCGAGTGAATCACACCTGTCGGCGTTACCAATCGATAATATAGCCTGTGTGGCGGTACCATAGCCGGGTGTAGCAATACCTGCTGAACTGTTTCCCTGTCCTCATCAAAAATTGCCTGCACCCAGGACTGTATACTGTTGATCCCGTAAGTTGAAAGAAACCTCTCGCTACCGGTGATAGCGCCAGACACAATATCAATCGTAAGCTCATCGCCCGGCGAAGCCCGGGAAAAACTCTCCTGACGGATACCTTGTATTTGTGTCAATTTCAGTTTTCCCACGTCAGTAATCCCTCGAAGTTAGATGATAGCAATCATTAGCACAACTCATGCATCCAGTTTGCTAGAATTCAGGGACCTTCAACGACCCGTGTCTATCTTTTGCTAAATAATTTAACTTTTCAGGTATTTATAGCGGCCACACTTGGCATCGTTCTGGCGTTCGGTTATCAGCTGATAGAACCAAACGGCATTGAAATGGTCGACAACAGTATCAGCCTGCTTAAAGGCGCTTTCCTGGCGTTGCTTAAAATGCTGATTGCACCAATGATATTTTTCTCATTGATAGGTGGCATTATTTCGATTGGTAACGTCGTTCGATTAAGGCAATTGGGGGGAATAACCGTTAGTTACTATCTTCTGACGACCGGCCTTGCAATTACCCTGGCGCTGGTTGCCGTTGTCTTCGTGCATCCATGGACCGCCTACCCTCCCATTATGGCATCGATGGTAGATGCCTCTAGCGCCAGGCTACTGAACCCTGGCAGCGATTCGATTCTTGCGGTACTCGAGACCATGGCATCACTGGCGTTTACCAACCCTTTCAGTGCGCTGGTAAACCTTAACATTCTGGGCATTGTTACCAACGCGCTATTCATGGGCGTCGCAATGGTGCTTGTCCTGGACGAGAACAGCCCGCTCTTCCGCCTGGTAGTAGATGCCAACAAAATCATTATTCAGGTGCTGCGCTGGGTGATCCGGGTTTTGCCCATTGGCATTTTTGCCATTTTATTTGATTTCACGGTCAGGCTATCGGGCGATGATGGTCTGGGTGGTACTTTCCTGACGCAGTTATTTCAGTTTGGTTTGCTGGTCGTCACCATGACGTTGATTCATGGCCTAATTGTGCTGCCAGCCATCGCCTGGATAACAACCAGGATGTCACCACTGGAACTTCTTCAAAAAATTGCCAGCCCGCTCCTTGTAGCGTTCAGCACTTCGTCGTCAGCGGCTACCCTGCCTGTGTCAATGAGGGCTGCGGAGGACAATCTTGACGTTTCCCCTGGTGTTGCAAGTTTCGTATTACCACTTGGCGCAACGATGAATATGGATGGTACTGCGCTATTTGAGGCTGTCGCGGCCATTTTCCTGGCGTATCTTTACGGCATTGAACTTTCAGGAGTCATGGTAGTGACGGTCTTTCTGATGGCGATGATTGCATCAATCGGAGCGCCAGGTATGCCTTCTGCATCAATGTCTGGCATGCAGATGGTCATGCTGGCTATCGGCATTCCCTTGGAGGCGATCGCGATACTGCTCGTGATTGAACGACCGCTGGACACGATCCGCACATCTGTCAATGTCGAAGGCGACCTGATTGGCTCTCTGATCGTTGACCGATATCTTAAACGTTAGCCAAGCGCTCAGTCGCGCGGTAGCACGTCCTGCAGAATCAATCTGGCGAAGTAGTGCAGAAACTCTTTATGATTTGCCGTCACCTGCTGGCGAGTTAACGAATCGTCACCTTTTTTGCTGACGATGAACTGATAACAATTGGTGAGCGTTTCACCACTTCCCACCAGTTCGCCAATATATTCATTTAGAAAATCATGCAGGTCCGGCAGGTCCGACTCATCAATCCCGGATCGATCTGGATCAAGTACGGCATTGCCCCAAACGGTCGCAATCATGACCTGGAACTTCTCTTTATCTACAAACTCATCAGCAATCCGGCAACGATTGATGATCTCTTCAACTGCGGGAGTGAATCTGCTTCTCATTTCCTTTATAGGCATACTTTTTTTGGGACTTGCACCTGTGCGTCTGGATTCTAAACTACCCTTCATGGATGCGGTATCTGAAACTCCCGGACAGCGAAAAATTATTCATGTCGATATGGATTGTTTCTATGCGGCTGTTGAGATGAGAGACAAGCAGGAACTGCGAGGCATTCCACTTGCGGTCGGTGGCTCTGCCGATCGCCGCGGCGTGATCGCCACCTGTAATTACCAGGCTAGAGAGTTCGGTGTGCATTCAGCAATGGCAACCGCCTATGCCCGGAGACTCTGCCCAGACCTTAAGGTGGTTCCGGGACGAATGTCGTACTACCAGGAAGTGTCTCGCCAGATCAGGGCGATTTTCAGACGATATACAAGGCTTATCGAGCCACTTAGCCTTGATGAGGCGTTTCTGGATGTCACTGATACGACGCTCTGCCATGGCAGCGCAACGCTAATGGCTGAGGAGATTCGGGGGGCAATCAAGCGAGAACTGAATCTAACGGCATCCGCGGGTGTTGCACCTAACAAGTTCATCGCCAAAATTTGCAGCGATGAAAACAAACCCGATGGTCAGTTCGTTGTTACCCCTGCGGACGTCGACAATTTCTGTCGGGATCTTCCGCTACGAAAAATTCCGGGCGTAGGGAAAGTGACCGTGAAAAGGCTGGAAGGAATTGGCCTTAAAACCTGCAAAGATGTTCGGGCGCTCGGCGAGGAAGAATGTGTCAGGCGTCTCGGGAGCCTGGGAGCCCTGCTGTATAAAAGGTCGTTTGGGATCGACAATCGGGAATTAACAACCCAGTGGGTTCGTAAAAGCGTTAGCGTTGAAAGAACCTTCCCTGAAGATATCCCGTTTTGTGAACAGGCCGAAGAGCCACTACACAGTCTTTACATCGAACTGGAACGAAGGATGGAAAAACATGCTGAACGCCGGATTAAGAACCAACAAGTAAAACTCAAGTTTGCCGATTTCACCCAGACGACCATCGAACGTTCGTCGGGCAGTCTGGAAATCAGTCTTTTCTCAGATTTGTTGCCCCTGGCCTGGGAGCGAGGCCATGGTCAGGGTATCCGATTACTGGGGCTGGGCGTTTCCTTCCGTGATGACGGCGTGATAGCCGAAGAGTCGCAGATGACACTTTTTTAGCCCGATTCCTATACTTCGCCAGTGCTTCCAGTATGATTGTCGCCTTTTCTGCAAGCACCCCAACGCCATATGCGCAAAACAAAGATCATCTGCACGATCGGACCTGCGACAGACAGCTACCCCATGCTGGAGAAACTCTCCCATGCGGGTATGGATATCGTCCGCCTTAACATGTCCCATGGCACTCATGAGGCGGCCGCGCAGGTCATAAAATCAGTTCGAACCTTGAACCGTAAAGCGAAGACACCCGTCGCAGTGATGCTTGATACACAAGGTCCCGAAATCAGAACCGGGGATATTGCGAATGACCTGGAAATGAAGAATGGTTCCGTTATTACTATCAGTGTCCGCGACAGTATTGATGTCGAGGAGTCATCCTTTCACATCAACTACGACGATTTGATGAACACGGTGGACGTTGGTGACCGAATTACCGTCGATAACGGCATCATCAACCTGCAAGTCCTGAGGAAGAATGAGAACTCCACCATGGACTGCAAAGTCATTGATGGTGGAATCCTGAAGAGTAAAAGACATGTAAACCTGCCTGGGATACGGGTCAACCTGCCGGCCATTACGAAGAAGGACCGCGCTGACATCCTTTTCGGTATGGAACAGCAGGTCGACTTCATCGCGCTTTCCTTCGTCCGCGAGGCGAACGACATTCTTGAATTGAAAGAGCTGATGGGTGACAAGGCAGGCAAGATCAAAATTATCGCCAAGATTGAAGATCAGTCAGGTGTTGAGAATATTGACGAAATAATTGCAGCTGCAGACGGAATAATGGTCGCGCGTGGTGATCTGGGTGTAGAGATCAATGTGGCGGAATTGCCGAATGTTCAACGGCGGATAGTTCAGCTGTGTGCTGAAGCAGGCAAGCGAGTCATTGTCGCAACCCACCTTCTGGAATCAATGATCGTCAACCCGATTCCTACCAGGGCAGAAGTTACAGACGTCGCCAATGCTATCTACGAAGAAGTCGACGCCGTGATGTTGTCCGGCGAGACGACGGTAGGAAAACACCCCGTTCGGTGCGTGGAACAACTCGACGAGATTGCTGAAGCAACCGAGCCATTCACAGGTCTTGGATTTACCAAGCAGCTGACAGAAACGAATGACAAGCAGAGTCTGGCGGTGACCGCCGTTCAGCTTGCAGAGACTCTGGGCGCCAAAGGAATTATCGTCATCACCCGGCGTGGTTTGATGGCAGATTATGTGACTAATTGTCATCCACAGAAAACCAGGATCTTTGCCTTTACCAATGATTCCCAGACCCGGCGCCGGCTAATTCTTAACCGGAACCTGACACCTTACCGAACGGCATTCAGCTCCGACCCTGAAAAGACCCTACAAACCTCTTTTGATGTGCTTAAAGAGCGCGCCGGATTACAAAGCAACGACAAAGTTGTTGTGATCTCCGACGTGCTGGCAGGCACGGGCATTGAAGCTATCCAGATCCGGCACCTTCCCTGACCTGTTACCTGAACGCTTAACTAAACAAAAGTTGTGCGACATCCTGGTAGTCCGAAGCGAAATGGACCTCCAGGTTTTCTTTCAGGTAATCCGGCATCTCGTCATAATCCCGTTCGTTGTCTATCGGTAGTATTACTTCTGCTATTCCAGCCCTTTTGGCAGCAATAACCTTTTCCTTGACCCCGCCAACGGGAAGCACTTTACCCGTCAGGGTTAACTCGCCGGTCATCGCCACGTTTCGGGTGATAGGCTTACCTAGGGCCAGTGACGTCAGTGATGATGCCATCGTTACTCCGGCGCTCGGACCGTCCTTCGGCGTTGCGCCCTCCGGCACATGCAGGTGGATCATCGCCTTATCAAAGAAGGTTTCCGCGATCCCCAGGTGTTTCAGGTTTCCGGCCACATAGCTGTAGGCGATTTCTGCTGATTCCTGCATAACGCTACCCAACTGACCGGTCTGTTTGAAGCCTCGGTTACTGTCGTGAACTACCGATGCTTCTACCGCAAGTGTGGTGCCGCCCATCGAGGTCCAGGCCAATCCGTTAACGACACCTACACCCTTTCTAGGACTTTGCTTACGGAATACCGGTGCGCCAAGGATTTCCTCCACTTCTTTTATACCAATAAAGATTTTTTCTTTTGTTTTTCCCAGAAGATGAACCACAGAGCTTCTGACGATCCGACCAAGCTGCTTGTCAAGATTTCGGACACCCGCCTCCCTCGCGTAGCCTTCGATCACCATCTTCAGCGCTGCGCTTGAAATCCTTAACTTGCTTAGCGGGACACGAGCACGCTCAAGCTGCCGCTTCCACAAGTGCTTTTTAGCAATGCCAAGCTTTTCTGACGTCAGGTAACCGGCCAATCTGATGACTTCCATGCGGTCCAGTAATGGACCTGGGATGGTATCTAGTTGATTCGCCGTGCAAACAAATAGAACTTTTGACAGATCAACTCGCAGATCCAGATAGTGGTCCAGAAACTCCGCGTTTTGTTCCGGGTCAAGCACTTCCAGCAATGCGGAAGCCGGATCTCCCTGGTAGGCAGAGCCAATCTTGTCGATTTCATCAAGCATGATGACAGGGTTTTGCACCCCGACTTCCTTGAGCGATTGAACAAGCTTCCCTGGCATGGCGCCGACATACGTCCGTCTGTGTCCCTTTATCTCCGCTTCATCTCTTATACCTCCGAGACTGAAGCGATAGAACTTGCGGCCCAGAGCCTCGGCTACAGACTTCCCGATGGACGTTTTTCCAACGCCGGGTGGACCAACCAGCAACAGGATAGAGCCGGAGATTTCACCGCGATATGCGCCGACAGCCAGAAACTCAATGATCCTCTGCTTAACGTCATCTAGACCTTCGTGGTCACGATCGAGAATTTGGCGTGCATGAGCCAGATCTAAGCGGTCTTCCGATGACACACCCCACGGCACCGAAGTGATCCAATCCAGGTAATTTCTGGTAACGCCGTACTCAGCTGACGCAGGCTCAAGGACCTGGAGTTTGTTCATCTCGTCATCAATCCGGTGCTGGACATGCTCAGGAATTAGCTTATCAACCAGCCGTTCCGCGAAGCTATCTGAATCAGACTCGCGATCGTCCTTGGAAATACCAAGTTCTTTCTGGATAACGCTAAGCTGCTGGCGAAGGAAAAACTCCCTTTGCTGGCCCGACAACTCTTCTTGTACCTGATCCGTAATCTTCGCCTGCAATCTGCTGACTTCGAGTTCCTTGTTGAGCAGCAGCAGGGCCTTTTCCATACGCGCCAATAGAGGAAATGTTTCCAGTACTTCCTGCAGATCGACTGCGTTCGCGGAAGTAATCGCCGCAGCAAAGTCCGTCAAAGGCGAAGGTTCGTTAGGATTGAAATGATTGAGATACTCTTTTAGCTCTTCGTTGTACAAAGGGTTCAGAGACATGAGTTCCTTGATGCCGCTAATCAGCGACATGGCATAGGCACGAAGTTGACTATCATCGGCATCCGCCGCTTCATTGGGGTACTCAACACGAACAATATAAGGCGGTGTTTTTCTGATCCACTCTGTAATGCGAAACCTTCTAAGTCCCTTAGCAATAAACTGAATCTTGTCTTCAGCGAGGTGAACCCGCAGTACCCTGGCGACGCAGCCAATCGAGGCAATATCTTCGGGTCCGGGGATTTTATTCTCGCCAGGCACTGCATAGCTGAGGGCAACCAGTTTGTGTGCACTATCAGCAACAACCTTGATTCCTTCTCCCCAGGGGACCTGGTCAACCACAACCGGTTGAACCAGCACCGGGAAATAGGGTCGGGATGCGAGGGGAATTAGCTGCAGCGTTTCAGGCAGAATCTCTTCGGGCCTCGCCGGTGGCGACGCTTTGTCTTTTGGAATAAATTCCGTACTGTTTTCGGGTTGGTTCATCACTTGGCTCGTCACTATGGCAGTTGAGTCCTTATGTTGGGATGAATTTCACCTTTTCAAGTAGCGCCCCCTGAACGTTCATGGACTAATTGCTGGCAGATCAAGCCAGCCACTATTAGCGTAAGACCCGCGGTGGTAGCCAAGGTTACTGGCTCTTTCAGAATGAAATGGATAAAAACGAGCGAAATAAACGGCGAGAGAAAAACCAGGTTGCTCACCCGAGAGGCGTTATTGCTTAGCTTCAGCGCTGTGGACCAAAAGAGGAATCCTGCAGCCATTTCCGCCACGCCCACGTAGCTGGCCGCTAGCACTCCATTAAATGGCATTTCGAAGTCTGAAAACACATAGCAGCCGGCGGCGGTGACCGGCAACGCGACAAGAAAATTCAGGCAGAGGCCCACCATCGGCTCGCGGCCGTCTTTGATGTTAAGTATCCAGTAGGCCGCCCATACAAAAGTAGATAACAGAGCGAGCACCACCCCAGTAGAATTCTCTACTTGCAGTGACGTGAAGTTCCCCCCTGTTGCGATGATCACCACACCGACATAACAAACACCGGCTGCGACGAAATCTATGCGTTGAATCTTTTGCTTCAGAAAAACCACTGCCATTAATGTCAACACAATAGCCCAACTGTAGTTAATGGAGAGCGCGACCTGTGCCGGCAGCAGATCATAGGCGCGAAACAAAAGATGGTAGTAAACGATGGGATTAAGCAGCCCTGCCAGTAGCGTGAGCTTCCAGTGGCTACAAAAATTACGGACTAGTGTCGTGACACCAAACTTAAACAAGACCAGGGTGAGCAGGATCACCGATGCTGTCAGCGTCGCAAAGAACAGCAACTGATAAGTATCGACCAAAGACAGTGCAATCTTGAAGGCAGTAGCAACAGTTGACCAGCAAAGTACAGCGCCTAATCCAAATAGCAGCGCACGGTGGTCTGGGGACAGGTTACTCAATTAAGTGCTGCCCGGGGCCGTGGTCAACAGCATTACTACAGGTCATTATCTATGTGCATTAAGTCGTTATTATGGTCGCCGATACCAGTACCCGATTAACTAAGGATTTTACTGTCACTTCGTGAAAGTCGATTGAAGCGTACCAGAAATCTAAACAAAGCAGAAAGGGATAGCCTGCCGAACCGATACATCCATGCTTATCCTTATCTGAACCAGCAATTCTGGCCCCATCAGGGGCTGCAGGCACCTGCATATCGATTCAATGGTATGTCAGAATAGACCTCAATCTTAGCTTTTGAGTTTGAGCCCTATGAGAACTGTATGCTTTGCTTTGCTTGTTATAGCGGCATCGACGGCTGGGAACTCGTTTGCAGATCCTGCCCGTTACGATCTGATGATTCACAACGTCACCACAATCGATCCGATTGCAGGTCAGCGTGAGAATCAATCCGTATTCATCGAAGACAATAAAATTATTGATGTTATCGATAGTGCTGGGGTTTCGGCGAGTTCGGTTTCTGTCGATCTCGCTGGCAACCTAATAGCTGCCAACATAATAGACGGTGGTGGGCGCTTCCTGATACCCGGTCTTTGGGATATGCATGTTCACATCGTCTATGAACCAAAACTGACTGAGCAAATGCCAGCGCTATTCCTCGATTATGGCATTACGAGTGTCCGCGATACCGGCGCGTTGCTTGAAAAGATTGCACCAGAGATTGACCGTTGGCGTCAACTGGGTAGCGAAGCGCCCGATATCTTCTTTAGTGGCCCACTGCTGGATGGAAGCCTTGTCGTTTATAACGGCGAAGGCCGAACGGAGATAGGCGTTGCCAACAGCACGGCATCTATCGCAGAAGCTCAGATCAAGAAACTAAAGGCAGCAGGTGTCGATTTCATCAAGATTTATGAATTGGTCAAACCTGACGTATTTCAGGCGATGGTTGATGCCGCTACGCGCGAGCAACTACCCATCGCGGCTCATGTGCCACTGTCGATGAGAGCAGATACAGCTGGACCACTGGTTGATTCAATGGAGCACCTGCGCAATATCGAAATAGCCTGCGCTGACAATGCAGACGAACTTCACGCGTTGCGGACCAATACGCTGAACCGGCCAGGCAGTCGTTCAGGCCATGAAGTTCGCGGCCACTTGCACAGCAGCCAGCGACCACTAGCGCTGGAAACAGCCAACCCCCGGTCTGATCGGTGTCAGCGAGTCATTCAAACGCTAACCGACACGATTCAAGTACCCACGCTGAGGCTTAATACCATCACCCGCTATTCACCGACACTGCGCAATGACTGGCTGATACAGCTTGAGCGATTACCCAAAGATCTAGCTAAGGACTGGCGTGAGTCAGCTGATTATTGGGCGGCAAAACCCTCGGCACTCGGCTATCTAATGTCAGATTGGAGTCTTGAGTTAGTCGCGGCGATGCTGCAGCAGGGTGTACCCATAGGTGCAGGTACGGATACGCCAATAGCACACGCGATTCCAGGGTACAGTTTGCACACAGAATTAGAGCGTTTGGTTGATGCCGGACTCACGCCACAGCAGGCGCTTCTTGCTGCAACTATACGCCCGGCTGAGTTCTTTAAACTTAGTGGCTCAATGGGGCAAATCCGCGCAGGTATGGAAGCAGACCTGGTTTTACTGCGCAAGAACCCGCTCGTGGATATTCGGCACAGCCGCTCAATCGAGGCCGTGATTTCAAATGGCATACGCGTTAGATGAACCATTTTCCCGACATGTCACCCCACCTGCCAAGGGTCTGGCCAACATCAGACAGTACCTGATCGCCAGGCCAGTGGCCGAAAAGGTTGAGAACAGGCAAAATAAACCTCGTTTCCTAAAGATCAGTCATGTGCGATTTTACCTGAGTCTCATTCAGGTCTAGGATGCCATGGCCTGGTGTCCATTTAGGTTAGGTGCTCAATAATAATCGTGACGTTGAGCTGTTGACTTACAGACTATTGAGTTGATCATTAAGAAAATTTCGACACCCGGTAGACATGTTGTACTCTCAGTAAATCAGCACGATGTTAGTGGCTAAAGGCTATTGAAATAACTTTTTTAAAGTGACGCAGGAGAGAGTATGAGCTGGCAGAAGTTTCACCCGGATAGCCTTGCGTGGCGTGAGAGTGAAAATCGACAAGAAAAACTGATTACCGAAGAACCTTCAGGCCTAAAGCAGGTCATGTTCAACAGTGGCGCAACCTTTAATAGTGCATCCACCACTTATGGTGTGCTGTTGCTCGTCGTCAGTGGTGGGCTGCAGTTGGACGATGGTCAGGAAGTTAAAAAAGAAGACCTGCTGTGGATTCCTGCTCGCACGGAAAAGGGAACCGTCACTGGTCGCTGTCTGGCGGGTACCAGTGTCTTTGAGTTGCAGGTTAGCACCCCGTTGGGGCCAGCGGAAATCACCCTGATAAAAAAACAAGCGTTCGCGTGGCAGTCGTTCGATGATCCTGCAGGTAGACCAACACAACCGGTCCAGGTCTTGATGGAGGGGAATCTTTCCATCCTGCGCACACGTTTTGTACCGGAATACACTGCCGGTGACCACTGGCATGACTTTGACACCTGGTACTTTATCACCGATGGCGACATGCGCTTCGGGCACGAGGGCGTGTACAAGACGGGTCAAGTAAGGCAGGTGACAGGTGGATACAGCTATGGCCCGGAAGAACCCGGTGACGATGGCGTTGAGTTTGTATTGGTGAGTATTGGCGGGCCCGTTATGCTTCACTGGGCAGATATGGAGCCAGCGCCAAAGGGACAGTTACAGTAGCCGGTTATTTTCCGAAGTGGTTATAAAACGTTTTTCTCCAAGGATTTCTCCAAGACCCCAAAGAATAAGCCTAAGTTCAGGCATTTTCTGACATTATAAAAATTAGTCATTGGGATCACAAAGGCATCACCTTTGTATGCAGTTTTTTACATTTAAAAGACTAAACTTAAAGTCACGGAATCACTACCGCGCCATGAAGAAAGGGGAATGAAACCATGAGCCACCACTTTCGAACAATTGAAGTTTACCCAGCAGAATTCGGAGGAGTAACATGCTAACAACATCAAATATTGTCACCCTTCGCAACGACTATTATATTGATGCGCAACAAAACCTGCCGATTAAGCGTGGCCCGGAAGATAACCGAAGTGAAATCCGCGTAGCTTCCCGTGAACTCCTGTTTGTCCAGATCACGCAATCAAGCAAAAAGAAATTGATTGGCAAAACAATGGCGTGCAAGGCAGTCAACGCATCTGGCCATAGCATCATGTTTCTTGCAGAGGATCATATTCCTGTCGGTTGTCTGCTTGACCTTTGGGTTGATGCCCTACCGCGCCTCGGAAAATATTTCCTTTCAGGTGTTGTCTGCCGGACCCAGAAAGCAGGCAAAGTTTCCAGGTTGATCGCGGTCAGGCTACAGGAGGGACTTGCGACTGACATCCAGAGCTGGAAAGACGTCCATTAGCCTTTGTAGTCAACTTCAATATTTTCGACCACCGCTCGCCTCATAGCTTCCCGAGTTCCAAACATTTCACTATGGATAGGCTCCACCTTCATCGGTCCACAAATAGGTGATGTCACAGACCCACTCCTGGTTCCACTCAGATGTACAAAAGTCTTGCGGTTGATGATGTGAATTCATCGTCCCCTTGAACTTCTTTGCCGCCTTTGCACGCAAACCTGCTGCATCAGGTTTCTGACAACGGTCTTGCGATCGCAGACATGTCCTGCGTCTACCAGGTAGAGCACCAGTCGTCATGATTTATCTCCGCTGTATATATCAATCGCTTAGCACGGATCCCAATATTAGTGGGCACCTTGTCTTTGGAACAAGGCAGGCCTGAAGGTTTTACTAGTCGCTAGTAGTGGTCATTAGCGTTTATTGGTCATAATCAATATTGACATCAAAGTGATGGTCAACACAGAGAGCATAATCACCCTCTTTAAAGCTTGAGAAAGGTGTCTGATATCCCACCAGCTGACAAGCATAAGATTGCCCATCAGCTGTTTCAGTTGACCAGCTCCAGTCTTGTTCCCAATAAATCGGTAATGCGCCACTACCATCTGCATCAAATTGTCTCATGCCTTTACAGCCCATCACCTCACTTGCAGGTACTGGAACATTCAGGTATTGAGCAAAGTTGCGGTAGTAGTCGATACGATTTACTGATTGCTGTATCTCGACTGAACCGCCACACTCGACGCCGCCATTAATGATCTGTGTGCTTACACCAAATCCAGGGACTAAGCCATTGTCTAAATCACGAGAATTTGGCTGCCAGGTGCCATCAACAACATGTAGCATACTTGGCTTGGGTGGTTGTGGGTAGACATAAAAGAATACCGCACTAGCCAGGTTTAACCAGGTATCTGCAACCATCTCAGGATTGTCTAGCAAAGTATCCACCGTACCAAACATCGCTTCTGAAAATGGCCCGTAGTTATAGTTGTAACTTAACTGCTTGGCACCGCGTCCGAAGTAGCTCTTGAACTCGCCATCATCAAACTTGCCACAAGGCCATGTTTGTCCCTGCCAGACATCGGGATTACACTCACCGTTATAACCGCCACGCATCTCTTCAGTCCAGCCCATTTCGCGTATCCAGTGTAAACCCTGACGCCATTCAGCTTCTACCCAGTGCTTGGTATGCCCACCTGTTTCCTGGGCAAAGTGTGCAAACATGGTTGCTAATGATTTACGACAAATTTCCTCTGCATTACGACCATCATCGTAGTCACCACACATTGAGGGGAATTTACCCACCGCTTTTAAAAAGTTGATGTAGGTGTATTCTGGAGCACGTCTGGGGAAAATGTAATCCCAGTCACTGGATGAGATAATCTCTTCCAGTCGTTTGACATTTCCTGGATTTGCACTGCGACCTGGTTGGATTAACTCAACTTCGGCATTGTCCAGTGTTGCAATAGACAGTTTGACCTTCCGCATTAAGTCTGAGTTGGTTAAATCGTACTCTGCAGACTGTAGGGTACTTAAATTAATATTATAAAAACTATTTTCTCCAGTATCATTACCGCCAGCATCTGTTCCAACACCAGTATCACCACCACCGGTATCACCACCACTGCCACCACCTGTACCGAGATTGCCACCACCGGAACCATCGGTATGTTCAAAATCATCACTTAAGCCATCGGTACGAGGATGATTGAGTCCCTGATGCATGGCATTGAGAATATGACCGTTATCAGCATCAATTTCCCAGGAGAATAAACCTGCCAAACCATTAATTATGACTGCTTCACCTTTTGCTCTGACCGAACGAGGGTTATCATATGTGATCAATTCACCAGTGCTTTCGCGGTAAAGAGAAGGGGCCTGTGCTGTTTCATCGTAAGAGTAGTCAAAACCATTGATCCCAACTCCATTAAGGCCGCCAAGGTAGTTCACTTCAATATCTTTGTAATCCAGAACACCTGCTTCCCAGGTACCATCTATCGGTCCATTACCCTGACCATTTTTTACTCCTTTCCAGCCTCGACCATACATACCAGCACCGACAACAATTTTATTGGCAGGTACGCCAGCATTGATCAAATTGGTAACACCATCAATTACATTTAACCCAGCGTTAGAGCCATCAGTTGTGGGGAATAAAGCAGTGTGGTGACCTATTTCATTATTCCATGCGCCGTAAAAGTCATAACTCATGGCAAATACATAATCCATATAAGGCGCAGCTTGTTGATAGTTGACGTTATTGACCTTGCCTTCTGAAACATTCATGGCGGCGGTTAATTCATAGTCACGTCCGGTTTCCAGTTCCAGTTGATCCAGAGCAACACGCAGATCCGACATTAAATCAGCAAAACCTTGAGCATCGGCTGAGGAACCCAGATTTGGGTTGGCACCATTACCTCCAGGAAATTCCCAGTCGATGTCGATGCCGTCAAAGAAATCATATTGACGGACAAAATCGACGGCAGATGCAACAAATGTGGCTTTACGAGAGGGATTGTTCACTATATCAAAGAATGGATCAGACAGTGTCCAACCGCCAATAGAAGGAAGGATTTTAATACCCGGTACCTGTTGTTTCATTTTAATCAACTGACCGAAATTACCACGAACAGGGTCATCCCATTTATCTCCGGGATAAGATTTTTCCAGAGTTGCATAACGATCTACAAATGTGACGGTGTCATCGGCCTGGTCGGCACACTCATTGTTGAGGGCTGCCTGTGTTCCAGGTAAAGCAGAGGGGTTTTCACCGCAGATGGCAATAAAACCATAAAGAACATGGGTCAGATTGGTGGCAGGGATATCAGCGACATGATAGTTACGACCATAAACACCCCACTCAACAAAATAACTGGCGACGACTTTACCAGAGGTATTGTTATAGGCAACATTATATTCCTGTAATGGCCAGCCTGAAACGACTGGATCGATTGAGTCATTAGGAGGGGTGGTTGGATCATCAGGAGGAGAGAGTGGGTCAACGGGGTCAGCAGGTGTTGAGCCTGAAGTGTTTGAGGTAACGGATAAAGCTATAGTATCACTAACACTGCAAACTTCTTCAGAACCTTCACCATTGCATAATTCTACACTGAATTCGTAGTTGCCAGTGTTGTTTAAAGTGATTTGTTGAGAGGCCGTCTGAGCTGAGTTATCGGTCTGTGCGGTCAGAGTACCAGTGTGAATGACCTGACCATTTTGTAACAGTTTCCAGTGATCGCCATTAACTCCCCACCACATATCCCAGGTCAGGTCGATGGCCACACTATCGCCATTCAACTGATAACTGGTTGGCATCCAGGCAATAACAGGATCAGCGGGTGTTTTATTTGAATCTGTTATAGGCGTAGGAGTGTCAGGAGTAGTAGGATCTGCCGGTGTTTCCGACCCAGTATTGCTTGCATTAACAGCGATACTCTTTCTTTCACTGAGGGTACAGCCAGAATCGTTACATAATTCAACTTGTAGATTATAAACACCTTCTGTCAGGTTAACATCACACTGGCCTTTTTGAGCCTGTTTACCGTTGTTTATTAAATCACCTTCACACTGTTGTGTGTTATTGGCTGTTAAGTTCCAACTTTTGCCATTTTCACCCCACCACATGTCCCATTGAACATTCACTGAACCACTATTATGGCTATCGGGCATCCAGGCGATGACAGGCGTGCCGGGTGTTGCGAATGCTGCACTGCTGTAACTTATGATCAGGGATGCTGCGAGTGAAAGAACAAGTTTATTGTTTTTAAATGAAATCATGTCAGATTATTCCCCGTCGATTGAAGTTCATCTTCTCAGGGTTTTGATCTCAAAAGTGTGACCTAAGTCACACTTTTGAGATGAGGTCGAAACGTATCTAGACCCAAAGTCACTGTATTTTGATTCAGTCAACATAGTCCTGAAACAGCTAGTTCGCCTATCTGATTCAGCTGTTCCCGAAGGCTGATGGACGTCTTTCCAGTGCTGGATGTCAGTACTTTTGAGGATAGGAATTATAACAGGGCTTCTCAGCGGCCATCTGCGCGAGGATGTTCTTACCCTCTCTCCCACAACTCAGTCAGGTCGTAGATGAACTGGCTAGCCCTGTCATAATTGGACCAGTTGCTATGTTAGGTTTCTCTAACCAGGAGGAACCGATGAAGGGCAAACGATTTACAGAAGAACAGATCATTCGGATATTGCACGAAGCAGAGTCAGGACTGTCAGTGGCGGATATATGCCGCAAGCATAACTGCTCCGAACAGTCGTTCTATCGATGGAAGGCGAAGTTTGGTGGCCTGGAGATCTCGGAGGCGAAGCGGCTTCGAGAACTTGAACGCGAGAACGGCGAGCTGAAGAAGATTGTCGCGGAGCAGACTTTAGACATGCGGATGTTAAAGGACGTCAACAGCCGAAAGTGGTGAGCCTGGCGGAGCGCCGGCGCAGCGTTACCTACTTGAGAAATGGGATGACGTGAGCGAGCGACGCGCCTGTCAGGCAATGCAGATGAGCCGATCGAGTTACCGCTATGTTGGCCGTAATGAATTTGAGGATGAAAGGTACCAGCGTGTGGTGAGCTTATCGCATCAGTATCCGTACTGGGGCTACCGCAAGATCTACGAACTTCTGCGGGGTGAAGAACTGGCCATTAGTCGCGAGGGAGTCCGGTTGATTCGACGCCGTGAAGGGGTTCAGGTGGTTCGAAAGCGCCGTAAACGTAAGCTTCTGGGCACCACGACACAGGGGGTAAACCGGGCACAATTCCCAAACCCTGTATGGAGTTACGATTTTGTCTTTGGCCGTACCGAGGGTGCTCGACAGCTGAAGTGTATGACGGTCGTTGACGAGTTTACCCGCCAGGGCTTTGAGATAACGGTTGGCCGCAGCCTGACCGCTGGTGACGTCATCGATGTTCTCGAGAAACTATTTCTCGAGCATGGCCGTCCAGTGTGCCTGCGCAGCGACTACGGACCCGAAATGGTTTCGTCAGCAGTGCAAAAATGGCTGAAGAGCAAACACGTGGATACCCATTACATCGATCCAGGCAGTCCGTGGCAGAACGGTTACTGCGAAAGCTTCAACTCGATCTTTCCCACGACGTGCCTGGATCGTTGGCTGTTTAGTTCAATGACGGAAGCTCGAGTGGTGATCAATCACTGGCTGGAGGAATACAACACGAT
>Ga0209362_1000550_pt1 | contig 33481 bp, 13 predicted proteins | sample SaaInlV_165m_DNA_FD_184680 | JGI IMG/M metagenome (GOLD analysis project Ga0209362, IMG submission 184680) | Marine microbial communities from expanding oxygen minimum zones in the Saanich Inlet - Saanich Inlet SI037_S3LV_110m_DNA (SPAdes)... | ecosystem: Environmental > Aquatic > Marine >... | reverse complement strand
ACTGTAATCGTGCCGCTGGCATGAGGGGAACTGCTTACCTGCGCTCGGAACACCTCAAGAAACACGAAGTCAGTGCGCTTCACGTCAGGAGGGGTGCCGCCGTTGACCGGGGCTGAATCCAACTGGATAAGGCTTTGTCCAGTGATTGAGGTGTTGGAATACTCGACCACGACCGGCATGTTCGCCACAAGGGCCGTGCGCTTCTGCATGTAGAAGGCGTTTGCCACAAACGAAGGCGAACCCACAGTCGGGAAGGCGTAGTCAGCCAACACGTTGATCGGTGAGGGTCCCCGAAGAAACCCAGAAGGAGTCTCGTTGTTCTGAACTAACCGCTTGATTTCACGGCCAACCTCTTGGGAGAGATTGAGTTCAGCATCCAGAACCGGCTTCCCGCTCTGATAAACGGCCTCGTCCCACGAATGCTCCCCCGGAGGAAGGTATCGGGAAACGGTGGAACCTGGAAAAAACTTGTTTCGGATCGCCATCGCCTACATCTCCGTCGCTGGGTACGCTACCCGATAGAAGGTTCGTCTCATCGGCGTACCCTAGTCCCTTGGGGGAGGCGTTTGGTCACGGGAACACGAGGGACAGCCCTGCCAACCCTAACCGGGGCAGGTTTTTTGATTTGTTGCGAGGTCGCGGTCCTCGTTTTCTTCCGACAGGCGCATCCCATGTATGGAACCTCCGACTACCAGAGGACAATAGGAAGGCTACCGACAAGAGGGGGGAGGTATGGAGCATTGTCGGGTAAACCAAGCAGAAGGACTGCCAGATGAAAGAACAAGAAGCAAAAAAAGTGCTGCTGAATAAGATCAAAAAAGGAGATGAGGTCTATGTCACCCGAGGCCCACAGAAAGGACTTCGTGGAACTGTCAAAAGAGTTTGGGATGCAGGAAAGGAAACGAAAGTTGAGATCGACGAAAATCCAGAGGAGTCCCCCAACGAAACCATCTTGTTAGAAACTGTCTCTCGTAAGCATGTATCTCGTATCTGGCCCGGTTTAGAACCCAACCAAGACCCTAAAGGAGGGTGGTGTGCGCTCTTGCAACGACAAGAAAACAGGCACCTCGTCCCTGCCATAGGGGATTTGATCCTGCACCGAGACACAGATGAAGAGGGTTACGTTGTTCTTATTGAAGATGGTGTCCTCGGTTGCAACTTTCCCGACTATCCCCGCACTGGTTTCTCGTGGGTCGAATACACCAAAGCCCTGGTAAACATCCGGGAACCTCACCTAACGCGGCTTCGCCCACACCCACTCCCACGGGATGCGCGAGTCACGGACGAATGGGTACCTTACGCCAAAGACGTAAAAGCAGAACCCAACCCGGAAGATAATCTCATGTCTAAAATCCATCAAGTTAAGTCTGGACCCAACAAAAACCAATGGGAGGCATACGATAAAGAAGGCACCTTTCTTTTACACCTGCCAGCGGAAACTGCTTCTCATTTCATATCCGAAATGAACCGCAAAAACATCAGTTGGCCGCCTGGATAAATCCAGTCGTTACCGTGGGTGCGGGGATCTGCTGCCCGCCTTCAAGGATGAACTCATCGCCGTTCAACTGACTACCCCCCGCTAGAAGCGAACGGGGTTCCAATGAGGTCAAACCGCCCCACGGACCTAGCCGGGATACGGTAACTGCTGCGTAATCAGTCATCGTATAGGCCGCTGCCCCATTACCGTTGGCCCCACCCGCACCGGGATTGCCGGGGTTGGGGTCCGTGGTAGGGTCGGCACTTGTTGGAGGCACGTCATCATTCAACAAGCCGGGGATGTCGAACGTGTCCTCTCGTGGAGTCACGTCCTCCAATCGGAGAGCGAAATCCTGATTGATGCCCATGCGGCCTTCGGGCACTTGCCCACTCGGACCACGTTGGTTCGGATACAAGATCGCCGTACCGGGGCCAAGGTTGCCGCCGAGGATGAATCCGCCGCTCGCCGTCAAAATCTTTGATTGGTCGAAATGAGTCGCCGACCCCTTGATTGTAGGGGAACCCTTCCACGGACCCGCAGGGCCTTCGGGCACCGTGTGAACATCCGTCGTGAAATGACCGTCGATCTCAAGATGAGCAAGGCCGTGGCCGGGACCAGGACCATCGCAAATCGAAGTGATATGAACGCTGTCTCCATCCTCTGTCTCGCAGAACTGCAAGTCCGCGTAGATGGAGTCCTCGTCATCCGTGAATGTGACCACGCGGAGAGGGTCGTTGAGGACCAGTGACTCCGCATCATCCAGCACGTCGTTCGGGTCGTTGATCTTGCTGCCCGCCTCAACCGTGCGCTCGGAAGGCTGATCAAGGTCGGACGGGACGGGAGGCGTACCTTCGTTGAGGACGGTGACCGTCTCCTCAAGGGGCTGGCTGCACAGGTACTCCTGCGTGACCGGCTTGCCGACCGCGAACGTGACCGTGACCGGATGCTGCGCCGAGGGCAGAGCAGCGGGAGATGCAAACTGGAGGTTTTGAGTGAGCTTGTCGAACTGGTACAGCGTCGGAGAAATCACCACCCCGTCCACCTGCACCACGAACACCCGGTCGGCGTAGATAGCCGAGTCAGGGATGTAGACGAGGAACGGTGTCCGAGAGACGATGGTTGCCGTCTCGGGCGTGTTGTCGAGGTTGAACTCCCCGCTCGTCAGGGTGAAGGCACGGTTGAGCACCATGTTCTGAGGGGCGATGCCGAAACCGTCCGGTGCTCCCCGGATGCGGTAGCGAACCGAGTCCCACCGCGTCTGTGAGATCGCCCGCTGGTCGAGCGCACCAAAGGCTACAGTGCCTCGGAAATCGGTGTCGTACACCGGGAGGTCGCCGTACTCGACGTTGATCCAAGCCGCTGCCGGGTCGGTCGTCTCCGAGGGGAGTGCCGTACCGGGAGCGCCGGGAGGCAGAGGGAGGTCGGGCCGGTAGACCGAAAACCCCCAGTTCGGGTCGAGGTACATGCGGACCCGACAGAACACCGTCCAATCCATCGGCTCAGGGATGGCAAACAGACTGCTGTTGAGCGTGTTGGTGCCATCCGTTCGTGGAATCCGGTACGAGTCGATGTCGTTGGGGTTGGGATCACCACCCGTGGGTGTGCGCCGCAGGTAAACACCGAAAGTCCGGTTAATGATCTGGGCACCTATCGGCGTGACCCGTAGCGGGGTCGCACTCAAGGAGTCCAGCGTGACTTCACACTCGCCGTCACCGGTAAGGAGTAGAAGACCACCCAAGAACTCGGGTGTGGTTGTCGTGCTGAAGCCCGTAAATGGTGTTGACCCGATGATGGTGTCGTCCACGACGAGCACCACAATGTCTGCAACCGGGTCGCAAAGCAGACGGTAGGTGTGGGACGCCCCATCGTTCCACACGAAGGGGAACGACTGGATGACCGCGAACCCTTGATCTCGCAGTTCGATGAGGTCTGCCCCGAGGGTCAGGTACAAGACCCTACGGAAGCCAGGGACTACTTCGCAGAAGCCGCCGATGCCTATGCCGATGCCCCGCGTACCAACGGTTCCCGACTGCACCGAGAACCGTGACTCCAGAATCAAGCCTTCATCATTGACGACCGTTCCGGCTCCGACTAACTGACGCCACGATGCCTCTTGAGCGGAGGTCTTGGACATCTCAAGGGTCTGACCCCGAACAAAGGGATCAGGGGCCGTGTTACCCGACCCAACCGACCACCCGGCGTCCTCGGGCGTCTGCAAGCCCGACAAGGACACATTGGGTCGTATCGGAATCAACTGGCGAAGCGATCCATCCTCAACGTAGTGGAGCGTCGTCAACAGCGACTCGCGGGCCGTGTCCCGCAAACGGTACGAGGCGTTGCCCGCACCGAGGATGCCCGACTCCACAAGCAGGGTGGCCTCGGCGTCCATCCTGACCTTCGGAGTCAAGTACGGTTCCGTTCGTTCGTAGGTGAACTCGACCGGGATACTTGTGCTGCCCGACGTGGACTTGAGGAGAACCTGATCTCCTGTGATGTCTACCTGTGCCGTGCCGAAGTTGCCAACGCGATACCACGGGTCGTTCGGGTCGTCCTCGGGCAGCGTGTTCATCTCGGTCAGTGCCGTGATGCCCTGCACCGTGTTCGTAATCTGAACCGGATCCGCAAGGTACTGCGTCAGATCCCATACGGAAACGGACTCTGCACGTCGAGACAAACTGCCCCAGAACATGACACCCTTTTCCGTGGCTGGGAGAAGCAAAGCCGTTTGGGCCGGGAAAGGCGCGACCTCCGCGATGTCAGCGACCAGACCGGAGATGCCGCCGCCGAGGTACACGGTGGCCGAGCCGGTTGGGAAGTGGGAATAGACCCTGAACGAAATCAGGTTCTCGTCCCACGGCGTCTCAAAGAGCAACGTGATCTCACTGGCACCCAAGATATTCGGGTCCGTGGGCAAGGCCGGAGAGAACGTGATCTCGACCTCGGTGCCGTCGTCCGTCAACGAAAGCCCGCACGCCTCGATAGTGTAGACCCCCGCTTGGGGTCCGTCGGGGATGCGGAACCGGTCGCCTGACTCGATGCCCGTAGGCAATTCCGTGTAGGACACGACGATGGTGGTGGTATCAGTCGCCGTCCCATCGACCGCAGGACCGATCTGCCAGCCTTCTTCCAAGTGAGTCTTGGTCCCATCGAGGAGCACGCCGACGTGCTGGACCCCATCGACAATGAGAGCGCCAACCACGACGAGGTGTGCCCCGTCATGAAAGCCGAATCCAGCCCCGGTGAACACCCCGTCAGCCGTGTACGACTGCACGCGGAAACGGGCGATGTCCGTGATCTGGATGTCGAGAGAGAGGTCCAGACCCCTTGTGTAGAGCGCCGCCGTGCCTATGCCGTATGGACCCGAGGACGCATCCACGACCCGGTACGTCCCGTCACCGACCAACCCACCACCGTCTACGCCGTCGAGAGTCCACGGAGTTTCAGCGTTGGGGGGCGTAGTTTGGCCGTTGAACACCCCACTTGACCGCAAAGCGTCTGCACTCAGTTCCCCCACCCCGATTGCATGGGGGTTCTGGTTGAGAAGTAGGGTCGTTGGTTGGTTGAGCAGAGCGGAGTAACCGCCCTTCTGGAAGCCGATGTACTTGTGGCCAATCTGCTTAGGGGACTCGCGCCGGTACGGGCCGAGGGCTACGCCCATCGGGAAACGGTTGGTCTTGACGGTCCCGGTAGCTCCGTCTGGAATCGGGGAGGGAACCCCAGCCGTGTGCCCTTGGCTGCGATCCCATGTGTTGAGCGTCAGCCCTTGGGTGTTCAACCCCACCATTTCCATAGCAGGGTTCATGAACCAAATGTAGTCCACCTCAACCGTGAACGTCCCAGCGACAGCGAGCGGGATCGGGATGGCTGGATAGATTTCTCCGATGTAGGGGTTCACGCCAGCGAGATCAATCGCCCCGCCGTCGAGCCGAACCTCCACGTCCTCCTTGGTGGCTGGGGTGTTGTCACCCCATCCCCGTACAAGCGGCCCGTACCGGGTCGTGATCTTGTTGCCGGTCAGGACCGTGGAACCAGTGAAGGAAGTCGCCCCCCCGTGAATGAAGTTCCATGCGATTGTGAACAGCGTTGTGGAGGCCGTGTTCTTCACCGCCCGCAACTTGAACAGGCTGACCGCATGGGTTGTGCCGAACACGAACGCGGCTCCCGACCCGTACACGGCGGGTCCAGTTGCGCTGGCCGTGGCAAAGGTATTCAGCGGCTCATCGTCGAACAGGACCGTGTAGAAATCACCCTTCTGGTTCCGCACCAGCGACACCGTGTGGTCGCCTGCGGTGGCCCAAGCAGCCAGCACCGTCGCGGAGTAGGCACCCGAGACGATGGTGATGATCTTGATCCCAGCCGAGTCCGAGAGCGTGAGGTCAACTTGGATAGCCCCGTCCGACACGGACATCGTGGCGAGCGTGCTGTTGAACACAGCCGGGGTGATGGTCGTGGATGTCAGGTCGAAGGTGAAGTCCACCCGGTAGGTCGTACCGGGGATCATACGCCCCGTGTCGTCCCCGAAGGACCACCCGTACTGGACGCCGCCCGCCTTCGTGAGCAGGAGTCCATCGCTCGCGGTAGCAACACTGGACCCGGTGCCGATCTCTACGCCAGTAAGGTTGGGATCATCGTCGGGGAGCAGCGTGCCGTCGTAGGTGAACGCCAGCGAGGGTCCGAGCGTGAGGTCATAAACCGCGCTCGTCATTGGCGTCAGATCGAGCAACACCCGTGAAAGAAGCGCAGCGTCTTGCGTAGCCGACCCCAGCGTGGGAACCACGGGATAGGTCGTCGTGATCTCATAGGAGGCGGTGCTGTCCACACCGGGCGAGAAATCCGCCTCGGTGAGCATGTCCTGAGCGTCACCAAAGCTGTTCACGAAGTCGAGTTGTATCGTGCGCCCGTCGTCAGGCGCGGGGAGGCTCGCCGTCGCCGTCGCTTCATCCCCCAGCGCGTAAAACACCGCCGAGTTTGCGGGCGGGGGTCCTATCGGGTTCCCGGCGATGTCGGTGACATTACTAATGGTCAGCGTGTACTGACCGCCAAGCGTTGATCCTGTGTGAGTAACGATGACCGACGAGTAGCCGAGGCCCGACGGATTGCCTTGTGCCACCGAGACGGCGGTGATCGGTACGCCGTAAGCGTCTACAAAGACATAGTTGGCCGGGTCGATGAGATCAGTGTCATCGGCCATCGCCTCGGAAAAGAACACCTCCACCCGGTAGCCGCCGAGAGAGTTGACTCCTGTGACTTGCGGTGGGGTGAGGTCTACCGACCCGTAAGAGGCGTAGCCGTATGCAGCGCCTCCGTAACCACCCGAGACAGGGACGGGAAGGCGTGGCGAAACCCCGGAACCGTAGGGCGAATAACCGTAAGACGCGCCACCGTAACCGAGGCCACCGAACGTCAGACCGGGAAGATAGACGGGCAAAGAGACTCCTGTTCCACCCTACCGCGAGGGATAGACGGAATACCGCGTCACTTGTCCTCGGCGGGATCATAGGCCGTAAGGGAAGGCAGGAACACACCGATCAAATCAAGCTGAAAAAGAGCCGTACCGCTGAAATACTCACGCCCAGCACCGGGCGTCGGGGCTGCGCTGATGACTGCATCGGCTGTGGTCGTGTCGCTGGTGAAACCCCCAAAGGAGTCTTGGTACGCAGCCAACTGGATCGTGTATGTCCCGGCCACGTCGCCTGTGAACGTGCCGAGGTCTCCGCCGTCTACTGCTCCGCTTCCGATCTCATACGCAGCCTTGACCTCTGCATCTGACAATGCGCGACTCCAGATCGCCACCTCATCGAGTAGGCCCTTGAAGTCCCGCAAGCCGGGGAAAGCAGGGTCGGCACCAATGTGTAGGTCTGCCGTGGAACTTCCAGGCCCAGAACCAGCGGCTTGAGTGTCCACCACCGCCCCGTCCACATAGACTCTGGCCGAGGTCCCGTCCCATGTGCCGACAACGTGGTGCCAAGTGCTTGCCGTGATCAAGCCTGTAGCCGCGCCCGTCGTCTGGGTGCCTCCGAAGGCCACCCGAGGCTGTCCGTCCGTGTTGACGTAGAGAGCGTAACCGCCAGCGCCGTTACCTCCAGTGGCTTTAGCTGCGATGCGTTGGAAACCATCGCCAGTTAAATCCATGTTCACCCACGCCGAGATCGACATGGATCCTGTGATGGTGATCGCTGGATCATTGGCGACAGAGGCATATTGGCCTGTTATTCCGTCGAGGCTAATGGCCTGACCGATCTGCCCTGCTGCGTAGGTCGGAGCGCCAACCTCCGTGCCATTTAGCCCGTTCCCCGACGTGTCATTCGCGTTGCCGTTCAGATGGTACAGCACAGCGTTGTTCGTCATGTCGAAGGGACTAGCCCCTCCGCTGTCAGGGAAAGCTAGAGGCGTGTCTACGAGGGCGGACCCACCGGGCACCGCACTCCAGTTCCACACCAACGCTGTCGCCGTGGAACCAGATCCATCAAAGCTGGCGGGAGTGCCTGCTGTCCCAACGATGTTTCCCGTTATGACTGCAACGGCATTTGTGGGGCCGGGGGGAGCTTCCAGCGTCTCAATGACTACGCTGTTGACAACGGTGCCCACTGGAAGCGGAGCTTCCAGCGTCTCAATGACTACGCTGTTGACAACGGTGCCCACTGGAAGCGGAGCTTCCAGCGTCTCAATGACTACGCTGTTGACAGCGGTGCCCACTGGAAGCGGAGCTTCCAGCGTCTCGATGAAAACGCTGTGTACGTCGGTAGCCAAGCTCTACCCCTATGCGACCGAGATGATCTTGATGTCCGAGGCATCGTAGATAGCCGGGGTCCAATCAACCGCGCCCGGTGCCACGTCATACACATTGGTCACATAGCCCGTCGCAGGAACCAAGCTGTCCTTCTGCACTGGCGCTACTCCGTCGTCGAAGCCCAGGCCGATCTTGGTTCCCGCTGTAACGTCCGACTGCGTGACATTGGCATACACCTTGACCGCTCCGATGCGCTCTGCGCTGCCAGCGACAGCGCCTTTCGATACCTCCGAGACGGTCCCTGCCGCGCCCGTGGAGATAAAATCAGCGTCAGTGATCAGATCAATGTCATCGAATGTCGTGCCGCCTGTCGATGGCGTCCAGTTTGTAGGCGTGCCGTCGCCTGTTGCCACCTGTCCGCGAATGCCCGAGTCGCGGTAGAGCGAGGGATCAGTCGCGCCCACGCCGTCGAGGTGGTCCATCGCCCACAGGTCGTCGAGGAGAGGGCCGTTCCGTCCGATGACGTAAAACCCGTTCGCCTTCCCGGTGCCTACCGCCGCGAGAGAGAGGGCGTCCCCTGCGATCAGGGAATAGGTTATAATCGGGGTTACAAGGTCGCCATTGACGTACACGTTCACCGTGTCCCCTGTGTCGAAACCGGACACTTCGACCATGTAGCGGGTATAGGCCACAATGCCGGAAGCATAGGACGACGTAGCCCTTACAACGCCAGCTATCCGCAGAGTGACATTCGATGTGTTGTTCTCCCACGATAGTGCGATATATTCGGCATCGTCGCTGCTGATACCCCATATCGTTCCGTCATTACTAGTGCTATTCCCCGTCAGTCTAGCTTGTCCGTGAAACCAGAATGCACCGCCCGCATCGGAAGGTTCGTTGCGGGTTATCGGCGTAGTGGAATCGTCCCACCAGGGGAGCGATACAATGTCCAGGACTCCCGGAGCCAGCGCCCACAGGGAGGGGCTGCCCGGTGGCACAGTTGCGGAGCGATCGAAGTCCCCGCTGAGGACAAGGAACCTCTCCATGAGATCCGCCGCGTCCTCCCGCACCGTTGCGGTGCCGCTTGTAAACTCGTAGCTTTCAAAGCCGTTCATACCTAGGATACTCATGCCTTTCTCCAAGCGCGGACATATACGGTCATCGTGGTTGCCATTAGATTGGTCCTCCTGATGCAGAATAGCGAACATAGACTTGGGGAGTGCCTGCGTCCGCTTTAAGCCGGACCCTCCAGTATCGGAACCCCCGGACGGGGATGGAGAAAGCAATCAGCCCTGTGGTTGTGATGGCTTTCTGAATCTCGTAGTCACTTTGAGTGGACACCCCAGAAGCCACAACCTCCGTTTGGAGAGGACTCCAAGTCGCAAAGGCTCCGAGGCCGTCATCCTCAGTCGTCTCAAACTGAATGTCAATCCGCGCCGCGCCGCCGACAACGGTGACGAAAACATAGTACATCCCGTACTTATGCCCTTGTAGCTCGTATGTGGCAGACGAGTTGGGAGCGGTGTAGGCAGCACCCAGTGTTACGGGCGCTGCTTGCGTGCCGAGGAGATCAGCGATTTCTTGAGGCGTCCGCCACGCTGAGATGTAGTTCACCATTTAAGACTCCAAGTAAGGCGCTGACGCCGCTTTCGCTGCATCGACACCTGTGGACGCAAGGACCGCTGAGATGTACGAGGAGGCCGAAGCCCTCTCAGTCTCTACTGCGGTTGCGATAGCCAAAGTAGCGGCTTGCCGGTCTGCCGTGTCGATCAAGGCGTAGCTGCCCCGCTCGTCATACGTCGTCACGGTGTACGGGTATGTGACGCCCCCTTGCCCGTCCAAGGTCGCCAACTTGCTCCAGTTGTCCTGTGACGCTGCGGAGCACCCGAACAGGGTGCCAGCACCAGCTGGATATTCGGCGTGTAGGGTGACCGATAATCGTGGCCCGTCTCGGTGGGATTTGATTTGCGCGACCAGGCTATCCTGCACCGCTGGTAGGCTGGTGTGCGCCGCCACCAGGGCATCACAGTGTGCTTGCTCTGGTGCAGTCGGCACCGTGGCGAACAGTAGAGTGAAGCTGGTGCCCCGCTGCGTCACGCCGTCGAACGTAGTGACGATGGCAGGATCGGCTTCGATCTGCTGGCCTAACAGCGGGGTGGAGAGCGTACCGTCCGAGGTGTCGGCTACCGTGTAGTCGGGAAAAGCCATTATGCAACCCTGTATATAGCGATGGTGGACCTGTGGATCGATGCGTCGATGCCGCTCTGGGATGATGCGATGTCAATGTCGATCTCATGCGTGCCCGATGCAGCGAACGTCACGTCTGCCCAGTACGATGTGATATGCCGCTGGTCTGTGCCGCCATCGCCAGATCCTTCCCTGTCTTTCGGCTCCTGCTGGTGCAGGTCGTAGCTGCCCGCGCCACCGTCTGTCTGAGCGTAGAGTTGCGTCGTATCGTCCACTGTTACGCGGCATCTGAAATCCTTCCCCGAATCGTTATATGACCAGATGTAGTTCCATTCGATGCGGTAAGTACCCGCTGGTTTGCTCGCCGTTGTGAACTTCTGTGCCTCGAAAAAGGTCGATGACGTGGTGCTGCGGAACGTCATGTCTAGCTCCGACTCGTACTCGGTGCCGTACACGCTACCACCACCGCCACCTGCGGCCCACTTAACGCCGCTCGCCTCTGCGCTGTCAGCCGTCAGGACGTGCGTGTCTGTGCCCACGGGCAAGCGTATGACTGTATCGTTTGCCGTCGCCACCAGAACGTCGCCCTTGGCGTCTGCAAGGGAGGTCATCAAAGCCCCGGCTGCTGCGACGTTAGCGGCGTCTGTCACGTCTGCGCTAGGCTCGACCCCGGTGAGCTTGGTCCGCTCTGCGCTGCTTATGATCGCCCCGCTGCCTGCGCTGCTTACGTCGCTGTGCGTAGTGACTAGACCATCTGCTGACACCTTGGCGTTGTTGGCGGTCACATTGGTGGCCAGAGTGGACCCTGCCAGGGACGAAGGCACCACCGCCTTGCTTCCATCAGTCCCGGTGTTGACCTCCGCCACCGTAGCGGCACTTAGAGGGGTGGCATAGGACGCCGAATCGCCTGCTGAGAGGTCTGCGCCATCGACGTTCAAGATCACATCACCCGCAGCTATGTACGCGGTCAACTGTGGGTCTTCTTGGATTTCCGTCATGTTCGCGTAATCCGACAACGTGGCCTGGCCCGAAGCGGGGATCTCATTGTCGGGTATGGGGATCTGCCCAATACTCAGAGCCGAAGTCGTTTGGTTCTTGGCTATGACAACACTCATGCTCGCCACCTCATTACGATCCAGCCTTGGACGTTGTTTGTGACGTTCCCACCGGTCTGATTTCTTGCCCCGAGAACCTGATCTGCGGTGAAGTCTCCGTCTAATGTGAGATCCTTTCCACCGAGGGCAGAGCTTGCCACCGTTCCGATAGCCACTCCGTCCGCCACGGCTTCAAAAGTGGCGGCGTCAGTGTCGGCTCTGGTGTACGTCAGTGACACCACTGTACCGTTGTACTCCGCGTTCCGGCCTCGTGTGGCGGAGAATGAGCCGTTTCCAGTGCCTCGGTAGTACGCTCCGTCACCCGTGTTCCCGTTCCGTCCAAACGCGAGTTCTGAGGTGTTCACCGACAGCCACTTGGAACGCCCCCCGTCGTAGCACATCTGCATCTTGAGAACGGAGTTCCAATAGGAGTCACCATCCGCAGGCGTGGGACTCGTGGGATCAGTCGCACTTGACCCGTAGTCCCGTAAACCTACGTCAGCGACAGCGGTTCCCCCCGTACCATTCCAAGTGACGCGGCCTTTATCCACCGAAGTTCCCGGCCCCGTGATCCCACCGCCACCGGGCGCAACCCAGGAACCATCGGCCCTCAAGAAGTTGGCAGTCCCACCGCCACTAGCAGGGGCTACACCTTGCAGGACTGAGGTGAAGGTGTCGAGAAGTGTTGTGACCTGTGTTCCGGTGAGGTCTTCGGGATCCCCCGTTCCCGCCGTGGCTCTCCCCTTGATCCTTGCGGTGGCCATATTGGCGAGTTTCGCGTTGGTGACTACGCCTACCGCTATGGTTAGGGCGACCGATCCAGTGACATCTCCACTGTGGGTGGCGTTGGTGACCTTCGATGTGTTTGCCGTCACCGCTGCGTTGTTGGTGACCTCTGTATCAAAATCAGAAATCGTGGAGGCAGTCTGCGTTCCCGTGTGGTTCGCCCGAGCAAAGGCGTCTGCGGAAATGTTTGTGGGATCATAAACATTAGCAGTCATGGCAGTGCCGCCCGATAGCACTGCCGTATTCTCTGGGGTAGGGATGGCCTCGAAAACGAAGTCGGTGTCCACGAAGACGACGATCCCCGACTGCTGACTGGTGAGCGTGATCACCGTGCCGCGCCTGGGATTTGCAGGGTCCGGTGCGACCGATTCGATCAGGTCATTCCGCGCCACGTCACCGATTCTGACCAGCACGCCAATCTGCAACCGGTCGAGGTTATGCGTCACCGTGAACGTGGTTTGGTTGGTGAATGTCGCTTGCGCTAGGATTGTGAAGTTGCCTGCCATTAGAGCGGCCCTCCTTCGCTGAATGCTACCCCAGATATGATCATCGAGAATACCTCTACGTCCTGCGCTGGCGTGCCTTCGGCGTCCATTTCAAAACGGACGAAAAACAGATCGCCCTCGTAATATCCCTGAATCGAGAATGGCCCGAACTCGGTACGAAGCGCCTTGTCTTCCAGGTTTGCTGGCAGGGTGGCCCCGCCGTCGAGATTCTCCGTGTCCGTCTGCGCTGGCTTGGCGATCAGCGTCTCGGTGGCTGTGTAGGCCCTGGCCACCGGAACCAGCCCGCCGCTCGGATCGGCCACCAGCGTACCGCTCACCTGGACCGGGATCAGACTCAAGATTCCGACGGGTGCTGTGGTCACAGTGCCGCCACCCGCTCGCATGGTGTAGACCATCGCCACTTGTAGCGGGTACGCGGTGCAGATTCCCTCTGGGATGCCTTGCTGGAAATAGATCGCGTTGCCCGGATTATCGATCCGTGAGTTCGGCATACTGTGGTTCCAACCTGTGGTTCCACCACCGCTGCCCACCGGCTTGCTCGCATTGCCAACGCCGCCCGACTCGCCGAAGACATTGCCGCCCGCTGCGATGGTCTTGCGCCACATTGCAAGCCCGTGTGCGACCCGCTCACCGTCGCCATTAAACATCGAATGCGACGGGGTTATCGCCAGCCTCTCCCATGTAGGAAAAGCCGTCGGCGCTACCGTGACTCTGATGCGAGCGAATCGCCCTGTGCCGATGACGCCTATCGTCGTTGGTGGCCATGCTGTGCCGTCAGGCAGTAGCGGGTCAGGGTCGCCACCGTACACACCCATTCGCAGGTTCTCGTCCGAGTTTGGGCGCAAGAACACGTCGGCTGAATACCGGGAGTCTAGCTCAACTGCGACCGCTTGAAAGTCCACCTCAACCCAGGTGTTTGCCGCAGTCCGAACCTCGAATACATAGGTGCCTCCGCCCGCTGCGACTGCCTGCTTCAGTTGCACACCCCAGAATGGCAGGGCTACTCCCGCAGCGTCTACACGCAGCGTGGTGAAAATGATGCTTGTCCCCACCGAAGCCGCAGGCAACCCCTGGAACGTGAAGGTGCTGCCCGATAGGCTCGCCGCTGTCGCGGATACGTCGGTGAGTGTGGCCCCGTCGCTGGCAGGCAGAGCCGTGTTGTCGGTAGTCCATACTGCCATCCCGCCCACATACGCCTTGCCTCGCCCGATATGTGTGATGGCCCCAAGCTCTGGGAAGCCGAAACTGACGCCCTGAGCGAGCACCGAAAACGACGCCTGGTGTGTGGGGGTCTTTTCTTGGAAGAACGCCAGTTCAAACTCGACATTAACGCCTGTCGGTGGAAACGAATAGTTGGCCTGGTGCGCTGCCGTCACTTGCATCGTCGTTGCGCTCGTCCAAGTGACAGCCGGGTCGAGCAGGAAGTCAACCGTGCCCTCCATCTTGCCGCCATATAGGCCGATGAAAGTGCCGTCTGCGGTCATGTGAACGATATTCTGCGCGCTGAATACGTTGACTCCATACACGAGCAGGGTGCCGCCACCCACCTCGAAAGTGTCAACGATACTTGGGTTGCCTACGTTGAAATCGGCAAGCTGAAGCCGACCCGTACCGGTCACCTTGGCTGCTGTTGCAAACGTGCCAGCCCCCTCTGGGTAGTGGATGCCCTCCAGCGCGATGGCCCCGCCCGACGACTGCATCCCTATACCGATGCCGCCATTGTCGTAGCGGATCTCAGCGCCGATGATCTTGCCTATCCCGGTCTTGCTGATGCCGATGCCTACGCCTGTCAGTCCGTCGCCGAGAAAACGAATCTCGTACATCGCCGCAGTGTTGCTCCCGCCGCCGCCCGAATACGCCACCGCCGCGAATGACGCTGACGCTGAGACGTACAAGGTGAACCCCTGGATCGACACCTCGTCGTCGAGGGTGATCAGGTCCGCAGTACGTCCTGCGGTGAACCCGATGAACGTCGTCTGCCAACCGCCCTGACTCCGCAGAGATACACCGCCAGGCGGGGCAAGCCCCTCCTCCGCATAGGTGCCGGGTCGAACCATGATCGTGTCACCGCTCACCGCTGCTGCGATGGCAGCGCCGATCGTCGCCCACGGAAGGTCCTGACGATCGCTTGTACCCGGATCGGAGCCGAAGACCGAATCAACCCACAAGGTATTGCCCGTGTCGATCGCGCCACCGCCGCCCGCAGGAACACTCCAAGTTCCGTCAGCACTCAAGAAGTCAGTGGCGACACCACCACTTGCAGGAACAACGCCTTGCAGGGCTGTCGTGAAGGTATCAAGCAGCGTGGTCGCTTGCGTACCCGTTAGGTCTTCGGGGTCGCCTGTCGCGGCTGTCACCCGCCCCTTAAATGTCGCGGTGGCTACGTTGGCCAACATGGCGTTGGTCACCGCGTCAGCGGTGATGGTTAAAGCTGTGGCCCCCGTCACGTCGCCCGTGTGCGTGGCATTCGTGATCTTGGCGTTATTGGCCGTTACGTCGCCCGCTAGGGTGGAGCCTGCCAGAGAGAGGGGAGACACAGCGCGAGTTGCATCGGTGCCGGTGTCTACCTCGACGGCTGTTGCCGTCTCCATGATCCCAGCCGTCGTAGCGGAGGCCGCAGAAATCCAAGCGTCCAGGGTGCCGCTTACGTCAGCCTTCGGGATAGCTGCGGCTGCGGGGGTTGCGGTAGCGATCTCGTCGCTTCCGCCGTCCTGGTGCGAGGCTGCGTGAGCCGTTGGAGTTCTTGCGTCCGACAACCTCGCGTCGTTGCCTTCGGTAATGGTGCTCGCCGTCGTGCCATAGGTGGGCGCAAGGTCAGCGTCTACGTTGGTGCCGACATTCGTGATGCCGAGGGTGCCGACTACGGTATTCGTCTGACCACCGCCTCCAGGGGGGACACTCCAAGTACCATCTGCACTTAGGAAGTCAGTGGCCACACCGCCGCTGGCTGGTACGACGCCTTGCAAGGCGCTCGTGAAGGTATCAAGCAGCGTGGTGGCCTGTGTGCCGGTCAGGTCTTCGGGGTCGCCGGTCGCCGCTGTCACTCGACCCTTGATGGTAGCCGTAGCTACGTTGGCCAACATGGCGTTGGTCACCGCGTCAGCGGTGATGGTCAGCGCCGTAGCTCCCGTCACGTCGCCCGTATGAGTGGCATTCGTGATCTTGGCGTTATTGGCCGTTACGTTGCTTGCGAGAGTGCTTCCCGCCAGTGTCGAAGGGACAATGGCCCGCGTAGTGTCGGTGCCGGTGTCCACCTCTAGTTGGGTGGCAAGCTCAATGGCCCCCGCTTGTGTAAGCGAGGCATCGACTACATCGACATCAACCTCGTCATTGCCAACGTCGTCGGTGATCGTGACCTTGGTAGACCCTGCGTTGACCTTCTTGAACTCTAGGTCTATTCCTGTCTTCTGCTTGAATAGACCAACGCCAGCCGTGCCTACGTTGGAGGCTGTATTCGCCTCGCCACCACCGCCCGTGGGGAGTGTGCCGACCGTGATTCGCTTCTTGTTGTTCGCGTCTGCCGAGTCCTCGATCAACAGCACGTCAGCACTAACCGGGACCGCCTTCAGGGTGACCGCTAGGATCTCCCCCGCGATGTTGTCGTGGATGGCCGTGCCGTCAGCGCCATCGTCCACCGTTGGATTCGGGTAGGTGCCTCCCAGGTCACCGCCCGCTGCGCCCGTGGGTACCCGCGCATCGGACAGCCGTGCGTCGTTGCCTTCGGTGATCGTGCTGGCGACCGCGCCGTAGGTAGGAGCGAGGTCGGCATTGGTATTGGTCCCGACATTCGTGATGCCAAGGCTGCCGACTACGGTATTCGTGACGCCGCCGCTGCCCGCTGGTACGGCCCAGGTGCCATCTGCACTCAAGAAGTCCGTAGCGACACCCCCGCTCGCAGGTACGACGCCCTGGAGGGCCGAGGTGAAGGTGTCGAGTAGTGTTGTCGCCTGCGTGCCAGTCAGGTCTTCGGGATCCCCCACGCCTGCTGTGACACGGCCTTTGAACCGGGCCGATGCCATATCGACCAGCATGGTGTTCAGGACTTTGTTGGCGTCAATGGTCAGGACGGTGGCCCCGATCACATCGCCCGTGTGAGTCGCGTTGGTGACCTTGGCGTTGTTCGCAGTTACATCGCCCGCAAGAACAGACCCAGCGAGGGTCGAGGGCACGATCGCACGAGTGGTGTCCGTGCCGGTGTCCACCTCTAGTTGGGTGGCAAGCTCTATCAGACCTTGACCGCCCGCCGTCGCGGAGTCAATGTCGAGGCGAAGGTCTTCGTCAGCCCCGTCATTGATCTCGGTCCAGGCGATCCCGGTCGTGGCTGTCGTCAGTTTGTCGAAGAGGTAGCCAGGAGTTGTGTCGTTGGCCGTGACCTTGACCAGTTCATCCGTCGCGCTGCTCGTCACCCACTGTGGATTGGCTCCAGCCCCCTGAGTCTGGAGAAGCTGGCCGTTGATGCCTACGGGCAACACCACCCAGTTTGTGCCACTGAAGTACACGAGTGTGCCTTGGGCTTCACTCGTGAGCGTGAGATCAGTGACCGTGGGGTTGGGGAAGGTTCCGCTAAGGTCACCCCCTGCGGCGTCACCGCTGACAAGGACGTTGGAACCCACATCAAGAGTCGGGTTGCCTGCAACGCCGTCTCCATTCGTGACCGTGATTCGGTTGAGCGTGCCTGTGAGGGTCCGCTCCGCCCAAGTGTTTGCCGCCGTTCGTACTGCGATGCCTGTACCTGCAAGGGCTTCCAGAGCAGCGAGATCATCAGCAAGAGCCAATGTGGGATCACCTGCTACACCGTTCGCATTCGTGACGGTGATACCTGCCGCTGGTTGAACGATGCTTCGGGTCGTTGCGGTTCCGGCTCCCGTGCGAACAAGAAGTCCGGTAGTTGCGAGGGCCGCAAGAGCATCAAGGTCTGTGTCCCACGCCTGTACATCCACTCCCACTTGGACGTAGGACGCGGCTCCACCACCATCGAAGGCTGCGATGCGTGACGCTGTGCCTGTATGAGCCGAAGCCGTCCAAAGGATATTGCTCAGGGTCGCATGATCAGAAGACCCCGCACCACCCGCTGCCCAGAGGGGGTTTGCGCCTACCCCTTGGGTTTGAAGCACTTGACCCACTACGCCGGGGGAAAGCTGTGACCAGTTGACACCATTAAAGTAGAGGACGCTGCCCTGCGACTCCCCTGCAATGGTGAAATCGGTGACCATCGGATTGGGATACGTTCCACCGAGGTCGCCTGTCGGAGCATCCCCTGGCTTGATTACTGTGGTAGCCGAGGCAAGTGCCGCTGGAGTCACCGCCCGTGTGGTGTCCGCGCCCCCGTCTACCTCTGCTTGGGTCGCGATCTCGATCAGCCCTTGACCCGCCGTGGAAGCGGTGGACACGTCCAACCGTAGGTCTTCGTCCGCTCCGTTATTGATCTCGGTCCAGGCGACTCCAGTGGTGGCTGTAATGAGCTTGTCGAGGAGATAGCCAGGGGTCGTGTCATTCGCGGTGACTTTCACCAGTTCATCAGTGCCAACACCCGCTGCCCAAATCGGATCCGCGCCTATGCCTTGGGTTTGGAGAAGTTGACCCGCCGCACCCGGAGCGAGACGTGTCCAGTCGGTCCCGTCGAAATAGGCCAGATCGCCTTGCGCGACACCTGTAAGCAGGGTCGCGGCTCCCGTGGCTCCGTCAAAGGTCGCAAGGGAGCCATTGGCACCGATGTGTGCCGAGAGTAGCCAAGAGAGGTTGGTGAGGGCTGCATGATTCGTCACGCCCGCCGCTGCCGCAGAGAGGTTGACCAGCGCCCCTGCCTGATCCGTGTAGTAGAGGTCGTTTTGGACTCCAACCGAACCATCTGAAACGAAGACCGCTCCCTTGGCGGCTCCCGTGGCAGGCTGTCCCGCCTCGTCGAATATGACGCCTGTGGGATCAATCAGACCAGGGACGGTGAGTTTGCCTGTGGCTGTGTCGTACAGCATCGGGTTCGCAGCGTTCACGCCAACGATAAAAGTCCCCGGCGCGGAAGCTCCAAGCTCTACAGTATCCGGCCAAGTGCCTGATACCATCGCTTGCCCGGAGAAGGTGCCGAGAGCGGCGTCCACTCCTGCCGGGGTTTCATTCAGAAAGAATGCTTCGGCTGTGCCACCCTTCATCACCGTCGTGAGGACGATGGGATCACCGGCTGCCGTGACGATGCCTGTCGCGTCAAACAGTGCATGGACCGCTGCCAGAACTTCGCCGCCAACAAAGGTGACGGTGATAGCACCTGTCTCTGTGCCTAGAGTGAGCGTGCCTGCGACCGCCGCACCCGAGAAGGCTCCCGCCGCCGTCAATGTGGCGGACGTTGCCGTAAGAGGATTGGCCAGGACCATTGCCCGTGCGCCACCCGCCGCTGTCTCACCAGGGACCACGATGATGTCACCGCCTACACCACCGCCTGCATCTGTAGCCGTGCCGCCTTGGAGGTACACCGCTCCAGCGTCGATAGTGGTGAGCGAGTCACCTGCCCGCACGAATACGGAACCGACTTGATTCCCTCCGTCTGCTTCCTTGGTCCCGACACGGAGGTTGTAGTTGTGAAAGGTGGGGTTCCCGCTCGCGTCACCGAGGATCAGCGCGGTGCTCCCGAACGGGGCGTCATTGGCCCAGATTTCTTTGCCGAGGAGGATCGTTGGCCCGTTGTCAAACGGGTTGGGATCAACCGTGATCTCAGGTTTGGTCAAAGCCCCTAGCTTGACGGACCCCACGACTTCCAAGTTCCCGTCAGTGTTCCCTGGAGGAATAGGGTCAGAGGGAGCCGCAGCATCTACGATCTGAACAGCGCCTTGGTCAGCGATGATGGTCCGACCCGAACCCGTACCGACGATGCCGCCGTCATACGCATCATCCAACGTGCGAACAAGCTGTGCGTAAGCGTACACCTCGTCAATGGCATCCTGCACATTGGTCGCTGAGAGGCCCGAAACCGTAGGATCATACAAAATGGTGTCTGCTGGAACCGTAGCAGAAAGTAGAGCACCATTGATATTAGTAAGCGTGCCATGAGAGGTCGCTCCGAGATCGGCCCGCGCTGAACCAACCACGTTCTGACCATCAATGGCCAGATTACCAATCTCGCACCATTTGATCGTGAAGATCAAATCGCCTGCCGTTCCGGTTCCAGCAGGGTTGCCCGCAATCAACCCTGTAACGAGGGTGTAGTTAAGCGATGCGTTGTAACCAAGGCTGTTTAACGCATATGTGCCGCTGGCAGAGAACCGGGAATCTCTCACATAGATCCCCGCACCCTCCTCCAAAATCAAGCATGATTGACCCAAGACTGTAGTGTGGTCCAAGATCGTGAACGACCCAGAGGAGACTCGAAGGGCATAGTCAGTTGGGTTGACACCGTTCCCATTGATCGTACACCGCGTGAAGGTGGTAGGACCAGAGGTAGACCAAACCTCACCTGTGTTGCCCTGTGCCTCCAAAGTGCAACGGAACACCTGCACATCCCCCACACCAACCTGTAGAAAGGCTGGGTTAGGGGAAACGACCGGCTGCTCAAAGTAGATGTCACAGAGCACCAACGAGGTGCCTACACCCGGCAACGCAATACTGTGCGATGCCACCGTGTCGTTCTGCACTTTGACCAACGGAGTTTTCTCTCCACCGGGCCAACCGAACAGATGAACCCACGGGTAGAAGGTCAAATCCTCGACATAGATGCCGGGGCGAACCAACACAACCCACTGTTGGGCCAGCGTGGGTGTCTGTGCGTTGGCGTAATCCATCGCCGCTTGGATGGTCTGGAAGTCACCGTTGATCGGGTCAACAGTGACCACTCCAGTCGAGAGTGTGTTGGAACTAATGAGAGAAAGAAGCTGATTGAGGTTGTAATTCTGGTTGTCGGCCCAACCGTCAGGCTCCGCGTCTACCGGAACCCGAAGAGTGTCGTACCGCTCACCGGCTGCGACCAGCTTGAGATCACCGAAGGCCGTCAAGGCACGGAGTCGGACGTACTGCTCTGTGACGAGATCCCCGATAGTCACATCTGAGGCGGTTCCTGAATAAAAGATGCCAATCGTCTCGCCCGTAGGAACGGTCGCCAGCGTCGGGCTGATGACCACGCTGGGAGAAGAATCCGTTCCTGCGAGGTTCGCGGCAACAAAACTATTGAGCGGGTCGTTGATCGCAGCCACGATGTCCGCGACGATGCCCGCAGCGGTTCCGCTGGCAACGGAGAAATCATCGCTACCTGGAGTCCGAGCGCCCGCCACCGCCGTCAGGAGGATCCCATTGATGGTGAACGTGACGCCCGCCGTGAGGACCGTGTTCAGCGTGATCTGGGGAGTCGTGTAAGCCAACCGAAGCAGGTAAGGCCCATCAAGGTCAACAGTGAACGTGCCGGGGTTCTGGATGATCGCCTGTTCTGTGCCCGTCGAGGTGAACACCGCCGTTGAAGGGGTGCCTAACTGGTCCTCGGGCTTGAAAGCGATATTCCACTGATAAGCCGTGCCGACGTTTACCGACTCAAGTTCGACAACATCGTTGATCGTAAGATCATCACGGCTGATCCCGATGCGGTCGATCTTGACAACAGGTGCGGTGACCCGACTGAGAATACTTGCCGTCGCCATCAGTTAGACTCCCACCTAAAAGGCCGGATAGACAAAGTAAGGGCATCCATCACTGAATCTCCTCGGGATCGAACAGAATCTCAAAGTAAATGCTCTCACCATCAAAATTGAGATCATCAGAAGTGAACTCCACTGACCACTGATCTCCTTGATCGAAGTATTGCCGCGTGATGAAAGTTGTCACGGGAAGATCGGTAACTGTCGCTGCAACCAACGTGTTCATGTCGAAGTTAGCGGTAGTCAGGAGAGTGCCGGGAGACGTGCCCGTGACCTTGGAGAAGACCACGGTGTAGTTTCCTTGTGTGTTCACCGTCTGCATGAACACCCGGATTACGGAGATACGACCACCACACGGTGCCCATCCTCGTTGAGTAACTGTCGTGTTGGGACCAGGAGGCACATCCACTTGGTAACTCTGACAAGTGGGGGCGATTCGATACCAACGACTTGAATTTGTCGGGATAAATGCCCGAAACAAGTAAGTCCCTGGAGGAGACAAAGTACACCGAAGCTGACCATCCCCAAGCTGGAGCAAACCTGTCTGTCGATAGCCGAAGTTATCGGTCCCTGGATCAGCTAAAGGCAAGGGCGCTGCGTTCGTAGCAATGCCGAATTGATACCCCCAATCCGTCGGGGTAAACTGCGCCCGTTCTGGTTTGGACGCACCAAAAGAACCGCCAGCCTCATCACCGTACATCCGGTGTGTTCCGACGCTTTTCCGAGCCGCAATCAAAACAACACAGCCTCGATTGATGTTGCTGGTGTGAAGGCGCGTAAACGCCCCAAACGAATAGCGAGCAACCCACCCGTCTGAGGGATCACTGTCGGTATTTATCGCAGCCGCAAGGTTTTCAGAGGTCTCTCGCACATTCGTGCCGATCTCAACATCGAAGGCCACGGTTGGAACTGTGCGGAAGGTATACGTTTCGGTAAGAGAGCCGCTGTTTAGAACCAGAGCAGCGCCATCCGAAGGTATGCTCACAAGGTTATTCGGGTCGAACAAAAAGATTGTTGCCCCAGTGATGTTACCTATACCATCGCCCTCCAACTGCTCCGGGATCAGAAGCATCTGCGAAATCCCAGTCGTGGCACTCAAGTTGATATACGCCCCGATACCCGACAAGACCTGTGAACCCTTCACATAATAAAGGTCGTTGTCTTCCAATCCAGTCGTAGACCCGTTGGCCACGAACAACGAACCTTCGCTAGAGGTCGTTGCAGGGATCCCAGCCTCAGTGAGAATGAGTCCCGTAGGATCGATGAGTCCCGTAACGGTCAGCTTGCCGTTGACTACTACCGCACCGGCAGCGTCAGGGTTGAGCACAATGTCTGCTCCCGCGCCCGTAGCGGTGAGGTCTACGTTGCCCGCCGAAGCACTCATCGTCAGGCTCGTCTGACCCACGATAGAGTCACCCGTAGTGACCTCGATGTCTGTGCCGCCCGTAGTGTTACCAACCGTCAACACAATCGACAAGGGTGCCGTAGCCGCCCCTATAGCAGCCTCCAACGCCAACAGGTTCTCATTCTGTTCGTTGGCCCACCCCTCAATGTCCACATCGACCGGGATGATACCTGTGGAATCTCGACGCTCACCGGCTGCGACCAGCTTGAGATTGAGCAACGTCGTCAGCGCACGGAGTCGAACGTACTGAGTGCTCTCAGTAGGTAGACCCGCATCCACTACAAGCCGAGCCAAATAAGGCCCAACAAGATCGGCAGTGAAATCTACCGGGCCAGAAGTGGTCGCTGCCGCCGGAGGCGTCAGAACTGCCGCGCTACCCTCTGGCACGAAAACAAGAGTCCACTGAAAAGTCGCCCCGACTGCGGGAGGCACCGCTTCCAAGGTGATGACATCACCGATGGTGAGGTCATCGCGACTAGCATTATCCACCGTGGGTTTTGCGGGGATGCTGCTTCGGATCTGTGCTGCCATGCGAAGGCTCCTCCGAGGGTGCGGGTACGCCCTACCCACCAAAGGGTCATAGGCAGGCTAACGGCGGAAGGGAGAATCCGTTGTGAGAGCAGAAGCCGCAACGTCCCGGTAGGCTTGTGGAGCAGGACCCCAGAGGTCCGTAGGCCAACCACGCTCCTCCAACTGTCCCCGCTTGTCGATGATCTCCAGCACCTTGCCCGAAGCATCGAGCACACGAGCGATGCCGCCCACCCGATCCTCGTACTTGTCGATGAACGGCTTACGCTGCTGCGCCCCGTAGTGGAAGATGATGTCAGCGGTGGATGAGAAGTGACCCGCATCCTTCCAGACCTGTGAGTCCCTATCCGTGATAGAAGCAACCATCAGAATTCGGTCCTTGCCTCGGTAGGTCACCGGACGCATGACTCGAATGTTGTGCCTCCAAGCACCCTCGGGCATCTCGGTCGCTTCACGCATCATCTGGCCAACACGGTTGGTAGCCTTCTGGAGCAACTGGAATGACCCTTTGACCTCCCGCTCGTCGGCCAAGTGCTGCTTCAACTCGTCTTCATGCTGACGAACCAGATCCGGTGAACCCCTACGACCAGCACTTTCGATGTACCCCTGAATCTTCTTGGTCTGGTCATCCTTGTAGCGGTGATACCAAACCTCAAGAAGATGAACCGAGTAGCCCGCCAACATATCCCGAATAGCGGACTCCAATGCTCCCCGTTGACGCTTCACCCGACCTTCCAACTTCGGGTACTTCGACGCCATATGATCAAGGTACTTCGCAGGCAGGTCGCCGTAGTCAGCATCCTCCAACAAGAAGCGGTGACTCTTACCGTAGAACCCTGCCTTCACACCCCCTGACCACCGATCCACCAAATCTTCAGGAAGCCGTACCTTACGGGACACGTCATCGAAGGCCCGCCCCATCAGACGCTCAACCCCTCCCAGCATGTCATCCTCATCGAGCATGATGCCGGGAGAGCGGTTGTCGAGCGTGGCTCCAATGATGACCCTAGAGTACGGCGTTGGACCCGAAATGACTCCGAATGACTTCCGATTCGCGCCCCCCGCAGAGGAGTACGCGGTGAACCACTGAGACGAGAAGTAGATGCCTCCAAAGGTCTTGATGGATCGCCCACCAGCCCGGTCGGGGTCCACCTCGACATCGAAGACCAGATCCCCGGTCGGAATCAACCCCTGCTTCAAGACGCTTCGCAAGTTCTTCCCAGACGTGCCATGCCACCAAAGTTGACGCTTGGCCTCCAAGTACCGAGCAGCGACCCGGCCCTCGTCAGGTAAAGGAGCGAAAGGCCCTTCATACGACCACTCGGCATCGGCAGCGAAACGCCATTTATTGACGTACTGCAAGACCGCTATGAGGTGTTTACAGGCCCAGTGTTCTCCGAGGGGATCTCGAATAACCGGAACAGAGGCCGTGCCGCGAGGCTTTCCGTACAAGAAATCGTTGGTCTTTCCCCAATGCTCTGGCCCTTGCCATCTCCAGAACTGACACGAGCACGACACCTTGACAGGCATCTTGGAGATGATTTTATACCGTTTGTTCTTGCGGATTGGTTTGACACGAACCGTGTACACTTCCCCACTGGACCCTTGAACGGACCATGTAGACATCCCGCTAGGAGAAAGCCGCTTACGTTTGACTTTGATCCCCTTGGAGCGGTCTGTAACAGCAGGACCGCAGTTATCGAGGATTGTCGGAATGGTAGCTGCTGCCGCCTTCGTGTAGCTATCCTCCAAGGTCTGCTTCATGGAGTCTGGAATCACACGGCTCGATGCAGGAGGAGCGTTGTCCAACTGACGGCTCGGCACACGACCCCCAGGCACAATGCCTTGCTTCTCGTCGGGTTCCGTGGAGTAGGTCGTCGGACCCTCTGCCCGGTAGTTCACATCCTTACCGGGTTGCTTGATCTCGTTGTTCGCTGGGTTGTGCTGGTCGTACAGCATCACGTCACCAGCCTTCTTGTCCCAGCGCCCCTCGACCTCAACGATCTCGACCTGACTCGGAGAGACCACAAAGACGTTCTGCACCCCATCACCCGTGACGTAGGCGGCGTCGTAGCCGTTTTTCTTGAGCCACCACTTGAACGCTGCATCCTCGATGATGTCGTAGTCCATGCGGAGAACCTGTGCCCACAGGCTCGGGTAGCCGTCAAGCAGGTCGTCCTCGTCTACACCGGGGAACACCTTGCCGTCAGCGAGATCGTCGTACAGGGCCTTGCCCTCTGGAGTCAGGTCTTCATACTCCGGGGGCCAGTACCGAGATTCCCGGTACAGGTCTGCACCGTCAAAGACCTTCCGCCACTTCAACCGGGCGGCGTAGATCGTCCCCTCTGGACCCGTGGCGTACATCTTGGCGAAGGACTTGGAGGGACTGAAGAACAAAGGCACCTCGGACGGACCCTTGCCGAAGGTGTGACCCTCGTAGGTCTTGAAGCCCTCAAACCGCTTCGGGGAGCCGTGATACCAGAGACGGGTCGCGTACCGCTGCACCACCGCCGTCTTGTCCGGGCGCTCATACTCTTGTGGAGTTTTGCGTCTGTATCTCCGAGGATTTTGACGATATTTATCTTTGCGCTCCACCATCTGACGTTTTTTCTTGTACTTGGCATGGTAACGCTTGAGGGCTTTCTGATTATCCCTCCCTCGATTCTGTTCATGACGGCGCTTACGCTTACGTTTTTCAGCAACCTCTTGTTCTCGTTGAGGGACGCCCCCCTGACCTCCTGGGGTACCAGAAGGTCGAATGTCACCTTTTGCATATGCCGTCTTTTCATCCTCCTCACCACGAGGAAGGGCTGCATCAGACTCCCCATAAGCAGGTTCCGAAACCAAAGGGCTTCCAGCCGTCATCGTTCGACGACTCACCGTGTTGTAAGTATCGTTCGACGGATGCCCATACTCCTCTCCAGGGATGCCTAATGTCCGAGGCTTGATGTCGGAATCAGCATCAGGAGTGTTGAACTCAAACTTCCCGATCTCACGCCCCTCACCGCCCGGTGTTGCGGATCCCGGAGGCAAAACAACTTGTTTCTCACGATCACTATCCGTGGGCAAGCCTTTCTGAGACTTCTCGGTAACAAACGTCTGAACACCAGGAACCGGTGCCATCTTCAAAGCAGAAACCCGACCCGCAGAAGGAAACCCACATTCCGTCTCATCTCTGGGCCGAGGGTCTGACTGACCGGGCCAATAAGCTGTGATGATGTTGGCAGTATCCTGCGACGGCAACGTGAAAACAACCACAAGCCCCATAGGGGCTTCCCATTTGATCTCCTCGCCCCATGCCATTGCCTCATCCCACCAACGAGCTTGCAAGCTCTTGCGGGACCGTTCATCAAGGTACGCCTTGGCAAACTGCTTGAGGGCTAAACGAATCTCAGGGACCGTGATCCCTCGCAAGTCCATCCGATATTGAACATGCGAAGTAAGAATGATCTTATTGAGCCGCTTGCCCGAAACGCCTCTCTCCCTTTCCGGTGAGTACACCTTGGACGCATCAGCATTGGAGAGAGACTGACCCTCCTCCACGGAATCGACTAATCGATCTCGAAGACGAGGGTTGTTCACCTCATCATGAACACGTTCAATCAGATGGCAGGAACCCCCCGGAAATCCGAGAGGCGGTGCTAGATCCGCAAACCTTTGCGCCACCCGTTTCGGAAATAGCCGATCAAAACCGTGCTCCGGGTACTCTTTCGACCAACCAGGGAAGTTCTTACACTCATCAGGTGCAACAGGGCGTGGTGGACTCGCACTTGGATCGTACAAAGTCCGAATCCATACATCTACTTTCTTGTCTTTGGGTGTCCACAGCTTGAGAGGACGCATGAAAAAACGAATGCCGTCGTAGTCGTAATGAAACTCATTCGGCTGTTGAAGCAGTCGAGTCAGTGACGTGATCCCCCGACTTCGTTCCTTTCCCCAATCCTTCTGAAAAGCCCGCAACGCTGACCGAAGATCCGGTACCGTGATACCTCGCTGATCCATTCGATACTGCGCGTGCTCACTGACCAACACACGACGAAATGACGTGCCCTTCACCGGACCTTCATCTATCGAATCGTAGATGGCCCGCTCATAGCGATCATTCGGTTTCTTGTCACCACCCGACAAGTGATGATCAAGCAAGAGGTTTTGGTTCCGTTTGTTGGATACCTCTTGTCGGATGCGGTCTTGTAAATGACAAGACCCACCCGGATACCCCAACGGAGGGTTCAGATCCGCATAACGGAACAGCAATCGCTGAATGTCAGGCTTGCGGCCCATGAGGCTCCTGTAGGTCTACACCTTGGGAACGCCATAGGATGAGTAACGGATCAGGGGTAATACTCCCGAGTCCAAGCATCACGACCATGCTCCTCGACCTGACCCATCGGCTCGTTCCACATCTGCGTACCGATTGATACCTGTCGGGAGCGATAGGAAGGCTACCGCTTTGCTGCGGCTAACGAATCCTCTCGGTCGGGGACTTCCACGTCCCTTCCATGATTGGACCTTCCGATCCGTTCCACTTCCCTCCTAGAATAACGGCAGTACCCCCAATCACGGCCTTGCCTTCAACCCTGGCCTTGCCGGACACCTCGGCCTTGCCTTCAACCCTGGCGTTGTCGAGCACATGGGCATCGCCGTACACCTGGGCGTTGTCGTACACCTGGGCGTTGCCGGACACCCAGGCGTTGCCCCTCACGACGGCGTTGCCATAAACCTTGGCATATTCGGACACCTCGGCATTGCCGGACACCTGGGCATTGCCGGACACCTGGGCTTTGTCTTTCACGATGGCATTGCCGGACACCTGGGCATTGCCGGACACCTGGGCTTTGTCTTTCACGATGGCATTGCTGGACACCACGGCATTGCCGGACACCTCGGCGTTGTCGAACATCTTGGCATTGCCGAACACCCAGGCATCGCCGTCCACCTGGGCATTGCCGGACACCCAGGCATCGCCGTCCACCTGGGCATTGCCCCTCACGACGGCGTTGCCATAAACCTTGGCATATTCGGACACCTCGGCATTGCCGGACACCTTGGCATTGCCGGACACCTTGGCTTTGTCTTTCACGATGGCATCGTCGTACACCTTGGCGTTGTCGAGAATGTGCTTGCCGGGGATGTTTGATTCGCCGGAAGCCTTCTTCAACCCAGCGAGGATCGCCTTTCGCTCGGGAGATCCCTTATCCATAGTGGAAGCAAGCCGGATCAAAGCCGATCGGTCGGCAGCAGTAAGGGTCTTAGCCATGAGAGGATCTCCGAATCTGTTGACCTTACCGGAGCGATAGAGAGGCTACCGACGACGGAGCAAGCCCCAGATAGACCAAACCCCCAGTGGACGAGACCTTACTGGGGGTTTGGGAGTCAACCGGGACGATTGACTATTTCGGCATGTTGTAGAGGCCGAAGCCTCGGGTCAGTCTTGGGAGCGTAAAGCGCCCGACCGACCTTGCCACTGTGGAACAGACCAGAGCCTTGCCTGTACCGGGGCATCCCTTGCGGGATGAGTGAGGAACCAACCCCACCCCAACACCCTCGACCCGGTGAAGGGTCCAAGATGCCTGCTGCCCAACTCCGTCTAGCAGAATCAGTCAGCCCACAGAAGGTAGCACAGGGAAGTCACCGAAGCAAGCCCCGGTAGAAATCCACCGAGGTCAACGGATCATCGAAACGGACTTCAATGATCCGATACCCAAGATCACGAGCACGCTGAACCTTGTAGGCTTCCAGTGCCACACGCCGCTGAAAGACCTCCTCCGTCTTGTGCCAGTAGGGGATCATCTCAAAGTGCTGCCGACCGTGGTACTCGCAGATCAACTTCGACTTCGGGAAGTACCCATCGAAGAACAGCGTGTACCCCGTCTCCGGGTTCTTGATTTCCGGGTGTGACCACTCCCACTTGTATGGCTCACCCAACACCTGAGCCACCATGTCCAACACCCGCTTCTGGGTAGCCAACCTGTTCCGTGTCGGGATGCCGAGAGCACGGCAGTTGCGGAGGACGGTAGCCCACGAACACCTAAGATGGTCTGCGGCCTTCGCCACCTCAACACATCCCTTGCCGTCCATGTATGGGGTCAGGTCGGCTTCTGTGAGGTCGATCTTCTGCCCGCCCCCACCGATACGAGAGCGGGAAACCTCCGCGTTGATCTGCGCGTCAGGGTGACGCTCCCGGTAGTCAGGGTGAGCGTTCTGCATGTGCGAGGTCAGGTTCACAGCCCGGTAACCACAGTCGAGACAGGTCACATAGTCGAACCCGTCCTCCAGACCCTCCCACCGTGCTTCCTTCTCCACCTGCTTACACACACCACATTTGAGATTCGACTGGGACAGCTTGTGGACTGTCATCTCCACCCCACAGGTAGAGCAAGGCACTTGCTTCGTACCCGTCCGATCTTGCTTCGCGTTCCTAATGCCCTCCCGACGCTTTGCCTCCGTGCGGCGATTGCGGGTCAAGGCATCCGACCCGTGCTTGACCCGGTACTCGTCAGCCGTGAATCCGTGGGATGACTTCAAGTGCCGTGCAAGGCTGGCAGACCGAAAGCCGCACTCCCGACAACGAACGAAGTCCTCGTCCTCGATCTTGCCCGCCCACTTCTGGTCAGACTTCCACGTCTCGTAGTCGGGATGGGTGTCCGACTGGTGCCGGAAATGAGAAGCGAGGCCGCGCACGTTGGCAACGGTGAACCCACAAATTGAACAGTCCATAAACGAAGTCCTCCACCCGGACTGTACCCGAGTGGAGGGCTACTATCTACCGTTTTCGTGAAACCCGCCCCGTTTAGGGTTAGAACCTACACCCTCGATTCGTCGAAAGCGTAGGTTCTATGCTCGATTGTCTTGGGGCTACAAACTGCTACGCAGGTTGAATGTCACGATAATATATAACAATGGAAAAATCGGCTGGTAGTAAGCCTCGACTTCCGCAGCCGTGGGATCATCGGGAGACACGTTGGCCGAGACTCCGGTGAAGGCGGCGATGATCTGTGCGGCGACCAGCTTCTTGAGCGTGACGGACAACTGACCTTCGATGTCTCCGGTGACAGCGGAAAGGAACTTCTTGCCGATGAACCGATCCAGTGTTGACCGGGCCTGACGCTGCACCTCGTCCGCAATAGTCGTCACGGTCGGGGTCTTGGTCAGCACGTTGGTCATGTCTGTGGTCAGACCGTGGCGACACTCGATAATCGACTGCCGCTGTGCGAATACCGACACACCGCGAACCGCAACCTGATTCTGCTGAACCGCATCGAGCGTGCGGGCCAACTCATCAAAGCCGAACACCCGGCCCCGCGTCCACGGAGTCGCAACGTCGATGGTCGGGGCAGCACGGTTACCGACCCATGCAGAGGCGAAGTAGGTGCCGTCCACGAGGTAGGTATCTGTGGTGCCGTCAGCCCGCGACAGAGAGAGGGTCATGATGTCGGGGTACAGGAGCCGCATCCGGCTACGAGCCACCGCCTGTGCGATGTTGCCCGCATCAGTCGGCTGTGTACCTGCCGAGTAACCGCAGATTGCAGTGCGCTCGGCGCGGTAACGGATGCTGCTCTGGATGTCACAGTGCCGTGCGAGGTACTGGAACAACTCAAGCGAATCACCCTTGAGCGGGGTGATGGTGTCAGGGAACAGCCCGCCTGGGGTGGCTCCTTCCACTTCATCAATCGCTGCGAGGTACGCATTGGTCGAGGCTGTGTCGAACGTGCCGTCAGCATCCAGATCAACGTCCTTCTTGATCTGCTTAACTGCAAGCAGGACCGCGCCGTTCAAGATCGCCAGATAGGAGGCGAGACTGACCGGGTTTTCTGGAGTAGCCGCACCGTAAGCTGCCTCAATCGAGGACTGCTTGGTGAACAACTGCGTCGTGTAGTCCTGCTTCAGGTAGTTGTAGCTGGCGTAGTACACGTCACCAACGGACGGTTGGTTGCCTCCCTTCTCATAGGTCGCCGCGATGGCGGTATCGCCAACCGTGACCCCAGAGGTGTTGGAGACATACAACTCAATGCCGGGAACGGTGTTCACTGGCAGGTTGCTGTCCGTAGTCACATTCGCCCGCACGGTGAACGTCACGGTAGACGTGACTCCGACCGGGTAGGCGGTGCCTCCGGTGCGTGGGAGAACGGAGAAGGTCAAACCAGTCACCAGATCCCGATAGGTCTGGCCGACAATGCCGTCTTGTCCCGTACCCGTGTTGAGTACCGACGTATCGGAGGTGCCCGAACCATTGACAGGATCAGACGAGGTAACGAAGTAGCCATCGATCGCTGTCTCGCCCACGTTGCCGTCACCGTTGATGACACCGAGGCCAGTGCCCGGAAGCAGCGCCGTGCTGGTCACAAAGGCCAGGCTAGACGTGGTGCCTGCACCCGCCGTACCGAGACTCTGAATGAACAGGTACTCGGCGTTCGCGCCATCACGCTTGGTCTTGGCGAGAGCGACAGCCGTGAAGGCTGTTGCGGCCATCAGACCGCTCACCAGAGTTTCTACAGAGAGAACCGTGCGGTACACGATGTCGCCCGTAGAGAAGCCGAGGATGGTGTTGGCATTGCCGTCTCCGATCACGATGGTTGCGGACGAAGCCGACGACGCACCTCGGAATCGGATACCGGCACCCTCTTGGATCGCGGTTACAGCGATCCCGGCTGCCGTCATCTCTGTATTGATCTGGGTAATGATCGGACCCGCTGCCGCGCCACTGGGATCAGTGAGGGGCACATCTGCGGAGCCGCCCAGAGTGATGGCTGTCGTGCCATCACTCTGGGCGAAGACGACCACAACGGGGGTGCCTTCAAACGTGAACTTGAACACGTTGTTCTGTGGGGTCGTGCCACCGTCTGCGAAGAAGGTAACGACCGGGTTGCCCGCTGCATCCTGCCCGCCCGACAAACCAACCTCACCGAAGATGGTGGGCTGCATGACGGTTGCACGGATACCTGCATCGGCTTCCTCGTTGGCGGTGAGTCCAGATTGGACGGAACCTGTGCCTCCGAGGACTTTCAACTGGCACTGGTCAAGCACGAACTGTCCGTCCGTGGATTGACCGGGGGTGATGCGGTTGGTGAGGATCAGTCGGTCGTAGACCTTCTGGCCGGTCACCGCTCCGGTGAAGGCGAACGTGCTGGCAATGGGGAGGTTCTGGAGCTTGGCCTGCGCCCCGCCCGTCGTGGCGATGTCGAATCCAGCGAGGAGCGCAAAGTCCGCAGCGGGGACTCCGTCTGCGACTACCTCCAAGGTGGCCAGTGTCGTATCCAACGGGTGTGCCCCAAGGGTCAACACCAAGCGACCACTGGAGTCAGCCGAAACATCAATCTCCAACCGGTCATTGAACGCAAAGGCGGCAAGGATGGCTGCGTCTACTCCAGCTTGGACCGCTATGGCGAGTGCTGTTGCCGAGGCGTGAGGGCCTGGTGCAACCGCGCAAACCAACGCAGTCGGTGCGGTCACGTTGCCCGAATAGGACAGATTCAATGTAGCGAAGCCGCCGTTCAGGTCTACAGGAGACAGGAAGCGTGTGGCTCCTGCGATCTGTGGACGGGTAGCAGGATCATAGAGGTAGTAGGTAGAAGTGGCATCCGGGGCTGCTGCGAAGGGCACACTGACTGTAGCAACCCTGGTTGTGCCGTTGTAAGCCGTAATGGTGCGCTTATCCCCGGCTGAGGTTCCAGCCGAAATCTTGATCTCCCAGCCGACGTAGTAATCGTCCACATCCGAAGATGTAGCCGCCGCGAGGGTGATCTCAGCGGCAATGGTGGCGGCTTGGGCTGTAGCGAACTCACCAAAGGCAGCGCGATTGATGGCCTCACCGTAGTCCGTGATGTCCTGGGTGGCTCCAGCATTGGCGACGGCTTGGATGAGCAACCCGTCAATCTGGAGGTCTACCGCATTGTTGGTGGCGTCAATGACGTAGGTGGTGTTCCCGCTCGCTGCGGTGTACGCAACCTCGTCACCGGTAAGGGTGGACAAGAAACCCGTTCCCGTTCCCGTGGGATCACCGAGGTCCGTAGAAATCGTGGCACCGTTGACCGCGATGTCCAACGTGTCGCTGGACCCGTTGATCGTGTAGTAGGGGCCGGAACCCGGAACCGCGTACTTCGCCAGGGTCGCATCTTGCGAGGCGAAGGTGATGGTCACATCCTCCTCGACGGGGCCGGTG
>Ga0209362_1000546_pt1 | contig 33574 bp, 22 predicted proteins | sample SaaInlV_165m_DNA_FD_184680 | JGI IMG/M metagenome (GOLD analysis project Ga0209362, IMG submission 184680) | Marine microbial communities from expanding oxygen minimum zones in the Saanich Inlet - Saanich Inlet SI037_S3LV_110m_DNA (SPAdes)... | ecosystem: Environmental > Aquatic > Marine >... | reverse complement strand
TCTCCTTCACATCTGCAAACGGGTTGGTCGCCAGAGATGACTGGATCACCTCCATGGCATCCTCACGAAGAGCACCCATCGCCGGAAAGCGGGGGGCACGAACCGTGTCAGTTCCCATTCCCACTTCCTGCTGCACCAACTTGATCAACTGGACAAACTCAGGAATGCAGTCGAGTCGCAGGAGTGGCAAGAACCAGCGATAGATGCGATCGGCTTCGCGAGCGGCGACAGGATCATCGATTCCCGCTACCGCCTTGTCGAACAGCACCACCGATTCCATCGGCAATGCATTGACCAGTCCGGCAATCCAGCCCACGGCTCCCTGCCTGACCGCTTCCACCACCATGTCATCGAGCCCTGCAAACAGCGCCAGTCGATCTCCGACCAGTGAATGGACTGCGGTGATCCGCCTCGAATCACCACTGGAATCCTTCACCGCCTTGAGGTTGGGAGCCCGCTCTGCGAGATCGGCAATCCAACCCGGTGCAAAATCGACTCCATAGGCGATGGGATTGTTGTAGAGCATGCAGGGTAAATCGGTGGCACCGATCACCGCCTCGATATGAGCTTCGACCTCGAAAAATGGTCCCCTGTGAATGTAGGGTGGCAAGACCATCAATCCTCTGGCACCCATCACGCTGGCACTGGCAGCCAGTCGGCCCGCCTCCCGGGTCGAAGCGGCAGCGATTCCTGGCACGACCGGAACCCTATCATCTGCGGCACGCACCACGGTATCGATGACACGCTCCTTCTCCTCAAAAGAGAGAGTCGCGCCCTCTCCGAGGGACCCGCAGGGGACGATTCCAGTCACACCTTGATCGACCATCCAGCGACAGTGTTGTGAAAGGAATGCGAAATCCACCTGCCCCGATTCATCGAACGGTGTGGTGATGGCAGGCATCACTCCTGCCCATGTCATCGATCGATTCGATTCCATACTCATCGAGTACTCTCCAATGCCGGTTCAGTTCCATCTACAACACATCTGTACATCTACAACACATCAGGCCCCATCATATACACGCAGATACGAGGCAGACAAACCATCTTGAGCCGCCCCCTCTCGCCAGCGCACCATCCCCTTCTCGGGTCGATGCAGCCCCAGCCAGCCACCGAAACGGAGCGGATTCACCTTCTCGAGTGAGCTCGACCTCGACGAACCACGATCACGAACAGCACCGGGGCGCCCAGCGCCGCAGTGATGACCCCGACAGGAATCTCGCGTTGTTCCCAGATGACTCTGCCGATCGAATCGCACAGCGGCAAGAACACCGCCCCGAGCAAGATCGAGGCAGGTAGCAAGGTTCTCGGGGCAGAGCCCACAATTCGTTTCACAAGATGAGGACAGATCAACCCGACAAATGCGATGGGACCGCAGGTCGCCACGCAGGCCGCCACTCCGAGCGATGCGAGCCCGAGCCCGAGGGTCCTCACTCGAGTCACCTCGACCCCGCGAGTCCGCGCTCTCTCGATACCGGAGATCAGTACCTCGAGGGGCCGGATCAACCACAACATGCCCGCCAGTGAGATCACCACGAAGGGAGCCAGCATCGAGATTCGATCGGGTCCGATGATGGTCAGGCTGCCGAGTGACCAGCGCAGGGCGCTGAGGGAAGTCACCTGATCGATGCCCAGTCGTAATCCCGATGCGATCGCGCCTGTTGCCAGGGTCAAGGCGATGCCTGCCAGCAATACATCTTCAGTGCGTGCACGATCCCGTGCCGCCACTGACGCGATGATCAGCGTCACCAGCAACGCTCCGGCGAAGGCCGCAGCGGGAAGAATCGGCAGTCCCATCCAGGTACTCCCACTTCCGAACACCAGTACTGCCAGCACTCCGAGAGTCGCTCCTGCGGTGGTTCCGATGGTACTTGGGGTCGCCAGCGGATTGCGTAACAGGATCTGCACCACCGCTCCAGCGGCAGACAGAACCGCTCCGACCATCGCACCCGCGAGAGCACGAGGGAGTCGCAATTCGTGGAGGATCCACTGCCCGTGCTGATCATCGAGAGTGGGACCGATCCATGCGGTCGCCACCGCGATGGTGATCGCCAGCACGACCCAGGGAAGCCAGCGTAGCAGAGCCTTCATTCGAGTGGCTCCTCACCAGGGATCCAGTACTCCCGGTCTCCTGCAACGGCGCGCTCGAAGGGGATGCCATGAACCGTTTCCAGTCCTTCACCAAGATCTTGATCTGACAGTCTTCCCTGCCATGCGATCTTGCCCTGGCGAAGACCCACCACCCTGGTCTGGGCAGCATCGATGTGTCCCAGCAGATGGACATCATGGAGCACCACCAGCACGGTATTGCCCTGCCCAAGACGCCTCGACAAGAATTTCAACGTCCGCGCACGCCACACCGGGTCCAGATGATTGGCCGGTTCATCGAGCAGCCAGCACTTCGATTCCTGTGCGACCATCGAAGCCAGTTCGATGCGCTGTCGTTCACCTCCGGAGAGTTCGTTGATCCAGCGATCCGCGAGCGAATCTGCACCTGCGTCCTCGAGTGCTCGATACGCAGCATCGAGGCAATCTTGGCGCGTTTCGTTGAAGCGAAAGCGCGCCGCAGCGACCACATCCTCGACTCGTAATCTTTCCGCAGAAAGACCGTCCTGAGGAAGCCACGCCATCGATGCGGCTCGCTGTCTCGCCGTGAGAGTCGTCAGTGGCCGCCCTTCGATCCGAGCCGTGCCTTGATCGAGTGGCGCCAGCCCGAGCAGTGCCCTGATCAGGGTGCTCTTTCCCGAGCCATTGGGGCCGATGATGGCGACCATCTCTCCTTCGCTCACCTCCAGCGACAGTTGATCGAGAATCGGAATCTCGCCGGCGAGTACCGTGGCCTGATCCAGTTGTAACAGGGCTACCACTGGGCCCCCCCGACCACCAACCGAGTCACCTCGGCTCGAATTTCCCGTACCAGGTCGAGAAGTTCCGGTCCTTCATCGAGAATCCTCGGTCCGGAGACTTCCCCCACCGCACCGCCGATCACAGCCTTCAACCCGGAGAGATGTTGATAGTGATCGAGCAGTGACTGATCTGCGGTCGCCCCTCGTCCACCATTCAGGTGGAGAATGATGTCAGGATCGATCGCCAGTAGTCGCTCATAGGAGATCTGCGGCGTGCCGCTCATCGCCTGCTCGATGGCATTTCGAAACCCTGCGGCTTTCAGTACTGCACCGTGAATCGAGTTGGGCTTGATGACCCAGGGCCCGCCTGCGGCATCGAGGTCGCTTCCAATCACCAGTAGCACTCGCGGTGCATCCTCAGCCACGACCGGATCCGCCAGTAGTTTCTCGAATCGATCGGCAAGTTGGTTCGCTGGAGATTCTCGATGTACGACGACACCGATGGCACGGATACTGGCGACCACCTGCTCCACCGATGACCAGGGCAACTCGATCGTCTCTCCGACTCTTGCCAATTCATCCCTTGGCAGTCCTGCGGCACTTCTGACCAGCAAGGTTCTGGAACCGCTCCGAACGATTCTCTCCAGGTCGGGAGCCAGTGCCGTCCCACCCCTCGCCACTCCATCGATTTGCGGACAGTAATCACTGATCATCGAAATGGCTGATTCTGCACCGATCGACTGCAAGGTTCCGGTGATGCAAGGAGCCAGCGAGACGACCCCACTCCCTGATTTGGCAGCCGAAGATTCCACTACAGAATTTCCGGTGAACTCTTCGGTGGACAGGAGGCCGGAGATGGCGACAGCCAGCGAAGCGAGGGCGATGATGATGAAGATGGAACCACGGTCCAAGGTCTTGCTCCGTACTGGGGTGATCCCGCAGAAGATAACCGATCCGGAGGCGACAACATCCCACGGTCACCGCGAGATCTCACCTTTCCCCGGGCTGGTCGACCACGGCGGTCGTACAGAATCGGCTCGATCCTCCCCTAGTGCCTCCAGGATCGGCATGCAGACCCTTCCCTGACAGGCTCCCATGCCGATGCGGCACAATAACCTCGCCTCCCGGATGGAGCCGATTCGATCCGCTGTCGCGGCGGTCACATCCTCACATCGACAGAGCATCACTTCACCACGCCCCTGATGGAACAGTTCCGGTCGCAGGGAATGCGCCGCTTCGAGTGCCCCCCCCCACGCTCGGTGCCGTCGCACGCGTGCTTGCAACTGCGCACGGGGAGTCCGGCCTGCTGCACAGATCCCCGCCACCAGGCCGCTATCGATGGCCGCATCGCAGCCGGCGATCCCGGTCGGCTCTCCGGCGCAATATACTCCCTCGACTCCGGTCCACTGCTGGTGATCCACGGCAACGCAACCATCATCGAGGATACGGCAGCCGAGTCCTTCAGCGACCCGCGTCTCCGGCACCAGTCCAAATCCAACAGCCAGTCCATCCACATCTTCGATGCGAATCCCATTCTCGGTTTGCAGATGAACCCGCTCCACTCGCTGATTCCCTTCTGCCTTGACTGGCCAGGAGCAAGACAACTTCTCGACATCTCGCAGTGATTTCCACAACGCCATCGCCTGTCGAATACGAGTTCGCGATTTCAGTACCCCCAGAAGCAGTGGAATCCGATTGAAGTTGGAAGCTTGCTCGACCAGCAGCACCGAAGCTTGTTGCTGCCGAGCCAGTTGGGCCACCGCCAGGAGCAATGGCCCGGTTCCCGCCACCACCAGTCGCTTGCCCTTCACATCCAATCCACCCTTGATGAGTGATTGCAGTGCTCCGGCTCCGACCACTCCTGGAAGGGTCCAGCCCGGAAATGGCAGGAAACGTTCTCTGGCTCCAGTGGCGATGACGATCGTGTCGCACTCGATCTCGATCGACTCTCCACTGGCGACCGAACTCGCCTGTAACCTCCCCGGCTCTCCATCGATGATGCTGTAGCCGTGAAGCCTACGAACTCCGGCTCGTTCGGCTCGCTCGATCCAACTGCGAGCCTCGGCCGGGATCCGATCGTTGTGAGCCCAGATCCTCCCACCCGGACCGGGAGATTCGTCGACCACCAGGACGTCTAGCCCCAGTTCTGCCGCAGCAATCGCGGAAGCCAACCCTGCCGGGCCGGCACCGATGACGACCAGTTCTGCACCATCTCGCTGCGGCGCTGAGATCTTCAGAGGTGCCAGTGGAGATCGATCCAGGTCTCGTTCCGTCTCCACCTGCATCTGATCTCGAACCCGGATCAAACAGCTTCTCACACCCCGGTGCCCGTCGACCACCAGGCGACACTCGTGGCAACTCCCCATCGCACACAATGCTCCACGTCGCTCGCCTGTCGCAGATCTTCTCAGCGACACGACTCCCAGATCGAGCAAGGCTGCAGCGAGCTGGGCACCTTCCTTCACCTCGATCCACACACCATCGAGGCGAATCTTCACCTTACGATCGCCACTCATCGATGCACGCCCGCCATCATGAGTTCGATACGCTCCGCCGCCATTCCAGCATCGACGATCGCTCCCGCCCGTGAGGCCAGACGGGCCACATCCAGCAGATGATCGAGATCACGCTCGAGGTCGATGCGATGGAGTAACATCGGTTGATTCTGGTGACCATTGAGCCAGGCGGTGAAAGCGAGGCCCGTCTTGTAGAGGTGGGTCGGTGCTTCAAAGACTCGCTGGCCGTACTCTTCACAAGGCTGCATCCAACGGCGATATCCAGCGAGATCTCCTGCTGCCAGATGCCTGAGTGCTCGTCCAGCAGGGACTGCGACTCCATCCAGCACACCCAGCAGGGCATGACTGAAATCTCCATCGGGAATCTGACGATCACCGATGGCGACGCTCTGGCATGGGATCTTTCCATCCCCTGCGATCAGATCACAAAAGTGAAGGTCGTCCCCGGTCAGCACGATCTGTCCCCGCTCACGACAACGCTGCCGCACCTCGATCTCCAGGTCGTGGTCCAGCATCGACATCTTGACGCCACGTACCTTGTCAACATCGATGCTGAGGATCTGATCAAGGCTGGTACCTGGGAAGTATCCCGCCAGTTCTGCCAGAAACATCGGGCCGAGCCAGTGAAGTAGCACTGGTCCGTTACTCTGCTCGATGATGGAGCGATAGATCGAGACGTACTGCTGCTCGTCACAACCCCAGCGACAGAGCCAAGGCATCGGCAAGATGATCGCAATGCCACCGGCCTGCTGGATGATATGAACTTGCTCGACCACGGCATCGATCAACGTCGTGGGGTCCGACACCTCGCCGCACTGGTCTGCCCCGGCTCCGGCGATGAAGCCTGTATCAAGATCGAGCTCCCCGCACTGCTCGATCAATCTTCGTGCGGCGGGCCAACCCAGTTCAAATCGCTGGGCGGTGTCCATCGCTTCTGCGATGCCAAATCCATGTGAGGACAGGTGCTGACGAAACGCCATCGTCTGATCCCAGTCGACCATCTCGATGGCATCTGCACTGCTCGATCCTGCCGCACCAGTGGATCGTTGGGTGGCGTCATCCTTCAAGATGATGTGAGCCGCAGCATAGGCGACCCTGACCGGCTCTGCGCCAGTGGGTTCAGCCTCTCGGGAGAGCAAGCCATCTTCCAGCCAGATCGGTTCTCCATCAGGATTTGGCAGTTCAATCTTCATCCGGTCAGTTTTTCTATCCAGCCAGGCAAGGCGGTGGCCGTCTTCCAGATCAGAAACGTACTCAGCACAAGCGTCGCCAGCAGAATCGCTCCTTGCCACAGCATCGCCCTGGTTCCCTCAGGTCTATCCGCACCGAGATATTTCTTCGAACGCTGCATCTTGAGGATTCCTATGTAGACCGCAGGCAACAGGAAACCGGTCAAGATGGTCGTCGGGACCGCAATCCAGATCGCCATGTCACTCCAGTAGAACGCGCCCAGTACTCCAGGTGTGGGGAGCAAGCATGCCAATCGAAATTGCTTCGATCCGACCTTCCAGCCGAGAGTTTCACAGGCAGCAAAACCGCAGCAAACCATGTGCATCGTGATGCTACTGGTCACCATTCCGAGCAATCCGAGATCAAAGAGGATTCTTGAAGTCCCTGTACCAAAGGTGCTACCGAGGATTTTCGCCGCATCGATCGGCTTGAAGCCCTTCCCTGGAAACGGGATTCCATCGGGGCCAAAGGTACTGGCTGCTGCCACCACGATCAGGGTTGTGGTCAACAGGTACGGGACAAACATACCTGCAAATAGATCAAACTTTGCCAGGGATCGATGCTCCTTACCCCAGCCTCTCGCCAGCAACGAATACGGATAGAGAAAGACCATGTTGGCACCGATGGCCGCTGCCAACCCCGCCACCACGATACTCAGAGCATCGACCGACTTGCTCGCATCATCCACAGGAGAGAAGGTCTCGCCGATCGATCCCGGGATGAAACCGGCAAAGAAGGCACCCGGATCACTGATTCCCGTCTTTACGACAACTGCGGCAAAGCACAGCACGATCAACCACACCATCACCTGCATGCTACGCTCGAACAACTTCAACAACTTCGGCGAACGACCATAGGTGCTCGACCAGATGATGGCCCAAGCCAGCACCAACAAACCCCCACCCCAACCGATCCTGACACCCGTGACCGCTCCGATGTCCTGGATGGCGGCTGCCGCGAGTGCGTACTGAGCGAAGTGCCAGATGACACTCGACAGTACCGCCCCGGCGATGAAGGCGAATGCATAGAATGGACCCGCATGCTGGCGAATCGCCGCCAGAGGTCGCTGGCCGGTCGAGAGGGTCTGGTGTGCGACCGCTGACAACACTGCCATTCCGAGCAGCATCGACAGTGGCGCCACCCACAGTAACTGGTATCCAAACGCGCCACCGGCCATCAAAGTTGCCGCGGCGGTGCCACCTCCGAGGGTCAGCGAACTCTGCAGGTAGCCAGGCCCGCCTCGACGGAGGAACGCTCCCCAGCGCTTCGTGATGGGAGCATCCTCCAGTGAAGTGAGCCACTTCTTCTCTTCGGCCAGCACCTTCCGATCGGGCGGGGCCACCATCGGCAGGTCGACCTGCTGCTGCGAATCCAGGTCGCCCTGCTGCTGCTGCGAATCATCGTCGATTTGATTCAACGGGCATTTCCCTTCCTGGCACTCGCCTTGGCGGATTTCAACTCCGCTGCGGCAGGGTGCGACTTGTAATGATCGTCGAGCGGAAAACAGCCGCTGACCAAACCGTTTCTCGGTGCTGTGGTGCAGTCGCTGAAGGTCCGGCACACCAGTTTCTTTGGCATTGCACGGCCGTGGATGACATCCCTTGGCAACTCGGGATAGGAGAGCATCGATCTTCCGAGACCGACCACATCCTGGAATCCGTTACGGATCTCATGCTGCGCCACTGCCGGTAACCACTCCTGCAAATAGGTCCAGCCGGTGCCGACCAGACCGAGATGGGGAAATGACTGCCGGACCGCTCGGGCGGCCTGAAGATGTGCGGCAACTCCCACCAGCGGGTCTTCCGGCGGCGGATATCCGTCACTGGGAGGATACTGTGCCGGTCTCTGGCGGTGAGGACACCAGTAGGGCGAACCGATGGTCAAGTTGAGCCATTCGATCCCCGCCTCCTGCAACAAGGTGATCAGTTGCATCGGCTCGGTCCAGCTGGGGTTCTGCGGATCTGCCGGATCGATGCCAAAGCCATGCGGGTATGGCTCGCCCTCGGGCCAGTCGGGTTCACCCTCTCCCTGGTGCGATTTCTTGAAGGGAATCACATCGGTCACCGACAGGCGTACCGCGACCCCCAGCCCCGGTGCGGCGCTGCGCACTGCAGCGATCACCTCTCTCAACAGACGACTGCGACCCTCCAGGTCGCCACCATATCGACCAGGGCGCGTTCTCGCCGACAGTAACTCGTGCAACAGGTATCCGTGGCACGCCTTGATATCGACGAAATCGAAGCCCGCTTTCTGCGCACAGACCGCAGCCTCGATATACCTCTCAGCGATCGATTCCAGTTCACCATCGTCGAGCAGTTGTTCTGCAGTGGCGGAAACTCGCTCATCGAGAATCGGATGTTGAAAGGCGATCTTTGGTGAAGGACCCGCCGTCGTCGGGCGCGACCAGCGTCCGGAGTGAGTCAGTTGCAAACCTACCACCGAAGCAGTGGGGGCTTCGTTTCCGATCGCATCATGGCCGGCAGTGATCGCCTGTCGCAGCGACTCCAGTGTCCGACAACTCCGATCCGAATCACGATGGAACAGTTGGTTCGGGTTGGCCCGACCATCCTCCACCACTGCAAACGCTTCACCACCCCAGATCAGGGCAGCACCACTCTCTCCAAAGCGACGCCAGCGCCGGAATGTCTCTTCGGAAGGAGATCCATCGGCATGTGCGTCCCAACCTTCCATCGGCTGCACGGCGAATCGATTGGAAAGGGACCAGCCCCCTTTCTCCAGTGCAGATCCGAGTGGTCCGGGAGATTCCACCTCGTCATCGAGGTCCAGTTTTCCATCGATCTCCTTCCAACGAGCGCGGAAGGAGTCTGTATCCTTGAACTTATTCGGAGATCGAATCTTCATTCCTGCTCTTTCGCTCTTCGAGAGAGTACCGAGCGACGCTGATGGCTCGCAGGTTCGATGGTGCAACCATAGCCTTCGCAATCAAGAGATCGAATCGAGAGGTTTCCGGCTTCGATGTGGAGTTCGGCTCCATCGCCGAGTGTTCGATATAGATCTGGATGATCATTCACCAGCGAAGCCGCTTCCTCTGGAGGAAGATGATCGAGACCCCTGAAGTAATGGTGGCCGTTTCGTTCGACATGGTGCAACCCCAGTGCCGCCACCGTCAGCAGATCCTGATGCAACCCCCACGGTGGCAGATTGGTCAGGTCCTCGCCACTGATGAAGGCACCGCCTTCGTGATGATCGCACAGGCCCTGATGGGCGATGGAGCGCGACACTCCCTTGCAGTTCTTGGCTGAGACTCCTCGATAGCCGATGCGTAACGCCTCCGGAAATGCCTCCGGACCATGGTCCGCCTCGTCGATGATGACGGGAGCGTACCTTGCCAGTTCGCTGGGGCTGGCACTCTCGTCAAAGGTCAAGGAGCGTGGCACCGGCTGCTCGATGCTGACGATCGCATCGATGAAAGTGGAGCCGGCCCCCTTTGCTGACAACTGCTCCAGCACCTGCGCCAGCTGCGAGGGATCGGCATACTGCTCGTTCCCATCGAGAGTCACCCGGTAACCGGGAGAGGCTTCATCTTCGAGAATCCGAGCCACTCGACCCAGTCGCTCCAGATCCTGCTGCGGATCTCCACCGACCTTCACCTTGAACCATGCCAGGCCGTGACGACGGATATCCTCTACCAGTGTCACCGGTAGGCCATCTTCGGGAGAGCCCTCAGACGCCTCCTCCAGATCATCGAGCAAACCGATCGTGTGACGAACCGCAATCGTCGAAGGCAGAGGGGCAGGATGAAACTTCCAGCCTGCTGGAATGGATGAGTGAAATCGATCGGGCTGGATCTTGAACAGATCACAGTCGAGGGCGTCGATGAAAGGGACGCCGACACCTCTACAGGTGGCGTCCATCATCGCTCGTTCCCAGATCGCACAGCCAAATCCTCGAGTCAATCGATCGGCTGCCGTGACGGGAACGGACAGAACCCGGTCTTCGAGGGTTCTCCAGTAATGATCAAAAACAGAGGCCTTGGTACCATCGAGAAGGATCTGCCCGGCGATCTGAATGCTCTCGACCAGCGATTCAATATCGGCTTCGACCGATCGCTCGAGATTCTTCTCGAACCAGCGAGGTACCAGCAACTCCGATGTGTAGCCAACCATCGGAGTGCCATCGGATGTTTCTGCATGAAGAGTAGCCACTGCCATCGGTGCCTCGGTGAGCGTATGCACACCGAAACGAAATGGGATGCGCGTATGGCACTCCTTCAGTTCCAGTTCGATCTCCGTCACCGTGATCTGCAAGATTGTTCCTCCCTGAGATGAATTCGATTCACCTGCGGCCTGATTCTCTGGATCCCGGACTCAACGGCTGCATCGTGCCCTTTGCTCTGCCAGGATCAAGAAGTGGTCATGACTCGAGCCGGATCCCAGGCTCGTGGATCGATGGGACTGGTGGTTCCGTGCATCGAGTGCGCGATCAACTGGGCCGCCGCAGGGGCCTGGGTGATCCCCAGGCCCTCAAATCCTGCCGCGATCCAGACCCCCGGCTGAGCGGGCACCGGGCCGATCAGCGGCCTCGAATCTGCCGTAGCCGCTCGAGTACCACTCCAGCAGCGAACAATTGGCAACCTCGAGATCCCTGGCAGGAATCGATCACTTCGAGCGACAATTCGCTCCATCAGCTGCCGGTCGACCATTGCGCCATGGCGAGGCCGGCGACTCGACCCGATACACAGCTGGCCGGTAGATCTGGGCAGGATGGCGCAGGCCACTGCTTCTTCCACTTCACCGTGAGCCCCCTTCTGGTATCCCGCCTCGACAACATGATGAGAGAGAACCTGGGTTCCACGGGCGGTGATGGCGAGTTGTCCTTCACGAGGGATGATCGGCACTTCGATCCCCGATTCATCGAGTAGATCGAGCGCATTCAATCCGGAGGCGATCACGATGGCATCGGCTTCGATGCTGTTGCCATCGAAGAGGCGAACCACTCCCGACTCCACCGAAGAAACCCTCACTCGTGGACGAAAGGTCGCTCCCAGCTGCTTTGCCTGATCCACCATCGCTGCGGCAACCACCGGAGCGTACAACACCCCATCCTCCGGCACTCGAAGACCGCCGACCAGATCCCTCGCCAGTGCTGGCTCCGCATCATGAAACGACTTTCCTATCAGTAACTCCGCACGAATGCCTTCCGCCTCAAGCCTCGCTGCAGAATTGACGAGTTCGTTGAATGTGTCATCGTCTTCAGCCATCCAGAGGGTTCCGGTTTCACTGAAACCGTCCGCTCCAGCGATTTCTGGGCAATCGTCTCGCCAGATCGATCTTCCCAGTTTGCAAAGTTGCAATCCGGCTCGATCCCCATCATTGATGACGATGTGTCCCATTCCCGCAGCGGTTCCCCCTCGAACTCCCACCGCCTCACCCTGGTCCACCACCAGCACTTCGGCCCCGCAGCGAGCCAGTGTTCGAGCACAGCAGGCGCCGACCACTCCTGCACCGACGATCACCACCTTGAAATTTGCCATCAGCGGACACCGCCAGCGGCTTCGATCGCCTGACGATATACATCGGTCGTTTCTCGGGCACAGGTTTGCCAATCAAAGGTCGTTGCATGCTTCCGGGCCAGATCCTGTCTTCTTTGGTCGTGCCCCAGCGCCCTCTGGAGCGCCCCGCCGATCGATATGGGATCATCGGGATCACAGACCTGAGCCTGTTCCCCTGCAATCTCTGGTGCTGCACCGGTATTGGAAACCACCACCGGCGTACCACAGGCCATCGCTTCCAGCACTGGCATTCCAAATCCCTCGTAGTGAGTGGGGTACAGCAGTGCCCGAGCCGAGGAGTAAAGGGCGGGCAATACATCGTCACCATGCCACCCGATCAGATGGATTCGACCCCGTCCTTCTCGCTCGATCAAACCGAGTATTTCATCGCCTCCAAATGACGGCTCACCGGCGATCACCAGTGGAATCTCCCCCAGATCTGCCGCAAGGAACCCCTCGATCATTCCGGGGATGTTTTTGCGGTTCGAGAGATCTCCAACGTAGATGACTGCGCCAGTTGGAACATTTCGGGCAGCGAGAATGCTTGCCGCTTCATCGGACGGGATCGGCTGGAACACCGGATCGATGCCATGATGAACCACGACAACCTTGCTCGGGTCACAATCGACACCTTCCAGAAAGTCGCGCCGCGTCGTTTCACTGACAGCGATGATGCGATGACATTCAATCGCCAGCGACTGGTAGGCCGCGATCTTCTTGTCCCGAAATTCCCTCGTCGAGTAGTGGAAGTCTCTCTTCTTCTGCGGAAGCAGATGCACCACGTCATGCAGCGTCGCCACTCTTGGTGATCTCCAGCGTGGCACTCTCGAATCGGTCACATGGACCACATCTGGTCGAGTCAACGCTGGCCACCACGGCTCCTGGATCCAGAAGTTACGAATCGTGGGGATTTTCAATCGGTGTCGATGGCGATGCAGGTGAGAACAACGAGTTCCGAGTGAAATCGTCGATCCAATCTGCTCCAGTGCCCGCGCCAGTTGGGCGGTATATCTCCCGATCCCTGTAGGTCGGGGAGTGCATGCAGCGGTGGCGTCTATGGTGATGCGCACGAGACCTCCGAGAGAAGGATAGGTCAGGATCTGTTACAGGTCGATGCCATGCCGAAAGGGATCATCCGGAGGGAAGTAAAGTGTTCCCTCTCCACACAAGGAGGCCTGCCCGTGAATCGTCGGTACGATCCCCTCGTCCGCCACCACGAAGGACCCGACGAAGCGAGTCCCCAGCACCCCGATCTGGTGCCACAAATCCCCCTCTTTCAGCGTCCCTTTCTGATACTCGCACGCCATCGTGGCACTGGTGCCGGTCCCGCACGGGGAGCGATCCCATTCTCGACCAGGGCAAAGAACGAATGATCGGGTTCCCTGGCCCTGCCCCGCCGGCAATGACTGATGCAATTCTATATGATCGATTTGCTCACCGTTGGATCCACGGATTCCTGCACCATCCAGTGCGTCTCGAATTCGACTGGCGACTTCAGTCAATGCAGAGACATGTTTCGAATCCACCTCGATGCCTGGAGTCTCGGCGATGAAAAACCAGTTTCCGCCCCAGGCAATATCTCCGGTCACCGAACTCCCGTCTTCGAGAGTCACCGTGCAATCTGCCGCACATCGATAACTGGCGACATTTCGCAGTGAAATCTCGCCATCTTCTGCCAGATTCAAGCCGACAACTCCCGCAGGAGTTTCCAGCTGGCAATCCCCAGCCTCGATGCGCCCCATGTGCCGGAGAGCTTCGACAACTCCCATCGCGCCATGGCCACACATTGCCAGAGCACCGACGTTGTTGAAGAAGATCACTCCCGCCTGGCAGTCTTGCAGGGAGCTCTCGAGCAGAAGTGCTGCGACCATCGCCTCGTGTCCTCGTGGCTCGCGAACGATTCCGGCTCGAAGCGAGTCATGATCTCTAAACAACACATCTCTCTGATCGCTGATGCTGCCCGATCCGAGATCAGGAAAACCACCTGTGATCACACGGGTCGGCTCCCCTGCAGTGTGAGTGTCGATGTAGTGAATCGGAGAAATTGCCATCGCTAGAGAACCCGTGCCACCAGTAGACCCTGACGCATCGGCAGGATGGTCCCCTGGAGCCTGGGATCTGTCGCCACGATCCGGTTGAACCTGTCGATGGCGACCCGGCTCGGTTCGCCATCGATGGCATCCGGAATCCACCCGTCTCCAGCCCCCAATACGTTGTCAGCCACGATCAGGCCGCCGCTTCTCATCAGAGGCATTGCCGCCTCCAGGTATCCCGGGTACTCGGTCTTGATCGCATCGAGAAATAACAGGTCACAATTCCCCACACCGAGTTCTTCGACCAGTCGAGGCAGCAGTTCCAATCCTTCACCTAGACGGACATCGATCCTTGATTCGCCTGCGCGCTCGATCGATTTCCGGGCAAAATCGGCATGATCTTCAGAGGATTCGACGGTCACGATTCGACCATCTTCACCGAGGCCCTGCGCCAAGGCGATGGCGCTCGCACCCCCAAGAGTCCCCACTTCCACAATCAGTTTCGCTCCACCAGATCTCGACAATGATGCAAGCAAAGAGAGCCACCGTCCGACTCCCGCGCCGACCGAAATCGCTGGAAGTCCTGCTTCCATTGAAGCTTCATGCTCTCGATCCCATCGATCCGTGTCATCACTGAAGAGTTGATCGATGTACTGATGGGTCCGCTCCCAGCGTTGCTGGGTCATACCTTCACTGGAAGAATCCGCCATCTCTTCACTTCTCCTTCGTATCTCAGAGAACTCGCTTCGCCTGCAAATTTTCGTCGAGTTTGGCCAGGAATTCTTCGGTGGTCATGAATGGAGTATCCGGCCCGACCAGCAGTGCCAGATCCTTGGTCATGTGCCCCGACTCCACCGTCTCGATGCAGACATCCTCCAGATCCGCTGCGAATTTCCGGAGATCATCGTTTCCGTCGAGCTTTGCCCGATGGGCAAAGCCACGGGTCCAGGCGAAGATGCTGGCGATCGGGTTGGTCGAGGTTGGATTGCCCTTCTGATGCTCTCGATAGTGGCGGGTCACGGTCCCGTGGGCCGCTTCCGCCTCGACCGTCTTGCCATCCGGGGTCATCAGAACGCTGGTCATCAGACCCAGTGAGCCAAATCCCTGTGCCACGGTATCCGATTGAACGTCACCATCGTAATTTTTGCACGCCCAGACGAAACCACCATTCCACTTCATGGCACAAGCCACCATGTCATCGATGAGTCGGTGCTCGTAGGTGATCCCCGCATCTTCAAAGGCGGACTGGAACTCCTCGTCGAACACTTCCTGGAACAGATCCTTGAACCGCCCATCATAGGCCTTGAGAATTGTGTTCTTGGTCGAGAGGTAGACGGGCCACTTCCGCTGCAATCCGTAATTCATGCATGCACGAGCGAAACCGCGAATCGATTCATCGTAGTTGTACATTCCCATGGCGATCCCTGGTTGATCGAATTGCATCACCTCATAGTTCTGGACTTCTCCCCCCTCGCTCGGGGTGAAAGTCATCGACAGCGTTCCAGCACCGGGGACCAGAAAATCTGTCGCTCGATACTGGTCACCATGTGCGTGGCGACCGATGACAATCGACTGGGTCCAGCCAGGTACCAGGCGAGGTACATTTTCACAGATGATGGGTTCGCGGAAAACGGTGCCGCCGATGATGTTTCGAATGGTTCCGTTGGGAGATCGCCACATCTTTTTGAGGCTGAACTCCTCCACCCTCTGTTCATCCGGTGTGATGGTGGCGCACTTGACTCCAACGCCGTACTTGAGAATTGCATTGGCAGCATCGATGGTGATCTGATCGTCGGTCTGATCGCGGCTTTCCACTCCCAGATCGAAGTACTTGAGGTCGACATCGACATAGGGAAGGATCAGACGATCCTTGATGAACTGCCATATGATGCGAGTCATCTCGTCCCCATCGAGTTCGACGACAGGATTCTCCACCTTGATCTTCTCTACCTTGATCTTTTCCACCGAACGCTCCTGACAACCCGGATCATCCGGGGAGTGGCTAGTTATGATTCTCCAGATGCTCCGATTCTAGGATCTGGCTGCAGCCGGGGAAAGCGGACCCGAACGGTATCCTACTTCTGGCACCCCGAGCAGAAAAAGAGCGATCGCTGGCCCTTCACGACCCGGCGAATCGAGCCTTCACAGCGGCTACAGGTCTCTCCCGCTCTCCCATACACCTCGAAGTGATGCTGGAAATAGCCCGGTTCTCCATCCGGTTGGACATAGTCATTCAAGGTGGTGCCCCCCTGGATCACGGCCCGCGAAAGTACATCCTGGATCGCTTCCCCCAGTCGCTGGTAACGCTGGAGAGAAATGCGTCCGCAGCGGCGATCGGGACGAATCCCTGCCTGCCACGCCGATTCATTGGCATAGATGTTACCGACCCCTGCGACCACCTTCGGATCGAGCAGGAAGTCCCTCAATCGAAGATTTCTTCCGCGCGAGCGGTGAAAGAGGATCTCCCCCAGCTGCTCCTGTTCGAGCGGCTCCGGTCCAAGATCCCTCAGTAACGGGTGCTGGCTCGGATCTTCTCCGGCCCAGATCACCAATCCAAATCGACGGGGATCGTGATAGCGCAACTGTCGACCACCCTCGAGAAACCAGATGACATGATCATGAGTCCGCTGTTCCTCCTCCTCGGCGACGATTCTCAAACTTCCCGACATCCCGAGATGGATCAACAATTGTCCCGCTGTGGTTTCCAGCAGCAGGTACTTGGCGCGTCGTTTGGTCTCCAGAAAGGTGGATCCTCGTAATCTCTCATCGAGGTCCCCCGGAACCTGCTGGCGCAGGCGAGAGTTTCGAACCACCACTTCCTCGATGCGGCGGCCACGGATCTGCTCGGCAATCCCCCTGCGGGTCGTCTCCACCTCTGGCAGTTCTGGCACGAGAATCGCCCCTTTCTGGAGATCCCGACAATTGATGAGAAAAAATTTTCAGTCGCCTCGGGAGTGGCTCAATCGGTAGCATGACCATGATTAGAGTGGTTTCCAGCATTCGAAATCTGTCTTCCCGAGAAAAGAGGGCTTGAAACCAAAGCCCATTGCCGTGTACCCGTTAACCACAACACCTGTTGCCGAGCGCCCGGCAACGGAGAGAGGGCCGATAACATCATGCCTACACGGCTCGTGATCGTAGAATCTCCGACCAAAGCCAAGACCATCGAGAAGTATCTCGGTGACGATTACGTGGTCGAAGCCAGTGTCGGACACATTCGCGATCTCCCCTCGAAAGCCAGTCAGGTTCCAAAAGAACTGAAGGACAACCAGGTGGTCACCGGCATCACCAAGGATTTCGAGGCGATCTACATCCTCGACGAGGACAAGAAATCGACCGTCAGTGCGATTCGAAAGCAGATGAAAACTGCCGATGAATTATATCTCGCCACTGACGCAGACCGCGAAGGAGAGGCGATCTCCTGGCATCTACTCGAGGTCCTCAAGCCTCCCAAGGATATGCCGATCAAACGTCTTCGCCTCGGTCAGATCACAAAGAGTGCACTGCAGAAGGCCATCTCCGAGCCAGAGGAACTGGACACCCAACTGGTCGAGGCACAGGAAGCCAGAAGGCTCGTCGACCGATTGTATGGTTACCCCGTGTCGAATCTGTTGTGGCGCAAGGTGGCTCAGGGCTTGTCTGCAGGTCGCGTTCAAACCGTTGCGATTCGTCTGCTGGTCGACAGAGAGAAGGAGCGGCTGCTCTTCGTTCCGGCTGTTTTCTGGGATCTCGATGCGGTCTTCAGAACTGGATCCGGTGAGACCATCGAGACCAAGTTGCTTGGACTCGGCGGCCAGCCAGTCGCGCAGAGCAAGGATTTCGGGGACGACGGCCAGCTGAAGAAGGAATCCACCGGGTGTCGGGTGCTCGATGGGCCCGAGGCCGAGGCCTTACGCGATCGATTCCACTCATCTACCTTTTCCATCTCCTCCCTCGAAGAGAAGCCCTACTCTCGTAAACCACCGATACCTTTCATCACCAGTGGGCTCCAGCAAGAAGCGAGTAACCGGCTCGGATATTCCCCTTCCCGGACGATGCGCTCGGCCAGCGCGCTGTTCCAGAAGGGCTTCATCACCTACGTCCGTACCGACAACTACGTGCTCGCCCCTGAAGCGATGCAAGCGATCGAGAGTCTGATCCACCAGCGGTTCGGGGCGAATGAACATGCACCAAGGAACTTCCAATCCCTTTCGGAAGGTGCCGGCGGTGAACATGAACCGATTCGCCCGGCTGACTTCGTCGATCCTGAAGAAGTCGCGAAAAAGGTCGGTGAAGATGAGGGGCGCCTCTACGAACTGATCTGGAAACGAACTGTAGCGACCCAGATGAAACCAGCGACCGGTCGAACCGTCATCGTTGAGGTCGAGGAAGACCACGCCGATGCGGCGCGCTATCAGGCGCGAGGCACCGTGATCGACAATCCGGGATTCCTCAGGGTCGATCCCGCTGGAACCAAGGAGACCATCCTCCCCCCGGTGACTGTCGGTGATCGGGTCGAGGTGGCAGAACTGAATCCAGAAGAACACCGAACCCAGCCGATTGGACGCTACACCGAGGCGGGGTTGATCAAGGAGATGGAAAAACGCGGCATCGGTCGCCCCAGTACCTATGCCGCGATCATCGACAGAATCCAGTCTGCGGCATACTCCTTTCGCAGGAACAAGGCGCTGGTCCCGACCTGGACCGCCTTTGCCGTGGTGCGATTGATGGAGGAGCACTTCGCTCACATCGTCGAATACAGTTTCACCAAGAAGATGGAAGACGACCTCGACCAGATCGCCAAGGGACAGCGAAATGGCCAGCAATACCTGAAGGCCTTCTGGTCTGGCAATGGAACCAAAGGACTCGAAGGACTCCTCGAGTCCGGCCTCGAGACCATCGACCCTTCCCAGATCTGCCGCTTCCCGATGCCCTTTGGAGCCGGAGATCCATGGAAGTTCCGTGACCAGGAAGTCATTCTCCGGGTCGGTCGATACGGCCCCTACCTCGAAGCAGGTGAGGTGCGAGGCAACATTCCAGAGGAACTTTGCCCCGATGATCTCGACCTCAGCAAGATGAGCGAAATCATGGAAGCGGGAGCTCGCAAGGATGAACCGATCGGGCAATGCAGTGCCACCGGCAAACCCATCTTCATCAAGAGCGGTCGCTTCGGCCCCTACATCCAGCGCGGAGATTCCGAGTCGGAAGAGAAACCCGAGTTCGCATCGCTGCTGAAGGACATGGAGCCGCAAAATGTCACCACCGACATTGCGATTCAACTGCTGCAGTTGAAAGAGGGTCGTATCTGTGGCTCGACCGTCGAAGGTGAAGAGATTCGAGTCTTCAATGGTCGCTACGGTCTCTACATCAAGGCAGGAAAAGAAACTCGTAGTCTTACCGAGGGAGATGATCCGTTCACCGTCGATGAAGAGCACTGCCGGACGTTACTGGCACAGCCGAAGCAACGAGGCCGAGCGGCAGCCAAGCCACCGATCCAGACCTTCGAGGACGTCATCGAACTCGAAGGGGCCACCATCATGATCAAAGACGGACGCTTCGGTCCGTATGCCACCGATGGCGAGACCAATGCAACTCTCGCCAAGGATCAGGATCCACAGAAGATCTCCTCCTCCCAGGCAGCTCAACGCATCCTCGACAAGCGCGAGCGTGATGCCAAGAAGGGCAAGAAGCCCCGGAAGAAAACTGCAAAGAAAAAGACTACGAAGAAGACCGCAAAGAAAAAGACTACGAAGAAGACTGCAAAGAAGAAGACCACGAAAAAGAAAACCGCAAAGAAAACCACCAAGAAGAAAAGCAGCGAGTGAGAGGGGCGCTGGCCACTCCACTGCTCTTCTGCCTCGGGTTGGGGTCACTCCTGGGATGTGCAGGGGGGCCCAGAAAAGCGCTAGAAGCGCCGACCCCCACCTCCCCCATCGAGATGCAATGGAACGAATCCAGGGATCAACTGGTGATCCGGACTGAAGAGGGTCCCATCTCGACCTTGAGACTCGATCAGTCGCGTCCCTGTCTTTTCCCTCTCCATTCACCCTCGGGCTCGATGGTTCTCCGTCGCCATCCGATCGAACCCGCTGCCAGTGACGAGCAGCAAGATCATCCCCATCACGCCGGAGTTTGGATCGCCCACGGCTCCGTCGATGGACACGATTTCTGGCATGGAAAAGAGACGCGGCAAGTCCCCCGTGATTGGTCATCCTTCCTGCTCGAAGATGGTCAGATCCTGGTGGCCTCGGGCAAACTGGACTGGATGGCTGGGGATAAAAAAGTCATCGAGGAAATACGCACCTACGATATTCGCGCGGAGGAGCGTCTCCATCGGATTGAAATCTGGAGCCTGTGGAAACCCGGGGGTGAAGAGGCGGTCCGGATCGGAGATACGAAGGAGGGTACCTTTGCCCTTCGACTCGCCCCGACCCTGCGTGTCGATGGACCTGTGGCCGCCGGAACTAGTTTCAATTCGAACGAACAATCGTGTGGCCAGATCTGGGGAAAGCGTGCTCGCTGGGTTGCGTACACCGGCCCCGTGAATGGCCAGCGGGTCACCGTGGCATTGCTCGACCATGAGGATAACCCGAGACACCCGACCTGGTGGCATGCGCGAACCTACGGGCTGGTCGCCGCCAATCCCTTCGGTCAGCACGATTTCGAGAACAAGTCCGCCGGATCAGGAGATCTGGTGATCGGTCCTGGAGAGGATCTTTTCTTCCGTCATCAACTGCTCATCTTCGAGGGGTCGGTGACTCCTGAAATGATCGACCAGGAATGGGATCAGTTCTCAAACCACTAGCCATCCTCCGTTCCCCTATATTGTTTGCCGCTGCTGTCACCTCTATCATTCGCTTCATGATGAAAACCACTGCCTTCATGCTCTGTATTACACTGTTGCAGATCGCTCCTTCCCTTTCTGCAGCACCCGATGCCACCGCTGCAGAACTCACCGGAGCCTGGCGCGGGATCATCGATCCTGACGGTACCTCCATCGAACTGATCTTCCACATCTACTCCTCGGCAGATGATGGCTGGGTAGGAACCGTCGATACTCCCGCCCAGAACTCCTTCGGGCTTCCTCTCGGTGGAATCTCCATCGATGAAGATGGTCGCGTGATCATCTCGGTCACTGCCAGTGGCGCAGTGTTCGAGGCGAAATTGACTTCGAAGGGCGATGAGTTGCAAGGCACCTGGAAGCAACGCGGGTCCGAACTGACTCTCCACTGCCAGAGAATCGATACACTTCCAGCGCTGCCTGCTGAGATCGCCATGGCGCTCTCTGGTTCCTGGGAAGGTGTACTCCCGGTGGGCACCGTCCAGTTACGAATCCACCTCCATCTCGAACGCACCGTGGACCAGTCACTTTCCGGGTTCATGGTCAGCCCCGACCAATCTCCGACGCAGATCTCCGTAACACGAGTCGACTTCCTGCAGGATCGAAGAGTCCGAATCTGTGTCGGTGAAGCATCCGTGAGGTTTGAAATGGATCTCTCCGCCTCCGGAGATGAACTCCAGGGCTCCTTCCTGCAAGGCCGTTCGAAGTTCGACATGTCGCTGACAAGAGTGGAACAACTCAGTGAGTTGCGCCGCCCCCAGCAACCGAAACCACCCTTCCCCTATCGATCGGAAGATGTCTCCTACGCCAATCCGACCGCAGGAATCACCTTCGGGGGAACCCTGACGATTCCTCAGGGTCAGGGACCCTTCCCCTGTGTCCTGCTGATCACCGGCTCGGGCTCTCAAGACCGCGACGAGATGATTTTCGAACACCGCCCCTTCCTGGTCATCGCCGACCACCTCGCTCGAAGAGGGATTGCCGTACTGAGGGTAGATGATCGGGGTGTGGGAAAATCCACTTCCGGAGGCGAGCCTGAAAAGGCCACCACGGAAGACCATGTCGGGGATGTGCTGAGTGGATTCGAATATCTCAAGGGACGCTCCGAGATTGACGGCACCCAAATCGGACTGATGGGACACAGTGAAGGTGGGGTGATCGCTCCGCTGGCTGCAGTGAAGAATGAGGATATTGCTTTCATCATCCTGATGGCCGGTACCGGAATCCGTGGCGACCTATTGCTGGTGAAACAAAATGAGCTGATCTCTCGTGCCAGCGGTGTCGAACAGCAAGAGATCGACAGCGGGCTGAAACTCTCGCGACAGTTGTTCGCCTTGCTTCGAGAAGATGACATCTCCAAAGAAGTCACCCGTTCGAAGATTGAAGCCTTGCTACGAGAGTCGCCTGACCTCCCCGAAGGAGAAGCAGGAGATGCGGAAGTGGCGAAGACGATCGCAGAACTGGAAATTCCCTGGATTCGCTGGTTCGTTCGCCACGACCCCGCTCCAATCCTCGAAAAGGTCCGCTGTCCGGTACTTGCGATCAACGGTTCCCTCGATCTACAGGTGCCTTGCAAGGATAATCTCGCTGCGATCGGTGGTGCGCTGAAACGGGGTCTGAATCCTGATTACGAAGTGGTCGAATTCCCTGGCTTGAATCACCTGTTTCAGCACTGCAAAACGGGATTGCCTTCGGAATACGGCGAGATCGAGGAGAGCTTTTCAGTCGAAGTGCTGGAGAAGATGACGACGTGGATCCTACTGCGGTTCGGAAAGAAAATCTGATCGATCGATTTCGGTTCTCTGGATGAGAACTCAGAGATGGAAAGTTTAGGAACTGATATGAAGATAATTCCTGTGTCGATTCTCTTCTTGAGTGTGCTGGTCTTGCATCCAGGTTGCTCCACGACTCCCAGCGTCACTTATTCACCAGAGTCTGCTGTTGAAGCCTTCTCTCGATTCAGCGCACTGGAAGGAGACTGGAACTCGACTCCCGATCCATCGGACATGCCTCCATCCATCGTCAATTACCACACCATCGCCAACGGCAGTGCCGTCGTAGAGACGGTCTTCAAGGGAACACCCTTCGAGATGAGTACGGTCATCTTTCTCGACGGAGACCGTCTTCTCATGACGCACTACTGTGCCGCCAGGAATCAACCACACATGAAGGCCAGCGAGATCACCAAGGGCAGCGTCTACTTCGTGACCGATCATGTGACCAATCACGATGACCCCAGCGATCTGTACATGGGGGAGGCGGAATGGATCTTCACCGATGAGAATCATCTCACCACCAGATGGCGCACATTCCAGGATGGCGAGGCCGGGGACCCCCACATCTTCAACATGACGAGAATCGACTAGCAGTCGTCTCGCTAGCTGAAGAAGTCGTCGACCGCCTCCGCCTTGACCAGTTCCCGCGGCTGCTTCAGGTGGTTGAGCACCATCGTCTCCGGCTCGATGCCAAAGGAATGGTAGATCGAGGCGAGCAGTTGCTTCGGATGGACCGGGTCGCTCAGAGGTGCCGAGCCGGTCTCGTCCGATTCCCCGTGGACGTAACCACGCTTGATCCCGGCGCCGGCCATCACCGCAGTGTAGCAGTAGGGCCAGTGATCGCGTCCGTCGTCGGTGTTGGCATTGCCCGAGGTGCTGACTCCTCGCTGGGGACTTCTACCGAACTCCCCCACCGCCACCACCAGGGTTTCATCGAGCATTCCACGCTGATCCAGGTCCTCGATCAGTGTGGCTAGCCCTGAATCGAGCATCGGAGCCGATTGCGTTTTCATTCGCTTGGACAGGTCGACATGCACATCCCATGAATGATTATCAGAGTTGGCGACCTTGGGCCAGATCACCTCTACCACACGGGTACCAGCCTCGACCAGTCTCCGTGCCAGCAAGCAACTCTGCCCGAAGGTATTTCTGCCATATCTCTCTCGAAGTTTGAAAGGCTCTTGATCGAGATCAAACGCCTCGCGCGCCTTGCCAGACACGATCAGATTGATCGCCTTCGAGTAATAATCGTTGAGTTGATAATCCTCCACAGCCTTGTCGATCTCTGGCATCGCATCGTTGATGGCATCTCTGATCCTGGACCGCCTCTGTAGCCGATGGGCGAAGACGCCGGGAGCCATCGAGAGATCATCGACCTTGATCTTGTCCATCTTGGTCATGTCCAGATCATCCCCGGGTGGAAACAGATTGTAGGGCTCATAGGACTTTCCGAGGAACCCTGCCGTGCCCCCTTTACCCACCACATTGCTCTCTTGAAGTGGTCTCGGCAGCATCACAAAGGGAAGCATTGGAGCTTCTGGTGGTCGCATCCTGACCAGTTGGGATCCGAAATTGGGGAAGTCCTTAGGACTGGGCGGTTCCAGTTGTCCCGATGGACTGACCTTGTCCGTGGTGTATCCAGTCATCATCTGATAGATCGCAGCGGTATGGTTGAAGAGCCCCTTGGGTGTGTAACTCATCGAGCGAATCATCGTCATCTTGTCATTGATCTGGGCGAGCCTCGGGAGCAACTCGGTGAAGTGAACTCCAGGTATCTTCGTCGGGATGGTGTCAAACACACTCTTGACGTTATCGGGTACGTTTTCCTTAGGATCCCACAGATCGATGTGACTCGGTCCCCCTTGCAGGTAGACCATGATGATGCTCTTCGCCTTGGCCCACCCTGGGGCACCATTGACCACCTCCCTGGCCATCGCCTGCAATTCGAAGACCGAACCCAGTGTCAAACCGAGGAATCCAGCACCACCGATACGCATCAGATCTCGGCGTGTGACCTGCCCTGAATCACAGAGGTCGGAACAATCATCTCCTGGTACTCGTAGCATCTGGGCCCCTTTCGGGCACGGGTCCGATCAGCGGTTAAAGAGAAATGCCGGACTGTTGATCAGCGCCCAGGCGATGTCTTGCACCAGCGTGAGTCGTCGGCTCTTCAATTGCGCTTCACTCAGTTTCATCGCTCGTTCGAGTCGCATCAACTTCGAATCTGGAGATGTGGGAACCTCGACTCGAGCCAGCTTCTTGCGTAATTTCAACAGTTCAGGATCAACCGGTCGTGGCATTTTCGCATCCGAGACCTTCTTCTGGTGCTCTTGAGAACCCGGATCGTTCTCTGTGAAGTATCCCAGCAACTTCCCGCGCTGATCCTCACTGCGAGCGTCCTCCGAGATGTCAACGATGCTGGCGATATCGATCGGCAATCCGATCTCCACTGGGACCTGGGAAGTGGTCACCCAGATCCGAAATTTTCCCAGTACATGATTGGCATCGTAATTCTGATGAAGGGTGAAGGTCAAAGTCGAACCTACGGCGCCGATCGGCCGTGTCAGTTCATAGGTAGCATTCTTGTCCGATCCCATCTTTGGCGAGATCGCCCACCCAGAGTTGTCGATCTTTCCATCGATGGAGAATCCAACATCGTAACTGGACTGGCTGAAATCCGCCTTGGGATGGTGCAATGCCACTCTTGTGGGCTGCGGAACATCTTCCCCGACTGCTGCTGGAGTCCAATCGAGTTGAAACTCGGAGAGAACAAAGTTGCCGTTACCCCGACCCGGTCCGCCTCCCGGTAAACCAGGATCAGCCAGCGCTTCGATGCGAACTGCAGTGATCGCAGCCAGGTCAGTCGGGGCCGTGAAGGTGTAGGTCCCCATCCCCAGCTCGCCGGTGGCACGGACCGCTCCATCTTCTTCGAGGGTCAAGGTCGAACCACTCGATGCCTGCAACTTCTCCGGCATCAGCAACTCCCAGCGGGTCGACTGCGCCTGCATCTTTTCCCACTCCAGTAGCTTCTCCGGAATCGTCTTGCCATAGGCCAGCTGCTCGGTGGTGGCCAGTGCAATCGCTTGCTGCTGCTTCCGGTCGAGCTCTTCTTCTCTCGGTGCGATGCTCAGTTCGAACTCTGTCACCTCGCCTTTCGCATCGGCGATGTTCGACTGTCGAGAAACTTCTCTCGCCGCGGCGAGTTCTGCGGCCACCACCTGGTACGACTGGTAATCTCGCGTCAATGCGATGTGATCGGAATCGATCTCGCCTAGCAGCTTCAGTACCGCATCGATTTCCGCCGCCTTGGCCGGGCGGTTGAGGATTCTCAGATACAGCTGTTCGATCAGAGTTCCATCATCTTCATGCTGATCGACCAGATGGGAGATGACATTATCAGGGTCACTGATCGCCTGATCCACGGTCGGTCCAGTCACCAGAGCCATGACACTATCGAGACCCAAGGCATCGGAGCGGTCGCATTCACAGGCGCTTTCTCGCGCGGATCGACCGAGTGTGCTCAGGAATCCGTCCTTCAACTGGATTCCTACATCGGGTAACGCTGCCGCACGGGTTCCTTCCGGAACACCTGGGATCTTGGCGCTCGCCCCCAGCACCTGGTAGATCGAATCGTAGAGTACCTCTGCGGGCAATCTGCGAGGGATCGCATGGGAGTAATTGATCTGATCTTGCTGGTTCCATTGGTTTGCCGCGATGGAAAGTTGATAGGTTCTCGACCTGCAGATCTCCCCGATCAAGGTTCTCACATCGAAGTCGTTCTCGACGAAGCGAGTGGTCAGGAACTCGAGCAATTCTGGATTCGATGGCGGATTTCCGGCTCGGATGTCATCCAGGGGGTCGATCAAGCCGACTCCGGTCAGATATCCCCAGATGCGATTGACGTAACTCCTGGCAAAATACGGATTATTCGCAGACGTCATCCATGCTGCCAACTGCTCCCGCCGAGTTGCACCTGGATCGACGGTGAAATCGACCGGGAAGGGAAATTCTGGTGTGGTCTCCTGCCGGGTCCTGTCATGAACCACCTCTCCAGTTTCCTTGTCGGAGATGATCTCGTAGAGCGGCTTGCTTCCCTCCACTGCAGTGCCACCAATCTTCGCATCGCCACCCGCCGGGTCGGGTTTCAGATCGACACGAGCAAAGTAGGCGGCCAGTTGATAGTACTGATCCTGGGTCCAGCGCTCGAAAGGATGATCGTGGCACTTGTTACAGTTGAATCGGGTTGCGAGGAACAACTGAGTGGTATTTTCCATCGTTTCAGCGGGCGTTCGAAGGATCTTGAAGTAGGAAGCAGGAGGATTTTCCTTGTTGGATCCATTGGCAGTGAGAATCTGATGAACGAACTGGTCGTAGGGCGCGTTGGATTCGACCTGCTCATGAATCCACTGGCGGAAACTGGAAGCGCCCTCCTTGCCCAGATACTTGCCGTTGACCTGCAGCAGATCTGCCCAGCGATTGCCCCAGTGAACAACGTAGCCTTCAGATCCGATCAATTCATCGATCAACGCTTCGCGCTTGATCTTACTTTCTCGCTCATCTTCCAGAAATCCCATCACTTGCTCCACGGTCGGAGGCAAGCCCACCAGGTCTAACGAGACACGGCGCAAAAATTCGGCATCCGTGCAAAGAACAGAAGACTGGAGTTTCATTCGCTTCCACTTGTCGGCAACAAAACCATCGATGGGATTGAAGATCTCTGGTTCCTGCCACTCGAATCGCGATCGATCCCCCATCACCGTCAATGTTGTTGCCGCATACGCCCCCTCAAAACGAGCCAGAAGCGGCGCCTCCCCCCTTCTTTCGGTCGAGACCAGCCCCGCTGCATTACACCGAGCGACCTCGATGTTCCCGCTGCTGACAAAAGCCTCGGCGGTCACATCTCTCTTCGATCCATCATCATAAAAGGCGGTGATTCGTAACTGCTGCGTATCGCCGATTCGCTGAATCGTTGGATTCTTCGGCATTACCTCGATCCTGGCGACCCTCTCCACTTGCTGGTCCAGTGGGCAACCCGCAGCAATCCAGTCCCGAAGCATCTGGTAGTACTCCGAGTCGACGGTGAATCGCTGTCCACCTTCATGAGGCACAGCCCCGGTCGACTTCAGCAGCATCAAACTGTCATCTGCAGAAGCAAAGTTGATCCTTCGTCCTGCGTGATCATCGGAAAACGCCCTGACATCGACCAGTGGGTCGTACCCCCGGAGAGACAGTTTGAATCCGTTTTTCCCATCTTTAGAGCCGTGGCAGGAGCCGCCATTGCAGCCGGCCTTGGAGATGATTGGATTGATGTCTCGGATGAAGTTTGGCTCGAAGGCCACTTCTTGACCTGTGATGGCCACCGGGATCTCTATCTTTTCACCTTCGTGAACGATTTGAATGCTGGCCTGGCCATCGGAGAGAGCCCTGACCAGTCCGCCAGATACCGAAGCGATCGGATCGGACAACTCGTATCGCACTTGATGTGTCAGGTCGATGGTGTGCCCCGAAGCGAGCACTCCGGTGACCAGCAACTGCTGATATCGATACTTCTCGGAGATCTCGACCGTCGGCGGGTCGACCACCATTCCGATCAACTTCTTTCCCCGATCTCCAGACATCGGCGCAGACATCATCATCCGCAACAAGGTCCCTTTCTCTCCATCGAGAATGCGGACCAGTCCATCCGCACTACCGATGGCGATCTCTTGCCTCTGTGGATGCCAACAGAGCGAATAGATCGGAGTGTCGAAATCGATGGTGGCAAGCATCTCGATGTCCCGAGAGTGGAACTCCTCGATTTTTTTCTTCTCCGCTGCATTGCGAGAAGTGGAGACCTTTTCGAGAATCCCCTTCATCCCCTCGGGAAGCGTTCCGTCAAAATCACTGCTATAAATCGTCACCTGGCCATGACCATCGAGGCTACTTCCAGCGGCGATGCGCTTCCCATCGCCGCTGTATCCCAGGCTGAACACTCGGCCGATCATCGGCGGAAAGGACCTCAGAAGATTCGAGTTGTCGCCGATGACGCGCTTGACCTCACGGTGGATTCTGTAGATCTGCGGTGTCCCATCCGATCCACCGACCAGGATCTCTTCCTTGGCCGGGTGGCGATCGACCGCTGCCAGCCCACCCTTGAGAATCGCCGGTGTGATCGAGGTGATGTTGTCGATGAATCGCTGCGTCTTCACCTCTGTCAACTTTGCAGTCATGTCCCGTCCGACGGAGATCACATGGCTTCCATCGAGAGAGAAGACAGTATCGAGAGTCCAGTCCGAGGATGCTCCATTGAAGAGAACCTGCTGACCGCTACTGGCATCGATGGCCCGAACCGTATTGTCTCCGCAGCCAAACGCAATCAACTGGCCATCGGGGGACCAGCTGGCGCCATACACCGTGTCGAAGGTGACCGGCACCGAGACCGACAAGATCCACTTCTCGGTATTCCACACCTGAACTTCACCCATGCGACCCGGCAAGCCGCCAGTCACGGCCAGTTTCTTTCCATCGGGAGAAAATCGAACCGATTCGATCCGCTCCGAGAGCCCGACCAGTCGCTCGATGATGGTCGAACTCTCGACATCGTGGATCAACACCTCGTGATATCCGGAGACGGCAAGCCAGCGACCATCTGGAGAGTAGTCGAGAGCGGTCACCATCGGAGGAGATTCGTATACCGGAAGATGATCCGAGTCATACTTCTGCACAGCATTTTCGGGGGTGTCGTCCAGCGCACCCTGACCGATCCAGGCCCGGATCAAATCGATCTGGGCTGGATTCAGCGGATCCCCCTTCTTCGGCATCTCCGATTCACCATCGATGGGGGTGATCATTTCGACCAGTTCACTCTGGTCCGGCTGATGAGCCACGATCACAGGATGATCCCCACTGCCGGAGAGCAAAGTGCCAAAACTGGTCATCACGTAGCGACCCTTGGCTTTTGCTGGCTGATGGCAACCATGGCAATTGGCCTGAAAGATGGGACGGATGTCGCGATAGTAACTGACCGGAGAAGTCGAGTACTCGGTCGGCTCGTCTGCCTGGACGAGGAGAGCAGGCCAGACGATTCCGCTCGCGATGCCGAGGCCAAGTGCCATGCATCGGAACCAATTTGAGTTGAGTATTTTCACTCGGCTGATCTCCATTTCGGGCCCTTCTGTGAGCCAGAAGATAGGGTACCAGAGTGTCACGGGGAGAGTCAGGAGGTACCTCTCCCCAACCGATGGCGAAAACTCGCTCTCGTGCCGCCTGTCTCGAGCGACTTCTACATTTATTTCCAAATCGACGAGAAACCGTGACTTATATCATTGCTCAGACTGTTCAGTTCCAGAATGGATGTGGCACCCACCTCCCCGACAGCCGTGCACTCGACTTCACCCACGGCGATGTCTATGTCGATAAGTTGCTTGGATGTCGCCGATCCTATCGAGTGGCTTCACCATCTGTTCTTCGGTACCCCTTGTCCCTGTTTCGCAGCCGTCGACGTCAATGACGATGAAGTGGTGAATATCGCAGATACCGGTGTCACTCCTCGAATACCTGTTCAATTCCGGCCCAGATCCACATTTCCCGTTCCCCAACTGCGGAAATGGTCTCGAATCTCTGACTCGCATCGAGGGTGGATGTCCGTAAATCCTTGCCAACTCGCTTCATGCACGAATTTCGGGAAAATTACCCGTCCAGACTCTCCTCCCATGATTCGCTCCGATAATTCTGTTGCTTGCTCCCCGATCCATAACTTTAATTGGAAGATGAGATGGCCCCATTCTGAGTGGCATCCATCCCCAGTGGCTCTGGGAAAGGTAGGACTTCATTGTCGAGGATTTTGCACTGCAGATACTCCAATTCATCACTGATCGCATGGAGTGCGCTCATGGTGATTCTGCTGCCTTGCGTACTCTGTTCCCAGAGCATTCCTTTCACCGATGAAGCGGCTACCAGGGGGCTAGATCTGTTTTACATCACCTCGGTTCCCGACGCCGGGTCCGGCTTTGGCGCGATCGATCTCGACCAGGATGGAGATGCCGATCTGGTCATCACTGGCCTGGCAGGACTGGTTCGATTTTACGAGAATGATGGTAACGGATACTTCATCGACCGAACTGCCGATGTCAATTTACCGGAGATGCCCACTGCCAATGCGGTGGCCACCGGAGATCCAGATGGTGATGGAGACCTGGATCTGCTGATTCTTTGCTGGGGCCAGCACGATTACTTTCTCCGAAATGACGGCGACTTCCTGTTCACTGACACCACCGAAGAGGTCGGCCTGATGACCAGTGGCAATACTTCAGGCGCAGCATTCGCTGACCTCAATGGCGACGACTGGCTCGACTTGCTCGTCGTGGGCTCCGCTCCTTCGACCGCAGGAGGGCCTGAATCCTCTCATGGGCATCTCTATTACAACAATGGAGATGGCACCTTCGAGGAGTCGGTGAATCCGCTCGAGCCGATCACTAACATCCTCGTGACCTTCCAGGGATTGCTTCAAGATTTTGACCTCGATGGAGATCTCGACATCTATCTCTCCAATGACAAGGGCTGTGTTGGCGACCCACAGAACTACATGCTGGAGAACTCAGATCCTTTTTACCTCGACCAGAGTGACCTCGGAGCGGGTGTCAGCATCTGTTCGATGGGCATCAGCACCGCAGATGTAAATCTGGATGGCTTGATGGACCTGTATTGCACCAATGTGAACGAAGCCCATCCACTTCTGATCAATCAAGGCGATTTCAGTTTCTACGATGCGTCCGACGATTACGGCATCTCTGAAGGGGCAGTGGGCTGGGCCAACTTTTTCTTTGACCATGGCCTCGACGGTGACCTCGATCTGTACGTGGTCGACAGCATGGCTCCCAATCGTTTCTTCGAGCAGATCGGCCCGATGAACTGGATCGACAACGCCTCGGAACTGAACCTTGCCGGCACTGGCCAGAGTTTCTGTGCAGTTCCTCTCGATGTAGACCTCGATGGAGACATCGACCTGGCTGCTCAAGATTGCCTGGGCTACTTCCACCTCTACATCCATCCAGATGAAGGCAATGGAAACTTCATTCGCCTCGATCCCGTGGCTCCGTTCCCCAATCACTTCGCAGTCGGATCCAGGGTCGAGCTAAAAGATGAAGCGGGAAATCTCTTCTTCGCCTCCCAGCGAGGTGCGGGTCAGCACTACCGGTCGGAAGGTGAAATGATCTTTCAACACGGTCTGGCAGCGGCAGAGACCGTGGCTCACTTGACTGTCACCTTCCCCGATGGTTCCAGCAGGAATTTGACCGATCTCCCCGCCAATCACACCTGGAAACTCTACCATTCCGATCTGCTGGGCGATGCCAACCGCGATGGATCGGTCGACCTGGAAGACTGCTCGCAGTTCCTGATTGCCGCTGCGGGTGACTTTATCCCCGGGTGCGAGATCTTTGACTTCGATGGAGACTCCCTGCTGAGCGTCAGCGACCTGGAGATGATGTTCACGCGACATGGGGGAATTCTGCCGGACTGCGATTCGGATGGTGTCAGCGATCTGATGGAGTTGTTCCTCGGTACCGAGACCGATACAGACGGCGACCTATTACCCGATTCGTGCGATAGCGATTTCATTCGAGGCGATGTGAACGTCGATCTCATCTTGAACATCGCCGATCCGATCCAGTTACTTCAGCACCTCTTCTTCGGTGAACCATGTTCCTGCATGGCAGCCATCGATATCAATCATGATGAACTGGTGAACATCGCCGATCCGGTGGCACTGCTGGGATACCAGTTCAACTCCGCCACCCCACCTGCCGCTCCATTTCCGGAGTGTGGCAATCTTGCAGGGGATCAGATTTGCCTCGACGGCGGCTGTCCCTGAGCCAGCGACGGCTCGGGCGTCGAGCCTTCGGTCACGGCAGTTTCACCATCGCATCGAATTGAACCCGCTGAGACCGCAGAGCCTCGACCCGCGCCTCCGGCGGACGATCGTGAGCTTCCAGCAACATCCAGCCATCCCATTGCTGCTGTCGTAACAACCCAAACAGCTTCTTGTAGGGATAACGCTGCTCATCGAGTCGTCTGACATGGAGGGTATCTGCGAGCCTCTGCCGAACCCTGGCGAAGTTGTGCTCGAGACCGTCTCCTGCCAGATCACTGTCATTGCTGTTCCAGCACACCCCCACTGCAGGATGATCCGCCACTTCCAGGATCCGTTCGATCAGCGGCAACCTGGCACAGGAGCCATGAACCTCGAGTCGAATCTGCTGACCGATGTCCGCCGCTTCCTTGCCCAGTTGTTGCAAGGCGCCACCGATGCGTTCGATGGTACGACCCAGTTCTTCCCCTTGCGGGCACTGATCCGGCTTCACCTTGACTCCACTACCGCCGATCTCGGCACTCAGTTTGAGAAAGGCACGGGTGGCGTCCATCGCAGCCTTCAACCTGGCGGGATCTTGGTGATGCAATTTTTCATTGCTGCCAATACCGACACAGGTCACCGGCGAATCGTCGAAGCGTTGCTTCACCTCGATCCTCTGCTGGGGAGTCAGATCCGGCTCGACCCCGTGTGCATGGGTCGTGCGAAGTTCGACCCCCTCGAGGCCGGAGGATTTGCAACTGTCGATCAGCCGTGGCAGTGAGAGATCCTGCCCCCACAGGTAGGTGACCAGTCCAAAGCGAAATCGAGCGGCGGGGAGGGGGTCCGGTTCATCCGCGGACAACCACTCCTCGAACACGCCGCCAGTGGTGGCGAGAAGACCGCCGGCAGCGAGACCTTGCAGGACTCGCCTCCGATCGATTCGATCCCCTGTTCGATGCTCTGTTCGATGCTCTGTTCGATGCTCTGTTCGACGCTCTGATCGATGCTCTGGT
>Ga0209362_1000545_pt1 | contig 33610 bp, 32 predicted proteins | sample SaaInlV_165m_DNA_FD_184680 | JGI IMG/M metagenome (GOLD analysis project Ga0209362, IMG submission 184680) | Marine microbial communities from expanding oxygen minimum zones in the Saanich Inlet - Saanich Inlet SI037_S3LV_110m_DNA (SPAdes)... | ecosystem: Environmental > Aquatic > Marine >... | reverse complement strand
GTGGCTCTTAAGGGGGGGTGGGGGGGCGGAGTTCCGGATTTGCGCGGTGTGTTAATCAATCGCCTGTTTGAATCACCGCATCCCTATCTATCCCATTGTGAGCAAGTCCTCCCAAGCGAAATTCCTCAAGCGCTAAACCAGTCGATGCGACGACATTTGCAATATGCCGAGGTGTTGGCTGGACCCTCATGGGGGTTTTACTTACAGCCGATAGCAGCTGATGCGGGTATTGTAGTAGGGCAAATGCCCGGCAATGGTGTAGAGCCGGAAGCGGTTGAAAATTTAAAAGAGCGGTTTTACTCAGGCCAGGATTGGCCTGATCTCGTCGGGCAGATGGGCCGTCTTACCTACGAATACGGCCGGGGAGACTTGCGCCGCTATGCCGGTTTTCGAATTGGTGAAGACGGAGCTAAATGCATATTGGAACCAATCCGAGACTTCGCGAGCTTCCCGTTGGAATGGTTGGAGGGCAATGAGGCGCGAATTGAAATCCTTGAAGAGAATACCCGCAATTTTCTCTCCGGGCAAAGATCTCACAATGTATTGGTTTGGGGACCGAGGGGTGGGGGGAAGTCGACGCTTATAAGAGCTATCATCGGCAAATTTTACGATAGTGGTCTGCGCGCATTAGAAATCACTCCTTCCTGTTATGAAGACCTCTCTCAGATATTTGCCTTGGTTCGAGGACGAAAGCAGCGATTTATTGGCGTGTTGGACAATGTTTCTTTGGATCGGGGCGATGGCAGTCTACATCTTCTCTCCCGCGTATTAGATGGAGGCTTAGAGGAATGGCCGAAAAATCTAGTATTTTATGCGACATCGAACTATAAAGACCTTGTAGACCGCGAAGGGGAACGGCCATTGGGGTTAGGCCAAATGCAGATGGACGACCAGCACTCCAACCTAATCAATCAGTCTATTCGGCCTGAATTCTATGATCCACAGCAGCTTCAACGCCTCGATGAGGAAAGAGCTCTCGACGATCGTTTCGCTTTAAAGGTCTTTCTCGATTTGCCGCAGAAGAACCAATATCAACACATGATCTTGTCTTATGCACACCGAGCGGGTATTGATATTCCGGAAGAAGATCTATTGGCATCCTTCGAGGTTTGGCGTATGCGGCATAACCACGATTTGGTCGGGGGGCGTACTGTTCGCGATTTTATTCTCGCGCAAATGTCCGGTCGTCAGAGGCGTAGGGAGGATTGAGTTATCGATATCGAAGGCTATCGAAGGCTTAGTTTATTAATCGAGGATCAAGGACTGCGGGAAATTCGCCGGTATCTCGACTATGGTAAGCGGATTAAAGGCGGGGCAGATCTAGAGGAGTTTTATCAGTGGATAGCCAAAATTATCCTCGATGACGGGCAAATCTATACCGAGCAAGAACGAGCTTTGGCCTTTGAGATCGGTGCTTGTGAACTCTTGGCAGATCAGTGGGAGGCTCTGCAGATGGAACCCGCCGCCGACTTAATTCTCAACCAAGCTTTGGACAAGGGGGCAATTTATCGGTTGGCACTCCAGGAAACCGCGCCAATTGGCCGAAGGGCGGCTTTTTTACATCTGTTGGAGAGACGATATAAAAAGCATTACAAGTGGATCGAAGAATTGGCGTCGAGTCGGGTGGATGGTGCCTTCAAGATTTCGAGTGGCGGCAGGTTATTTAGCCAATTCTTGTATACGCTCGATGGGGTTGCTCCCTTAGCGACTGCAGAAGAGGATAAAGAGAATGCTCATTTACGTGAAGAGGCCGAACGACAGCGCAAAAAGATCAAGCAACTACAAAAAGAGTTAGAGCAAACTGAGGAGCGCGCAGGAAGGGTTCATAAACGATTTAAAGAACAAGATTTAGAGTTGCAGGGGTTAAAGAGGGAATTGCGGGAGGGAAGAGAAAATGGCGAAAAACTCCGCAGCGAAAGAAAAACCAGAATCAAGAGTCAGCGGCAAACAGGGGAAACCCAGCGCGATTTAGATCATTTACGCAGAGAATACCTGAGATTGGATGGGCGACTCAAGGAAATGGCAAGTCGACTGGCCTTATCGGAAGGAAGAAGCCAGGCGGGGCAACTAAAAATAAACTTAGATGGTTTAAGACACCTCGATCTCGAACGCCTACTCGGTATTGGTGCTGCGGTCGATGAGAAGGAATTGGGCCAAGTTCGCAGACGCTTTGCAGCAGCTTTCCATCCCGATCGAGTTGTTGAGTTGCCCAGATGGGTTAGTGACTTTTTTCTTGAAGTGCTCGGTCTCGTCAATGAGGCCTGTGATAGGGCGAAAAAAAAATAACAGGGCTGGAAGGATATGTCGTCTTGCTTGTCCCGGGCACCTCGGTATTCAGAGGACCACCAAGCGGTCGGAAATATGCTGCCAGCCCTTGTTATTGCAATAAAACAATAGCTAATATTTTACGCGGCTCTTCCCATCATTTGATCGAGACGACGGGATATTTGCGAAAGGGATAACCCTTCAGAGACTCGCAACTCCCGGATAAGGTGCTTGAGGAGTATAACCTCAGCCATATTGAACAAATCCTTGTTGCCAATGCAATCGGCAACTTTGAGCAAGCCTTTCGACTTGTATTGGCGCATTTGATGGACTGATTTGCCGAAGAGATTGGCGGCTTCCTCGATCCCGATAAGCTTAGCTTTACGCGCTGCCATAATAAAGACCTCCTTGTCTTTTCAGGCTAACATGATACCACTTAATACTAAGATTATCGGCCCGTAGTATAAATTCTTGATTGAAAATACTACTGATTGAGCATTTTTTGTAAAATTAATCTTCGAGAAGCTCTATTTCATATCCATCTGGGTCGTCAATAAAGGCCATTTTACGCCCATTAGGAAAGGATTCTCGCCAGTCTTCTGGCCAGATTTCAAGCTCATTTTTTTCTAATTCATCACAAAAGGCGATAAGGTCGGGGACTGAAAGGGCGATATGCATAAGGTCTTCGGGGACGGTGAGTTGGTAATCGGCAGAGTACGTGAGTTCAAGAGTATGCTCGTTACCGGGCAGTTCGAGATGAGCGACGTGATTACCAGATGGAGATTTATCAGTTCGGCTTTGAAGCTTGAACCCCAAATGATTGCAATACCAATCGATCGATTGGTCTAAATTACTGACGCGAATACGGGTATGTAGGAAACGGGCCATGGAAAGGGTCCTTTCTCAATTGAGGCGAGTAAATTGAACGAGGAATACTATGTAATGGTGGTATGAGGCGCAAGCGAGAATTGGACTGTAAGCGGTGAGGATTATAAGGTGTTTGGAAAGGGTGTAGGACTCGTCGTAATCAAGCCCGTGTAGGCTTGGTAATACGCTTGCGCCGGAAGTGTAAACGCGTAGATTAAATCGGTAGAGCGGGGGTAAAATATGGTGCCGAAGAGAGGACTCGAACCTCCACGGGGTTTCCCCCACATGGTCCTGAACCATGCGTGTCTACCAGTTTCACCACTTCGGCAACAGAGATAAAAAGCTAATTGCAGGGTTGGCGACCGTCAACCCCTTTCTCCTTCATAGTGGGTTGGTTATGGCCGAAGCTAACAAGGGTGAAGCACATGAAACTGTTATTGTGCAAAACCGCAAAGCACGTCACGATTTTGAGGTCCTAGATCGTTTTGAAACCGGCATTGTCCTTCGTGGCACTGAAGTTAAGTCATTACGCGATGGGCTGATTACACTCAAAGACAGTTTTGCCGCGGTCGAAAGAGGCGAAGTCTTCCTTTATAATGTGCATATCTCCCATTATAAAGGCGGCAACAATTTCAATCACGAAACCGAGCGAGCGCGCAAATTGCTTTTGCACCGCAGTGAAATTCGCAAATTGACTGGGAAGACCGAGCAGCAAGGCTTAACCTTGGTTCCATTGAAGATTTATTTTAAGCGCGGCAAAGTCAAAGTGGATTTAGGGTTAGTACGCGGTAAAAAAGAATTCGATAAGCGCCATTCTCTGGCTAAGCGTCAGGCCGATAGAGATGTCGAGCGGGCCCTCAAGGATAGGCACAAATGAGTCTGCCTGAACTAAGTCAAGAAGCAGTCCAGTGTTCAAAGTGCGGTGGTGTTGGGCTATTTTTTGATCCTCAAATAGAAGTGGGGCGCTATGGGGAACTTCGGCTCTGCGCTTGTATTGAATGTAGATGCGGTGGGAGGGCGCCCTATCAGTATTGGGACGAGGATTCGCGCAGCCAGTGGTGCCCCTGTCGATTCTACCGTCGCAAGATGTCCGAGACCAATAGACTTTTCCGTCAAGCGGATATGCCCGAGCGTTATAAATGGAAATTCATAGACGATTTTCGCCCAATTGCCCCTGATGGGACAGCGATCAGATTAGCAGAGACAGCGCATCGACATATTCCGGAACTTGTCGGTGCAACGCGAGAGCCCAAACGCGGTTATCTGTTTTACGGAAATCCAGGCACCGGCAAAACGCTACTCGGCTGTATCGCAATCAACGAACTTATGTTGCGTTGGACAAAGCCAGGACGTTTCTTGAATCTATCTAGAAAGTATTTTCAGAAATTAAGAGATACCTTCTCCGAGGAAAGCAATAATTACGGGAAAACGGGCCAAATCCTCGATGAATTGTGTAATATCCCATATTTAATACTAGATGATTTTGGTGTTCAGCGGGGTACTGATTGGGAGTTGGAAATGCTTTACGACCTGGTAGATGCCCGCTATTGTGATGAGCGATTTACCGTAGTGACAACGAATCAACCCCTTGATGAAATAAAAAATATGTCACAGGGTCGGATCTATTCGCGTTTATCGGAAATGTGCCAGTTGATCCCGATGGACGGCCCTGACTATCGAATGCACGTACTATGAGTGAGGTCTTAATGGACAGAAGCGATGGACGAGATCCGGATCAATTGCGACCGGTGCGGATAACTCCTAAATACTTGAAAACTCCGCTTGGATCGGCATTGATCGAGATGGGCGATACAAAAGTAATCTGCACCGTCAGCCATGAGGAGCGTGTGCCCCCTTTTCTAGTGGGGAAAGGGAAGGGATGGCTCACAGCGGAATACAGTATGCTGCCGGGCTCTTCCTCTCGGCGCGTTGCCCGTGAATCCGCAACGGGGCGCCCCAATAGCCGTTCTCGAGAGATCCAACGCTTGATCGGGCGGTCGCTCCGAGCGATAATCGACCTGGAGAAAATTGGCGAGAATACTCTATATATAGATTGTGACGTTATACAAGCAGATGGTGGCACGAGAACGGCTTCGATTACGGGTGCTTATGTCGCTTTGCTTGAAGCCGTAGACGCATTGCTTATTAGCGGGGTGATCGCCGAGAATCCATTGTTGGAACAACTGGCGGCAATTAGTGTCGGTGTTGTTGATGGTCGGTTGTTGTTGGATTTATGCTATGAAGAGGATTCTCGCGCAGAAACGGATATGAATGTGGTCATGACGGGGACGGGCGGGATTATCGAAGTTCAAGGGACGGCAGAGGGGCGGCCTTTTACTAGGGAGCAGGCCATTGGATTGATCGATATGGCGGCGGGGGGAATTGATACACTAATTGCAGAGCAAAGCGCAGTTTTAGACGGGATTAGGGGCGCATAGAAGAGCCCTGAAAAAATGCTTGACAGTTTCTAAGGGTCAGGCTAATTTGTAGCTTACACTTAGTTTGATGCACGTGTAGCTTTCCTTTTCCTCCCTACTCTAAACGAAGAGGATCGTTCCATGGCGGAGATGACCAAAGCCTCATTTTGGGACATGGAAGACTCCCTTGGGAGCTATCTGGCTGAAATCGCCCACTCTAAGCCGCTTTCCTCGGCGGATGAGATCGATTTGGCTCGAAAGATCAAACAAGGGGATGAACGAGCTCGGAACAGACTAGTCGAAGCTAATTTGCGCTTTGTAGTCAGTGTTGCGAAGGAATACCAGAATCGTGGTGTGCCCCTTGCCGATTTGATCAGTGCTGGCAATGTGGGGTTGATCACAGCTGCTGAACGCTTTGACGAAAAAAAGGGATTCAAGTTTATCTCTTATGCCGTCTGGTGGATTCGGCAGGCCATTCTGCAGACCTTGGCAGAACAATCGCGTACGGTCCGCTTGCCGTTGAATAAGATTGGGCTACTTTACAAGATTTCGAAAGCCTCCCGCCTTTTACAGCAAGAGCGAGCCGATGACCCTCGTCCAGAGGCGATTGCAGAACAACTCGACGTCCCCGTCGATGAAGTAAAAGAAACCTTGATGTGTGGTCGTTCCGTGCGATCGCTTGATGCCACATTTCGTGAAGAGGAAGATCAAAGCCTCTTAGATGTGCTACCGGATGATCGTCAGGAGTCCCCCGAGAGCCAGGTAATGAGAGGCTGTTTGCGCGGGCAAATCGATTCTGCGCTTAGCGGTCTAGTGGGGCGCGAATCTGAGATTCTCCGTCTTTATTATGGTCTTGATGGGGAAGAACCAATGACCTTAGATCAAATTGGGGGTCGATTCGGTCTCACGCGGGAGAGGGTTCGACAGATCAAGGAAAAGGCCCTCCATAGGTTGCGCCACCCCAGTCGTTGTGACCAATTGCGCACCTATAGCAATGCCTAAGTTGTATTACTATCCCCGAACTGGCTCCCCAATTCCCAGACTTGTCGTTGGAGTAATTGATGCCAGAGGACATAATTGAAGAAGATCTGTTGCGTTCGATTGATGAAGTGGATGCCCAGATCAAAATTTTCCGGCAACGTGTGCAGGCCGTATTAGATGCTGCACAGGGGGATGGTAGTAAATCGTCCCCGAAGCTTGATGCCGGGGGCGCTGGTTAGACAAAATCGTTTTACGAAAAGAGGGGATGGCTTGGCTGCCCCCTCTTTTTGTTGTGTAACAGTGATGCTTTATTGGGCGATCTGCCTACCCCCTGAAAGCCATAAGTTATGTTAAGTGAACAGGAAACCCTGCAAATCTGTACCGCCTATGAACTGGTTTGCCCGATTTGCGAGACGAAGAATGTCTATTATCGTTTGAAAAGAGATATGGTCCGCCCTTTGGATACCGAAGGTGATGGCCATCCAATGCGTTATAAGTGGCGTCAAGCTGGTTTTGATTCTATTGACCCGTTACAGTTTTTTTGGGGGGGCTGTGCAAAGTGCCGTTACACTGGCGATTTAGGGGATGCGGAATTTCGCCAAGCCGAGCGGATGGTTAAAGAGTACCGTGGGACTTTACAAGTGGACGGCCTGCGTCAGTTGCTCGTCAGTATTCCTACTGGCAAGGGGATAGCACAAGCCTTGGGGAAGCGTCTCGACGATAAAGATATATTAGTGCAGGCTGTCGCTAAATTTCATTTAGGGATCTATAGTCAATGTTTGAGGGTTGATTTTTCGCCGGGCAACCTGGCTCGATTCTATCTGCGGATTGGTTGGTTATTTAGGGATCAAGAGAGATTCTATCCCGATTCGGACCTCGAGTCTGTTGCAGGGAAATTTGTAAAATTGAACAAGCGGTGGAAGGATGAACTGCCGGAGCTTACAGACGGCCCTATTCCTCCCGGTTTAGCACTTAGCGAAGTCGAGGCTTTACGATATAGCCGGACGTATTTTGAAAGAAACTATGAAACGCTCAAGGAAGCTAAGCGGGAAGACGAATTAAGACTCAGTTTGCTTTTAGCGGAAATAGGCTTTCGACTCTATGAATTAACGGGTAGTGCGGAGGACTACAAAAAAACGGCGACCTACTTTAGTGGCACGATGCAAAAATGCTTGAGTATCGTCAATGATAAGAGTGTTATTGGTGGAGCGGTCAATCGGGCTAAGGAGATGTTGGAAGTAGCCGGGGAGCGTGGCCGAGCCTTACGGGCATTGAAAAAAAGTAGAGGGGAGACGGGATCCGCTTCGGAAGAGGAACCTAAAGCTCAAAAAAAGAAGGCTAAGGGCAAAGAAGTTGAGAAAAATGGAACCAATAAGAGCAAAGCAAAGTCGCCCAAGGAAATTAAAGAAACTGGAGTAGCCGATCGCCGTCATAAGGATGGGAGCGGCGCGCTTTCTAAGGCAGTTGGCGCCGACTTAGGCCAGACAACACGCCAAGTCAATGTTTTGCAGGAAGAAGTCGAGTCGTTAAGAGAGCGTTTAAAGGGTCTTGAGGAAGATAATAAAAAATGGCGTCAATTAGCGGGGCGGGATACGGTTACCGGGTTGCCGAATAAAATGACGCTCTTCCGCTTGATCGTGCCAAAGACCTTAAAAGGATTGAGTAAGGGGGGGGCCTTTTCATTTATCGGGATTAGTTTGGACCAGATCGCGAAAGTTAATGAAGGCCATGGTTGGGTTGTCGGAGACAAGATGCTTAAGGAAAGCGTTCGCAGCATGCGGCGCTTCGTGGTGGAAGGTGAAGATCTTTACCGGTTAGAAGGTGCACATTTCGCAATTTTCGGAGCTATGGACAATAATATCGCCCGCCAGCGGGCGGCCGATGTGCGCAGACAGCTTTCGCGGGCGAGCGTACAAGTCGGCAAAACTCAACTACCGCTCGTGTCCAGTGTCGGCGTCGTGACGGTCGAACGTTTGTTGGCGGAATCGGTGAATGAAGCGTCCAAAAATATCTTTGAGGCATTATTGGCTACCCTCTACCGGGCGAAGGAAAAAGGGGGCAACACAGTAGAAATACATAATTCTACTAAGTTCTAAATCGGGGGATTGTAAAGATGGATAAGTGGGCAACAGGTATATTTACTTCAATAGATGAGGGGCTTGGCGCGGGTTTGGATTCCGTCAAGGAACTGGGTGTTTCAACCGTGCACTTGCACGCGCCGGGAAGCGAGTTGCGCAGCAAAGAGAAAACGGCAGAAATCAAAGAACAGTTCGCGGAATCTGAAATCGAGATTAGTGTCGTTTTCGTAGGTTTTCCAGATGATGATTACTCGACGACTGATGTCGTTAAGCAAACGGTGGGGTTAGTGCCCAAGGATCGTCGTGAACAGCGGCTCGCTGAAACCCTAGATATTTCGGGTTTTGCCTATGGTCTCGGGGTTGATGCGATCGGAATGCATTTGGGTTTTGTACCTCAGGACCCGACCGATCCTGATTTTTCCGCTGTCGTTGAGGTGACTAGGAAAGTTTGTGACCGCTGTCTAGAGTTTGGTCAGCATTTTCATCTCGAGACGGGGCAAGAAACCGCCAGCGAGCTGTTGACCTTTATCGATGCTGTCGATCGCAAAAATATCGCCGTCAATTTCGATCCCGCGAATATGATCCTTTATGGCGCAGGTGAGCCGCTTGAAGCACTCGACTTGGTGGGGCGACATGTACGCAGCGTGCATTGTAAGGATGCTGCAAAAAAGCGTCTGGCCGGCCAGCCATGGTATGAGGATGCGCCTCTTGGGGAAGGAGATGTGGACATTAGAGCTTTCCTTTTGAAGTTGCACGACTTGGGATATGAAGGGCCACTGACGATCGAACGAGAATATTCCCCCAACCAAGTGGGGGATATTAAGAAGGCTTTGCAGTTACTTGAAGATCTGCGCAAAGAGATTCGGGGGTGAGCGCTGCCCTGCGCAAGCATATGGATTTTGCCGTTGATGGTGCAGGGCAGGCCGGCAAGTTGACGCTGGGGCATTTTCAGTCGGGGGTGCAAGCGGAGTCGAAGGCGGACTTATCGCCGGTGACCATCGCCGATCGCGAAGCCGAGACTCGGGTTCGCGAGTTACTTGCGCAGGCTTATCCCGATGACGGGATCGCCAGATGCTCGTCGCCACTGGTCGGGCTGCAGCCAGCGATTAGGCCGCCGGAACGGGTGTGATAGACGCCTTAAAGAAAAGAGCGATCTTTTGGCAGGGGGTTGGCCGGGATACGGTATCTGCTACTTATAGGCATGACTGTACTGATGCGGCGGCAGCTATGGCTTTTGATTTTGTATTTGCCGTCTTTCCCGGAATTTTGATACTGACGGCGCTGCTCGGCCTTATGCACATATCCCCCGAGGATTTTAATCGAGTCTTAGAAGATCTCGGGATAGTTATCCCGGCGCCATTGCTGACGGTTGTCGAAGACAATATTAAATTTCTTTCGTCTTCTTCCCAGAGCTTGTTTTTTATCGGTATTTTGGGTGTGGCGTGGCCTGCATCCGCGAGCATGTCGACAACGATGACTGCTTTGAATCGTGCTTATGGGGTGGATGAGCAGAGATCCTTTTGGCAACGACGCATCCTCTCTATTTTTTTGGTCTTCGGGGTTGGGTTGTCTCTGGTTTTTCTTTTTAACCTGATAGTATTCAGTGAGCAGATTGAAGAGTGGTTGCGGTTGCGTTGGAATTTTCCGCTCCATTTTCCCTCAGTTGTAGCTCAACTGCGGCGCACGGCTGGTTTAGTCGGTGCCGTCGTAGTTGCAGCCTGTATTTATCGAATAATACCCTCGGTGAGACAGGGGTGGGGCGATGTGTTGCCTGGTAGTTTGTTATTCTTTTCACTATGGACTTTTATTGCTTCGGGATTTAAATACTACGTCAAAGGCTTTAGCTATTACAATATCGTATACGGTGTTCTAGGTGCGGTCATCATCATCTTATTGTCCGCATACCTCGTTGCATTTACATTACTTCTCGGCGGGGAGTTGAATGCGGTGCTCTTTCGCCGTAGGCGGGCTTGACCCTAGGGATTATACTTGACTTGCGTCTGGTAGGTTCGTAGGTTGGGGCTTGCGGTTGAAATGCCTTTAGAAATGGAGGGTAAAATGCTGAACAGTCTAGCTATATTGTTGCTCGCGATGGGGCTATTGGCTTGCGGTGAAGGGGAAAAAGATGAATTGGGGCCTTATGTCCAGACCATTCAGGGCTTTGAAACTCATACGAAGAAGCTATCGACTTATAGGAATTATCTCACAACTCCGGGCATGGAAAGCAAGGCCGATGCTGTCAAGGAGACTTACCAAGTTCTAATTGACGAATTGAAAAAAATCGAATTGGAAGACAAAAAAATGAGGTCTGCCCACAATGCGCTAGTGCGTGGATTGACGGAGTCGTTGCGCAAAATCGGGGAACCTAGTAGTCCGACATTTGTAGTCACTGCGGCACGAAGTATCAAATTCGCAAGTTCTACCATACAAAAGTTCTACGGTACTCTAGAGTTGTTATGGAAAGATTCGGAAAGAGCTGAACCATTTCCTTTAAAATGGGAACCCGTAGATTAAATGCCATTTCGTTAGATAGAAATCGCAACTGTATAGAAGTAATCAGCTCCCCCGGTTTCGGGGGAGCTTTTTTTATAGGCAGGATCAATGAAAATAACGCGCGAAAAAATACTCTCCCATATTGCTAAAACCACTTATCAGCCGGGTAAGATGAAAGAGCTGGCAAAAACGATGGGGGTTACACAGGCCGATTACCGTGAATTTCGGCAATTGGTTAAGGGTTTGGTGCGGGAGGGGGCGTTGATGCGTGGGCGCCACAGTCGATATATGCAACCTTCGACCATCGATCAGGTCGTTGGTCGCTTGAAGGTGCATATACGTGGATTTGGATTGCTTGCAAGAAGTGGCGACAGCTCGGATGTCTTTATTCAAGCGAGAGACCTTGGTGAGGCAATGGACGGTGATTTGGTCGGCGTGGCGCTTACTGGGGCTAGTAGTCGACGAGGTGAGCCATTGGGGCGGGTTACCGAAATTGTCGAGCAAGTCCAAGGTGAGTTTCTCGGCACCTATAGGGTGCGGGGTAGGCGTCACTTGGTTAGCCCAGATGAAGCGGGGGTAAACCGGGATATATTTTTGGATGGTAAGCCTAGCGATGGGGTGAAGGAGGGCTATAAGGTCGTTGTTCGCATAGTCGAAAGGGATGTGGGGTATGATGGGCTCAGGGGGAAAATTATAGAAATATTGGGTGATCCGGACGATCCCAAGCTTGATTTTCTTTCTCTTGTTCGCCGTTTTGATTTACAGGTAGATTTTTCGGATGCAGTGCAGCAAGAAGCGGAACAGGCCCGAATCGATTTAGATTTGACTCGACGTGAGGATCTTAGGGGGCTCTCTTGTTGTACTATTGATCCCGATGAAGCCAAGGATTTTGACGACGCCATTTCGATTGAAAAAATAGAAAACGGTCACCGGGTCCTAGGGGTTCATATTGCCGATGTAAGTCATTTTGTACAAGAGGGGACGGAGCTGGACAAGGAAGCAAAGGATCGAGCTACAAGTGTCTATTTATTGGATCGCGTAATCCATATGTTGCCGGCTCGTATAGCCGCCGATATTTGCACCCTGGCACCGGGGGAAGATCGTTTGGCCATGTCTATTTTTATCGAAGTCGACGCCAACGGAGCCCTAGTTGATTATCGCATATGCGAATCGGTTATCCATAGTGCTGGGAGGCTGACGTATGGACAGGTGCAAAGTGTTTTTGATGGCCGCTTAGAAGATGCTGGGCCGGCTGTAGATTTTACTGATGATCTCGCATTAATGCGCCAGCTCGCCCAGCAGCGGACAAAAATCCGCCTGGAGCGGGGAGCCCTTGATTTCGCAATAGACCAAGCGCGCGTAGTGGTTGACGAAGAGAGTCGGCCCATCGCCTTGGGGCGCTATCCGCGTTGGGAGAGCCATCGGTTGATAGAAGAATTTATGCTCTTGGCGAATGAGTGTGTCGCTGATTTCGCGCAACGCCGGCAATTGCCGGTGTTATATCGCGTTCATCGGCCCCCGTCCTCAGTTGGCTTAGTAGAATTGGGCGGAATCGTGTCTTCGTTGCGGGTTGAACTGGGCCCCGATGACGAAGTGCGGCCGAAGGATCTTCAGCTTTTCCTGCGCCAGATCGCGGATAGGAAAGATGCTCCTCTGATTAACAAGCTAGTATTGAAAGCCATGTCGAGGGCGGAATATACATCCGGTAACTCTGGGCATTTTGGCTTGGCTTGTTCTTCCTACTTGCATTTTACTTCACCTATCCGTCGATATCCCGATTTATGGGTTCACCGGGTTATTAAAAGGTTCATCGCGGAGGAGAAGGGGAATGGTGCGATCGAAGTCGAAGGTTTACTGGGGTTGGGACGCTGGACTTCGGCTAGGGAGCGGCGAGCGGAAGAGGCTGAGCGAATCTACATAAAAACCAAACAAATGCGCTATATGGAGCAATTTGTAGGAGAGCAATTTCCCGGAGTCGTGTCGGGGGTTTTACGCGGTGGGTTTTTTGTCCAGGTCGGTGATTTTATGGTCGACGGTTTCTGCCTTCTCCGCGACCTAGATGATTATTTTATTATGGATGAAAAAAGACATCGGCTGGTGGGCCGTCGGAGTGGGCGAGTTTTTGAATTGGGGACGCCGGTGAATGTTGTCGTTGCCGACGTCGATTGGGCGGCGCGGGAAATGGATCTGGTGCTGGTAGAAGATGGGGAGAGCGGCAAGAGAGGCAAGGGGAAAGGAAAAAGCAAAAGCAAAAGCAAAAGCAAAAGCAAAAGCAAAGGCAAAAGCAAAAGCAAAAGCAAAAAGAGGTAGTAAGCTGAACCTCAACCCACAGACAACAAGGCCAATACCTCGTCGATCTCCTCTTCGCTATTGTAGAAATGCGGCGATAGGCGAATATACTCTGCTCTTTCGGTCCCCTGGATTCTATTGGCGAGCAAGAGATTATATAATTCGAACGAAGGCAAGGTGGAGTGTTTGAAGGGGACGATCCGAGGTTTATGGCCGTCTTCCCTTGAGCTTAGAATCGAATATCCACGCTGTTCTAATCCCCTGCAAAGTCGGTCGGTACGCATCAGTACTCGTTTTGAGATCGTGTCGATTCCTTGGGCTACGAGGAAGTCTGTTGCCGCACTTGTGCCCATCGGCGCAGAGCACGTCGATACCCACTTCCTCGACATTAAGTGAAAATACTCCAAGGCTTTGAATTGCGTCGACGACAAAGAGAATGCCGTGGTCTTTACACAAGGCAGATCGGGCTTGTAAGGTGCTACGATACCCATCGAAAAACTGCACCGAACTGACACTCAAAACTCGCATTTTCCTGTTGACAACTTTAGCAAAGTCTGCCGTTGAAAGCCGGCCAGGCTTAGCTTCGCCCCAGTTGATTTCAACACCTTTCGGTGCCTGGTTTAACCTGGGGTAGACATTGGCCGGGAATTCTCCACGGGCTAAAACTATATTATCACTAGGAGTCCAGTGAAGCTCGTTGGCGACGAGCAGCGGTAATTTTCAAATAATATTCCTCCTGAAAGGATAATAGCCGTGACGGGTTTGCTCGTGAATTACCGTACCCGGATTGACCCTATTGGGTGGGGCGGGTATTTTAAAGATTCAACTCAATCGAAGCACAATTATGATTAAGATAATAATATTGACAGTTTTCCTTTACGCTTGTTATGCCCTTTATCAGCGACTCAAGTACCAGCTTGAATCTCGACAAGGGGGGGGCGCATCCAACAAGCGAGAAGGAATTGATCCGAGTCAGGCGATAGATGCCGAATATAAGGTAATTGAAGACGGGCAAGAGGATGGCGAGAATGGCTAAGAAAGCCAAGGGTTTTAGTCCTGATCAGTTACTAGCTGAAATTAAGCGTGGCGATATGGGGTCGTTCTATTTGTTGTATGGAGAAGAAGAATACGAACGAGAAGCAGTGGCGGCATCATTGATTGAAGCTTTAGCTCCAGCCCAAGCGCGAGATTTCAACCTCGATATTGTCAGGGCGGAGCAATTTGAAGTATTGGATTTCCTTAATTTATACGAAGCATATCCAATGATGGCAGGGCATCGACTCGTCGTGCTGCGGGATGCGCATAACCTGTCGGCCGATCAATGTCGCAGTCTTGAGCGGGTTTTAGCGAAACCGGCCGATTCGACCAAGCTATTGGTGATAGGGCAAAAGGTCGACATGCGCAGGAAGTTTTACCGGGAATTGACCCGCGAAGGTAGAGCAGTCGAATTTAAGCCGCCCTATGACAATCAGGTTCCGCAATGGATTCAGCGTTATGCAAAGCGCATGGGCATTCAAATAGAACCTGAGGCGGTGCAATTGCTCAGTCAATTCGTGGGGGCCAAGCCCAGAGAATTGGTCAGTGAACTTGAAAAGCTGGTCAGTTTTGCGGGGTTACCTATAAAGGTTTCAGCGGTTGAACAGGTTACAGGCATTACCAGGGGTGCCAGTGTTTTTGACCTTGCAGATGCCATTGGCAAGGGCCAAGGAAGTAAAGCGCAGGAATTATTACACCAGTTCCTCGGCCAGGGGGAAGAACCTACGCGTGCGGTGGCCATGATCGCTCGTCATTTCCAAATACTCATCAAAGCACGGGCTCTAATGAGTAATTCGACCTCTAGGGATGAAATGGCTTCTGGATTAGGGGTGGCGCCTTTTTTTCTGAAGGGGTATATGGATCAGGCTAAAAGTCGTCCGACCTCTTGGTTTTGGGCTGGTCTTGGTGCGTTAAAGGAGGCTGATTGGCGATTGAAGTCGCAGGGGCGCCGACAGGAATATTTAATCTTAGACCTTTTGATCGCACAATTGTGCGGAATTGCCCAAAAGCACTGAGGCTTGACAGTCCATAGTGTTGAAATTACATTGGGACACCATATGCAGTGGCTGTAAGGTGCTGAAAACAAATGATTTGTTTAATATTTTAACTGAGTGATAAGGGGAGAATTATGAGCGAACCTATTACATTGACAGACGACAATTTTAGTGCTGAAGTACTAGATTCCGATGTGCCTGTTCTCGTCGATTTTTGGGCGACATGGTGTGGGCCTTGCCGGATGATTGCGCCGATCGTTAGAGAATTGAGTAGTGAATACGAAGGTAAGGCCAAGGTTTGCAAGTTGGATGTCGATTCAGCGCAGAAAACAGCGGCAGAATTTGGTATCCGCAGTATCCCCACTTTGCTAATTTTCAAAGGAGGCAAAGTGGCCGATCAATTGATTGGGGCCGTTCCCAAGCAGCAAATCACTGAAAAGCTAGAGGCCTCATTATCCAATTGATTGGGGCGGGTGTGGCCCGATTGTGAGATTGACGAGAAAACGACCCCTTGGGCCCATGCACAAGGGGTCGTTTTGCCTGTATTAGCGGGAGTTTAAACTATGCCTTCTGATCCATTCTGGAGCAATATCTTTCGCCGGCGTGACAAAGAAGAGGCGGATATCTTCGATATGTTGAAAAAAGTCCCCATATTCCAAGATTTGGGCAGACGGGAATTTAATAAAATCGAAAGTATCCTCCACCGTCGAAATTGGAACGCAGATGAGGGAATCATCAATGAGGGGGACCCTGGGGTTGGCATGTATATCATTGTCGCTGGCGAAGTGCGGATTACGCAGGTCGGTGAGGATGGGGTCCAGCAGCAATTGGCGACTTTGACCGGCGGAGACTTCTTTGGCGAGCAAGCCCTGCTCGACGAATCACCGCGAACCGCTTCGGCATATGCGAATGAGACTTGTCGAATCATTGGTTTCTTTCGACCTGATCTGCTCGAATTGATAGAAAGCAATCCTCGCTTGGGGTTGAAGATCGTAATGCGGCTTTCACAAATGATATCGGTCCGCTTACGGCATACCAACCGGTTGTTAAAAGAGGCGCGAATGCGGGTGAAGCAGGTAGGGGAAGAAAACAAAAGGGCAGGACTGGGGCGACGAGAAACCGAGGGTGAAGAGGCTGGGGCCATAAGTTCATGAATCAACAAATCAAGATCATCATCGGGTTGTTGGTAGCCGTGGGAATTCTGTGGGTAATCTATCAGATCCGCGGTGTTCTCGCTCCTTTCGGCTTGGCTTTCGTTTTGGCTTATGTTCTCGCTCCGGTCGTAGACCGCATGGAAGGGCGTGGATTGGAGCGGACTTGGAGCATCCTGCTCGTTTTTGTTATGGCGTTTACAGGGTTGGGGTTCGCGGCTTTTAAGGTCGGAGGTAAATTGACCGGTGAGATGGTCGAGTTGAGCGATGGTTTTATGCGCCGGGAGAAAATAGATAAATCCTTCGTTATAAAGAATAACGGTGAAAGCCCGTTAGTCGTAGAAAACATCGCTTGGGAGGACGTATCTAAGACACAGCCTTTTGCCCTGTTGAACATCAAGGATTTGCCTTTTGAGATTGAATCAGGTGGCCAGACTGAGGTGCAAATTCGTTTTGCCCCGCAAAGTCATCAGGCGTCTGAGAATGTGCTCTCCGTTGTCTATGGTCAAAATGAAAGCGCGCATATTTATAGGCTTAAGGTCTATGGCAATCGCAGGAACGATGCCATAGATGTTGGCCATCGAGGGGAATCTACCGGCGAAATGGGGGCCCTGCCGGTTGTGTTTTCCCACAGTGGTATTGGTTTCGGAAGTGCCGGATCTAATATCGTGACTAAAGTCAGCACAAAGGCATCAGAATTCCAACCTCTTTTTCAAGATTTCCTAGGTAGCGATTTCAATCTGCCCGCTTTAGTTAAAGAACATGGAGAGCGTTTGACCGAGACCATGTTAGGGGGAACCACCGTTTTTCTCGGCGGGCTAGTATCTGGTTTAACCTTTGTGGTTATTGTGCCTTTTGTGGCTTTTTTCTATCTCAAGGAGGGCAGGCGCCTTATCCGTACCCTGATAGAATTGGTGCCCAATGCCCATTTCGAGTTATGTCTAAATCTGCTCCATCAGATAAATGGCCAAATTGGCGGGTATATTCGCGGTCAAATTTTGGCGACGAGTGTTGTTTCTATTCTGGCGATTGGCGGTTTGACCTTGATCGAGGTGGAACATGCACTGCCGCTGGGTTTGTTGGCGGGCTTAGCTAATATGATTCCCTTTCTTGGGCCTTTGATCGGTTTCTTTGCCGCTTCAATTACTGCGCTCGCGACAGGGGGAGAATTCGGGGTCGTGGGCGAGATAGTGGTCGTGTTTTTGATCATTCAAATGATCGATAATGTGGTTATTCAACCGACAGTGGTTGCTAAAAGTGTAGAGATGCATCCGCTGGTCATTCTGTTCGTAGTGATGGTAGGAAGTCAGTTGATGGGGATTGTCGGTATGTTGATCGCAGTGCCGTTAACGGGCATCCTAAAAGTGAGTTCCCAAACCGTTTATGAAGGGGTCAGGGGATACCGTTTAGAATAGGTTGACAAATCGCAATATATGTGCTACTTAGTAACATCCACTTTTGCAACTTAAGGCCCCGTTTGGGCAGGAGGAAATGGTTAATTGGGTAGTTCAATGCATTTGGAAAGCGCCTTGGTGGGCGAATTAGCCGAACGCATAGGCGACGCCCGGAAAGTCTACGGAACGGATAGTCCTTATGTAATAGGTATGGTTTCCGTTATTGAATGGATCGCGAAGGGCGTTGATGGCGGCGAAGTTTTCAAGCGGGAGTTGTTTGCCCAGTTGTTAGATCACGGCGAGGGATCGTCGCCTGTGCGTTCGAATCAAGAAGGGGTAAATCCCTCTAAGGGTGAGACGGTTAGTTCCGGGGGCGGTGCTGCTGGGACGGAGCCGATTGACCTGGCTGAGAATACCTGGATAAAAGGCGCGGTTAAGTGGTTTAACAACGACAAGGGATATGGCTTTATTTCTACAGATAGCCATGTCGATGTTTTTGTTCACTGGCGTGATATTTCCTCATGGGATCGAAGCTTGACTCAAGGGGATGAAGTCGAATTTATGGTAACTCGTACGGCAAAGGGTTTTCAGGCGATTAATGTCATGAAAGCTGGCCAAGAAGAAAAGAGCAGTGAGGAAGATGTAAAAGAAAAACAAGCCACTGAAGTAAGTGAAACAGATGCCGGGCACGAGGATCTTGCGGCCGATAGCAGCCCAACTGATGGTGTTGAAGGAGCCGGGAACGATGATGGAAATATCGCATTAGGCGAAAACGACGATAGGTTCTAAGGGAATATGCTCAAAAAACCACGTAATGTTGCATGCTCCTTCTGTGGCAAGGGAGTGGATCAGGTTGAGAAGATTATACAGGGGCCGTCGGTGCACATTTGCAATGAGTGCGTTGGGCTGTGTAATGAGGTGCTTGAAGAAGAAAACCAGCAGGAACCGAATCTAAACGGGAATCCCCTTCCTAAGCCGGCCGAAATAAAAGCTCATTTGGACGAGCACATAATCGGCCAGGAGCGTGCAAAAAAAGCGCTTTCAGTTGCGGTCTATAATCACTACAAGCGCGTGTATTCAGGGGTAACCGATGTAGAACTGACAAAGAGCAATATTTTACTCATAGGTCCCACGGGCGTTGGCAAGACGCTGTTGGCGGAGACGCTTGCTCGTGTCTTGGAAGTACCTTTTGCGATTGTCGATGCTACTGTATTAACCGAGGCTGGTTATGTCGGTGAGGATGTCGAAAATATTCTGGTGCGGATTCTGCAAGCTGCAGATTACGACGTTAGCCAGGCCGAACGGGGCATCCTATTCATCGACGAAGTCGATAAAATTGCGCGCAAATCCGGTAATCCCTCGATTACGCGTGATGTGTCGGGCGAAGGTGTACAACAGGAATTGCTAAAGATCTTAGAGGGTACAGTATCTGGTGTCCCACCGAAGGGCGGACGGAAACACCCTGAACAGCCTTTGGTACAGATAAATACCAAAAATATCCTCTTTATCTGTGGTGGGGCCTATGATGGTCTAGATAAAATCATCAGCCATCGCATCGGCACGCGTTCAATGGGTTTTGGTAGCAATACTGAAAACCAAGTCGAAATCGACGAAAATAATTTGTTGCCGCGAGTGGAGCCGGAGGATTTGATCCAGTTCGGCCTGATTCCAGAATTGATAGGGCGTTTGCCCGTTGTCGGAACCTTGCACCCGTTGAGCGATGCAGCGCTATTGGATATTCTGGTCAAGCCGAAAAATGCGTTGATAAAACAGTATCAAAAGTTGTTTGAGATCGATGGTGTCGATTTGAGGTTTGAAGATGGGGCTTTGGAGAAAGTTGTGGAGTTGACGCAAGAGAAGGAAATGGGTGCACGGGGATTGAGGGCAGTACTCGAAACGGTCATGTTCGAGATCATGTACGAACTCCCAGCCAGAGACGATGTAAATGAATGTGTGATCACTAGGGAGTTTATTGAGGATAAGGCTCCTCCGACATTTATATACAACAAAAAAAGAGCGTGATTCCATAAGTTGAATTTGATGTTTGATATTGCCCTCCTCCTGTAGTGTTCATGCTGCTGGAGGGGGCTTTTTTATGCGAGGTCCGATGAGCGAAGAAAGGTATCCGGCGAGAACGAAGTGGTCACATAGATCTGTGGCTGAGGTCGGGAGCGGTGAAGTGGCCATGCGGGGTCGGCTGCTGCGCCTAGAGGGGGGCAGGGGGGTATTGAGAGACCAATCCGGAGAGATCGACATTGTATTTGGCATAGCATATAATGGGATAAAAGCTGGGGACATCGCCGAATTGTTGGGGGTTGTTGAAGGCGGGGTATTTCGGGTTGCTGAATTTCGAGTGCTGGCCCCTGCGGTCGATACCTGGGATAGAGGCGATTGGGCGCGGTTTAACGCAGATGCGTCCGGACTACGGGACAACCTGACTCTGCGCGCGGCTATAATAGATGCGGTCCAACAGTTTTTTTCCGCCCGAGGGTTTCTCGCAGTTGATACGCCAATACTTATACGCGGGTCGGCGCAAGAAGAAGAAATTCAGCTTTTTGCGACGGAGTATCGAGAGGGCAAAACGGTCGAGCCCGTTTTCCTCGCACCATCACCTGAGTTGCATATGAAGCGTTTGTTGGGTATTGGTATGGAGCGTATTTACCAGATTACCCGTTCATTTCGCAATGGCGAAATTGGGCCGCTGCACAATCCCGAATTCACGCTTTTGGAATGGTATCGAGCTTATGGCAGTTATGAAGAAATAATGGACGATGTCGAGTGTTTGCTCGTATATGTTGCCGAAAAAACCACGGGAAAGTCGAGTGTCTTTCGGCAGGGGAAGCAGATAGAGCTATCATCTTGGAAGCGGATAAGTGTACACGAGGCCTTCTTGCGATGGGCCAATATTGACTTAGGGCTTTGCAACGAGGCGGAACCGCTATTTCTTCGGGCGAATGAACTCGGTTATGGCAGCGCGAATCCCGAAGATACTTGGGCGGATTTGTTCCATAAGATACTCGTGGAAATGGTCGAACCCGAATTGGCATGTTTGGGGGCTGTGCACCTTGTGGATTACCCTAGGCAACTAGCCGCACTGGCAAAACAGAAAGAGGGGCAACCTGCTGTGGTTGAACGGGCGGAGGCGTATATCGGCGGGGTGGAGCTGACGAACGGATATACGGAATTAAACGATCCTGCTGAACAACGCAGGCGTTTTGCTCAAACCAATCAGCGCTCAGTGGCTGATTGGGTGCCGGCTGACGAAGACTTCCTCGTTGCTATGGAGCGTGGATTTCCCCCTGCAGGAGGGGTCGCACTCGGTATCGACCGTTTGCTTATGTTGATAGCAGGAGCAGATAGCTTGGATGAGGTGATTGCTTTCCCAGCGGTGGGCTAATTTTCTACAGCTGTCACGCGATCATGCTCCGAGAGCAATAGGGCGTCGATTAGGCCAAAGTCAATGGCTTCTTCGGGCGATAGAAAGTAGTCGCGTTCGGTCACTTGCTCGATGCGTTCGAGGGATTGGCCCGAATCTTGCACGATGATCTGATTGAGCCGGTTGCGCCATTCCATGATCTCTCGGGCGTGTATTTCTATGTCCGAAGCCTGGCCATGCACTCCTCCCCAGGGTTGGTGCAGCATTAACCGGGAATGGGGCAGGGCATGACGTTTGCCCTTGGTGCCGCCAGCGAGGAGGATCGCGCTCATACTATAGGCTTGGCCTATGCAAAGGGTCGCCACATCGCATGGGATATATTTCATTGTGTCGTAGATCGCCAACCCTGCGGTGAGACTACCGCCGGGGCTGTTGATATAGAGTGAAATGTCTTTCTTGGGGTCTTCCGATGTCAGAAAGAGCAATTGCGCTACGATGAGGTTGGCTTCGTGGTCGTCTATTGGAGTGCCAATAAAGATGATCCGCTCCTTGAGTAGACGGGAGAAGATATCATAGGCGCGCTCTCCGCGGCCGGTTTGTTCGATAACTGTGGGTACAATTGCCATAGATTATTTAGTCGCGTATAGGTGAGTGAAATTGTATAGAATTACTATACGCGATACCTACTTTAGTGTCAATGGGATGTGGACGATCATGGTCTAATCGTCTTTCGTTGACAGTGTAATTCACACACTTTAGATTGTGGCTTAAACTCCGTTATATCACTGTACTATAATGAAAAATAATGTATAAAACCTTAACTTTATCAGTGAGAATCCTACCAATCGTGGAGGTTATTTAGGTTTTATGCTGGTAGGCATTACAGGAGGGATCGGTTCGGGCAAATCCGCTTTCTCGGGATTGCTGGTTGATCGCGGCGCGCTCGGAGTCGATGCCGATCTAGTCGCGCGGGAAGTGGCGGACGATCCAGCGGTTATCCAGCAGTTGCAAGAGACTTTTGGCGAAGATTTGCTCGATAATGAGGGTACGTTGGATCGGCGCGAGTTGGGCCGAAGGGCATTTGTATCTGATCAAGGTAGTCAGCGACTTGAGGAGATCATGCGGCCTCCGTTGGCGCACGCGATATGGCGCAAACTTGAACAGGCCTTGCAGAGCGCTGGTCGTGGGGTCGTCGTATTTGATGCATCGCTGATTTACGAGTGGGGTTCCGAGGCGCGTTTTGATCGAGTCGTGGTAGTGGATGCCGATGAGGAAATACGCGTGGCGAGGGCGTTGGCGCGTGGCGGTTTGCAAGAGGCGGAGATAAGGGAGCGGATGGCGCGGCAGATGGACCCCTCAGAAAAAAAAGCGCGTGCCGACTATGTCGTCGACAATAATGGGAACCTAGGCGACCTTGCGGTGCAAGCGAATCGATTGTGGGGGGAATTAACCCTCGCAGCAAAGGAGAGCTAGCAATGGGGGTAGAGGCGGCACCGTTACGACGAACTCCCCTATATGAAGCCGCGATCGCAGCCAGTGGGCGTATGGTGCCATTCGGAGGGTGGGAAATGCCTGTGCAGTTCGAGGGCATTGGGGTTGAGCACAAGGCGGTTCGCGAGCAAGCTGGTTTGTTCGATATTTCGCATATGGGGCAATTCCTGCTCGCAGGGGAGAGTGCTGCGGAGTTTCTCGATTATCTGCTCCCCGGAAGAATCAGCCGATTGCTTATTGGCCAAATGCTCTATGCGCCGATGTGCAATGAAGAAGGAGGGTGCATTGACGATGCAGTGGTCTATCGGTTGGCTGAGCACGAGTTCCTACTGGTGGTCAATGCGAGTAGGATCTATGATGATTGGCATTGGATCGCCAGATGGGCGACGGGAAAAACAAGGTTGCAAATTGATAATTTGAGCGATAAAAAGGCGATGTTGGCGCTACAGGGGCCCGAGGCTCGACGAATAGTAACAACAATAGCTGGAGCTGAAGTGGGCGATTTGCGCTATTATCATTACATGCAAGTCGAGATCGAAGGAGCTGACGTGCTGGTCAGCCGAAATGGCTATACGGGTGAGGACGGTTTTGAGATAATATGCGATGTAGGACGTGCCAATGATTTGTGGTCTCATTTTATCGCGACTGGAGCTCTCCCGTGTGGTTTAGGGGCACGGGATACTTTGCGCACAGAAATGGGTTTTTGCCTCTATGGCCATGAGCTGACCGAAGAGGTCAGCCCCTTGCAGGCGGGACTGGGCTGGACGATAGACTGGGACAAGAATTTTATCGGAGCGAAGGCTTTGTCCGATCAACGCAAAAAGGGGGACTATCGCAGGTTGAGGGGGTTTCGGCTGTTGGAAAGAGGTATTCCCCGTCCCGATTACTTGGTCGTCGATGGACAAGGTAAAGCGATTGGAAAGGTGACGAGTGGCACTCATTCGCCAACACTTAAGCAAGGGATTGGCCTGGCCTACTTAGACCGCGGGGCCGCTAAACTCGGTACCCAGATCCATATTGATATGCGGGGCAAAAAGAGATTGGCCGAAGTGGTGAGATTGCCGTTTGTGCCTTCTGGTGTTAAGAGGGTGAATTAAGGAGAAGGGCGATGTCTGACGGTTTGCATGATGAAGATTCGTTTGTTCGCCGGCATAATGGACCGAGGGGGGACGATGTGACTGCGATGCTCGGGGCGGTCGGTGTAGACGATTTACATCAGCTTATCGCAGAGACTGTTCCGGGGTCGATCAGGATGGAAGGCGAGTTGGAACTCGGCGATGCGGTGGGAGAGTATGAGTTATTGCAGAAGTTGCGGGGCTTGGCGGCAAAGAACAGTGTCTGTCACAGTTATATCGGCATGGGCTATTCTCGCTGTATAACTCCACCGGTTATACAGCGCAATATTTTAGAGAATCCCGGCTGGTACACGCAATATACCCCATATCAATCCGAAATTGCTCAAGGTCGGCTCGAAGCGTTATTGAACTTCCAAACCATGGTATGTGATCTGACGGGCTTTGAATTGAGCAATGCTTCCTTACTGGATGAAGCCACAGCTGCTGCCGAAGCTTTGTCGATGCTCAGGGCGGTGCAGAAGAAAAATCAAAGCAATCGCGTATTCGTTTCCGCTGCTTGCCATCCGCAAACGATCGCCGTAGTCCAGGTCAGGGCGGCAGCCCGTGGGTGGGAGGTGGTTGTCGGCGATCATCGCGAATACGATTTCAACGACGGGGTATTTGCGGCTCTGCTTCAATATCCAGCAACAGATGGAGCCCTATGGGAATACGAAGATTTTTGTACTCGGGCCCATGAGCAGCAAACCTTGGTATGCGTGGCTACTGACCTGCTCGCCTTATGCTTGTTGCGACCACCGGGGGAATATGGGGCTGATGTCGCGGTGGGTAGTAGCCAGCGATTGGGAATGCCCATGGGGTATGGTGGCCCGCATGCGGCGTTTTTCGCGACCCGGGCGGAGTATCGCCGCCAAGTGCCAGGGCGCATAATTGGTGTCAGCGAAGATATCCAGGGTAAGCCGGCTTTGCGGATGGCGTTGCAAACTCGAGAGCAGCATATCAAGAGGGAAAAGGCGACCAGCAACATATGTACAGCGCAAGTCTTGCCTGCAGTTGTAGTAAGCATGTACGGGGTTTATCATGGCCCGGAGGGGTTGCAAGGGATCGCCAATAAGATACATGGGCTAACGGTGCAATTGGCCCAAGGACTTGAACGCGCAGGCTGCCACGTCGTACATGACCGGTTTTTCGATACGCTGAGAGTGGCCGTTGGTGCGCAGGCCGTTGAGATTATGCAGCAAGCTCGGGAGGTGGGGATCAACTTTCGCGATTTGGGGGAAGGGGATTTGCTCATTGCGCTTAACGAAGCGACGCAAGGCGCCGACTTGGTGCAAATTCTGAAATTATTCGGGGGCGAGGTTTTTGTCGAGGAAACGGAAGGAGCCGTTGCCCTGGATTCGGCCCAGGTGCGCGAATCTAGTTTTATGCAGCACCCTGTTTTTGCCAAGTATCATTCCGAAACCGAGATTTTGCGTTATATGCATCGGCTTGAATCGAAGGATTTATCCCTGGTCCATTCGATGATACCGCTTGGGTCTTGTACTATGAAACTCAACGCAACGGCGGAAATGATGCCGATAACCTGGACTGAATTCGCAGATGTGCATCCCTTCGCACCAGTAGACCAGGCTAGGGGGTATGCCGAGGTCTTCAATGAACTCGAGCACATGTTGCGCGAAATTACCGGTTTTCAAGGTGTGTCCCTACAACCGAATGCGGGTTCGCAGGGTGAATATGCCGGTTTGCTCGTCGTGCGGAAATACCACCAGACGAAGGGGGAGGGCCAGCGCGATATCTGCCTTATCCCGGCTTCAGCCCACGGTACGAACCCGGCGAGTGCGGTGATGGCGGGGTTGCGGGTCGTCGTCGTCGCATGTGACGAGCAGGGAAATATCGACCTCAAGGACCTGCGGGCTAAAGCGGTGGAATATAGCGAGCGTCTTGCGGTGTTGATGGTCACTTACCCTTCGACGCACGGTGTTTTTGAAGAGGAAATTCGCCAGATTTGCACCGCTGTGCATGAAGTGGGAGGCCAGGTCTATATGGACGGAGCGAATATGAATGCTCTGGTGGGACTGTGCCGGCCGGCGGAAATCGGCGTCGACGTCTGCCATTTAAATTTGCATAAGACCTTTTGCATTCCACACGGCGGCGGCGGACCGGGTATGGGGCCTATAGGCGTTGCAGGACATCTCGTGGCTTTTTTACCGAATCACCCGATGGTCGAAATGGGGGGGGAATCTTCGATTGGGCCTATTGCTGCAGCCCCATGGAGCAGTGCATCGATACTATTGATTTCATGGTCGTATTTGAAACTGATGGGCAATGGGGTAACTGAGGCGACTAAAATGGCTATTCTCAATGCCAATTATATAAGCAGTCTTCTTGAGCCGTATTATCCGATTCTCTACAAGGGCCGCAAGGGCCGCGTTGCTCACGAATGTATACTGGATCTGCGTTGGGCGCGGGATGCGGCAGGAATCAGTGTTGAAGACGTGGCCAAAAGATTAATCGATTATGGTTTTCACGCACCGACCGTTTCTTTTCCCGTCGCCGGTACGCTTATGGTCGAACCGACCGAAAGCGAATGCAAAGCCGAGATCGATCGTTTTTGCGAGGCGATGATATCTATCCGCGAGGAAATTCGGCAAATCGAGAATGGGGTGTATCGTCGGGATGACAATCCGATCGTACACGCCCCGCACCCCCTTGATGTCGTGCTGGCGGAGGACTGGAATAGGCCTTATTCTAGGGAGGTTGCTGCCCGGCCTGCCCCCTGGCTTTTTGAAAGCAAATTTTGGCCGGCGGTGGGGCGTTTGGATAACGCTCGCGGAGATCGAAACCTGGTCTGTTCCTGCCCCGCCGTCGAAGATTATTGAAAATTGAAAGAGGAGTGATCGATGGCTAAGAAGCGTGCGGTGATAACTGGGATTACCGGTCAAGATGGATCATACCTGGCCGAATTCTTGTTGGAGAAGGATTATGAAGTTTTCGGGCTGATACGTCGCAGCAGCACGGTTAACTTTGAACGGATCAGTCATCTGCAAGACAAGCTCGAACTGATCTCGGGCGATCTATTGGACCAGAAATCCCTGGTTACGGCATTGCAGACCGCCAAGCCACATGAAGTATACAACCTTGGCGCGCAATCTTTTGTGCCGGCTTCGTGGGAGCAGCCGATGCTGACGGGGGAAATTACCGGTCTGGGCGTTACCCGTATGTTGGAAGCGATACGCACGACCGATGAAGAAATCCGCTTTTACCAGGCCAGCACCAGTGAGTTGTTTGGCAAAGCACAAGAAACCCCGCAGAGCGAAACGACTCCTTTTTATCCTCGATCGCCTTATGGCGTGTCTAAACTCTACGCGCACTGGATCACGATAAACTATCGCGAGAGCTTCGATATGTTCGCATGTGCTGGGATCCTTTTTAATCACGAATCCCCTCGTCGTGGTTTGGAATTTGTCACTCGCAAAATCACCCACGCAGTAGCCCGTATCAAACACGGTATAGACGAGGAATTGCGTTTGGGTAACCTAGACGCGCGCCGTGATTGGGGGTTTGCCGGCGATTTTGTTCAGGCGATGTGGTTAATGCTGCAACAGGACAAACCCGATGATTTTGTTATTGCCACCGGCGAAACGCGGACGATCCGCGAGTTCTGCCAAGTCGCCTTTGACCGGGCGGGTTTGGATTGGGAAAACTACGTGGTAGTCGACGAGCGTTTTTTTCGCCCGGCTGAGGTCAATATCCTCTTGGGCGACGCGGCTAAAGCCAGTGAAACGCTAGGTTGGAAGCCGGAGACCAGTTTCGAGAAGATGGTCCAATTGATGGTGGACCACGATTTGGAGATGGTAGCCAAGCAGAGTGAGTAGACTATCGGTCCGGTTATTTACCTATTGTATCGGGTTGGCCGGAGTATTTTGCAGTTGTAGTGAAGAAAAGAAGCGGCCAGTGCTCGACGCGGAAACACTACGTCAAGTACTGGCCGTTCCGCATTTCCGCAATCCCCTTGCGGCGACCATTGTCGAGCGTTGGACCCAAAGGGATCTGGTCTTCGAAAAAGTCCGTTTCCAGGGCCGCTACGGCGATTGGATTCCCGCCTTGGTAGTTTATTCCCAAATGGCCTTGTCTAGGCCTCTACCCGTTATTTTATGTATGCCCGGCAGTCCAAATGTCAAAGAGGATTTGCTCCAGCCGATGGATCTGTTGCCGCGGTGGGCGGATAAGGGTTTTTTCGTCGTCAGCATTGATCGACCTTATCACGGGGGACGGGAAGGTGATCTGAACCAGGCGCTAAAGGAAAAAGGGATCGTAAAGGTCTGGGGCGAATATGTCTACGACCTGATGCGGACGATCGACTATCTCGAAACCCGCCCAGAGGCCGATGTGGACCGCCTTGGTATGGTGGGTTTGTCGATGGGGGGGATGGAGGCGCTGTTGATGGGAGCGTTAGATGATCGGGTGGATGCAGTCGTTTCGATTGCAGGGCAGTTAGACTGGCAAGAGATTTTTGCCGCAGGGTCTTGGAAGACCATTTTTCGTGGGTTGGATCTACGGCACCGCCTCGTGCGCCTGGAAGCCAGCGCCGAAGACGCACGGGCCGCATTTGAGCAAAAATACCCGGGCTTGGCCATTGTAGATGCGACGATCGTCGCACCACTATTGCACGGGAAGCCACTATTGTTGGTGGTCGGAGAGAATGATCCCTATATACCTCTCGCTGCGGCGCGGAACACATATTTGTCGGCCGAGCCAGTATATAAGCTACAAGATGTGGCCGACCATCTCGAACTCTGGGAAGTCCCCGCTGTGGGGCACAGCTTTACCAGGGCCATGCAAGAGCGGGCCTTGGCTTGGTTTATCCATTGGCTTTAGGGACTATTTGCTTGTGCCGCGGTATCGACGGCTAAATTTGAGAATTTGACCGCAGATTGTTTGAATGGCCCTTATATCGCGGATTTCCATATCTATTTTATTAAAAAAACGCCGCAGGACTTTGTTAAAATGCTCAGGGTCCTCGTTGTAGGGTATAAAGTCGATATCATCCAGTGCATGTCGGATATTGGCGTACATCTGCTCGCGCTGAGCAGAACTGGCCAGTTGCAATTCGGGTTTGGCAGGGGGGGCGGTATTACTACTGGCTATGTAGAGCGAGTAAGTTAATAAGAGAACCGCGTGTGAAAGATTGAGGGAGGGGTAGTCAACGGCGGTGGGAAATCGCAGTAGCTGATGGCATAACATAAGCTCGTCTTGCCAGAGGCCATCCTTTTCACGGCCGAATACGAGGGCTATTTGGCGATCGTGAACGAGGTTCGCCAATTGGCTGACAACGGGGTCTGGGGAGGTGACAACATCGCGGAATTTTCCGACTCGATGGGTCGTGCCAACGACGGTATGGCATTCAGCGACCGCGGTGGCAAGATCGGGGCAAATTCGACAATTGTCGAGTATATCCCCCGAGCCATGGGCGAATCGGCGGGCTTCGATGGTGTCCCAATTGCCGGGCTTGACCAATGTCAGTCGTTCGATTCCGGTTGTTTTTAACACTCTTGCGGTGGCGCCGATATTGCCGGGCGTGCCCGGTTCGACGAGGACGACCTGCACATTGTTCATTGGATTCATAGGGCAATAGTCATTTGCGGTTTCGGGTAAATGGGACTGGGCTTCTAAGCGGTTGGCAGGCTGGTAATCACCTTATGCCAAGACGAATAAAAAGAAAGTAAATATAGGGATATTGCGAACCGTGATATAACGCGAATAAAACGATCCTGGCAAAGTGCGCATGGGTATAGCTTTTGTTAAAGTTTATTTTTGATCAAAGGTCTTGTTTTCGCTTGCTCTTTCGGCACGACACTTGTAACTTTCCGGAAAGGGCTGATATAAAATATATCGGTCCTACTGTGGCGAACTTAGAGGAGCCCCCTTGATCCTCTGATTATTTCCCGGCCAATGGCCATTTTCTACTTCGAAGAACTGGGGCGTTCTTCAGGGAGACCGATTTTTCACCCTACCTGTTTCACTTCCTAAAAACCACATCCACTTATTGAGCTGATGCATCTTTGTGATGGTGCGCCCTAACCGGTTAAAGCTCTGCGTCCGCTTATGACGCGCTAAGCCTACTTCATGGCTTTGCACGTATGTTTTTGGGGCAGAGCAGGTTATGGCACTACTGTAAATAGATGCACTAGGCAAACTATCTCTGCGGAGTAGGTTCGTTCATGCGCGAGAGTTTATGGGGCCGTGTATACCATATAGCTAGCCCCTACAAGATGCGAATGGTCGTTTCGATGGCGACCTTGTTGGTGCTGACCGGCTTGGGGCTATTGTCGCCGATTTGGATGTCGATACTCATCGCTGAAGCTCTGCCGGGTGGTGACCGAGAATTGTTCATTCACTGTATACTAATCCTCGCAGGAATCCACATAATTACGAGTTTATTCTCGTTCATTTATTCGTATCAAATGAGGATTTTGGGGGGGCGCCTGGTTTTCGATTTGCGTCGCAGGATGTATGACCATTTACAGAAATTATCGTTGGGTTATTACGAGTCGAGAAGCTCCGGCGAGATAATCTCTCGCATGATGAACGACGTCAATGCCGTAACCTCGCTATTGACTGGTACGGTGTTGAATACGGTGATATCCTCCTTTAAAGCCCTTGCACTTATCGGGGTGCTGTTCTACTACAATGTAACGGTGGCTACCGTGGCCATCGCCGTATTGCCCCTGCATTTCCTCGGTTATTTTTTCTTTCGCGCCCGCATTTCCCACCTGTCGTGGCAATCTTCCGAAAAAATGGCGCAAATTTACGGCAAGGTCAGCGAAGTCTTTGGTGCGATTAAGATGGTCAAATCCCATTCGGGCGAAAGGCGCGAAAGCCGTTCATTGATTTCGCAAATGCGCGAAAGCTACGAGATCGACTTGCATTCAGGTAATCTATCCAAGATCTGGGGGCAGGCTACAGGAAATATCAGCTATGCGGGCGAGGTTTTAGTTATGCTCGTCTGCGGTTTCGCCGTTTTGGGACAGGAATTGACGCTGCAAAAATATATCATGCTGATGAGTTATGTGGCGATGCTCTACGCGCCGATCTCAGAATTAATCGGCGTGGTGCAACAGATTCTTCCGGCCAAGGTGGGCATCCGCCGGGTTTTTGAGGTCTTGGATACCGCCCCGGAAGTTGTCGACCTACCTGATGGGCTGCGCGGGACTCTGCGCGGAGATATTGAATTTCGCAATGTTTCATTTGCCTATGCGCAGGGTGATCAGGTTTTGCGCAATGTCAGTTTCGCAGCACAAAATGGCGAGGTTGTCGCCTTTGTCGGCCCGAGCGGCTCCGGCAAGACGACGATAGCCAATCTGATCGCCCGCTTTTACGATCGGAATGAAGGCCAGATACTGATCGACGGTCGCGATATCCAAGAATACCAGCTGCGGACCTTGCGGGACCAGACCAGTATGGTCTTGCAAGAGACCTACCTATTTCGCGGGACCTTACTCGATAATATTCGCTATGGCAAGCCGGACGCGACGATGGAAGAGATTGAGACGGCCGCCAGGCAAGCGAATGCCCACGAATTCATCTGCACGCTGCCCGATGGTTATCGGTCGATCCTCGGCTCCAATGGTACCCGGTTATCGGGCGGGCAGCGGCAACGGATTGCGATCGCCCGCGCGCTGATCCGCGATCCGAAGATTCTCATCTTAGATGAGGCGACCTCGGCCTTGGATACGGTCTCTGAAGCCAAGGTCCAAGAGGCACTTCAGCATCTGATGAAAGACCGGACCACCTTTGTTATCGCGCACCGACTCTCCACCATAAAAAATGCGGACAAAATCGTTGTTCTCAATGAAGGCCGAGTCGAGGGAATTGGCTCGCATGAAGCCCTATTTGCCGAAGACGGCCTCTATCGCGAGCTCTATGACCCAGAATGGGCTAAGAAACGCAGTACGCTCCGTGAGGAGCGGATTCGGCGGCTGGCAGAAGTCGCTTAGGAGAAATGTTATGATTATGGATAAACGCAATGCAATGCCTGTTATTTTCGATATCACCGCCCACTGCGAACCTAGTGCGCATTTCAAGTTCACGCGCCGCATTCGCAACGATTTTGATGTGCTCGCTGGTGAATACGCGCAATCCACTTGGATGCTCGGTTCCTATGGCGGCAAGGCACGCCTGCAGACCGACGTGCAGGGAATCGGAGTCGCCACAAGGATGGAGGTTGGGCGGCTTTCTTTGCGGCAGGGGCGACGTAAGGGGCTGGTGCAAAACGCGTTCGAGTTTTTTCGCGAAGCTTGCGCCAAGGGGCTGGGCTCTGGGCCGGTAGAACGCATTTTAATGGGTTTCCCCAATGCCAGTGATAGGCCGCAAGAGCGCGAATTGATTCGGCAGGCGTATGTAGAAGCCTTTAAAGAGGAGTGTGCGTTTCTCAGTCGAGAACAGAATTTGCTCGAATTGGGACATTGCACTGTATTCCAAAGTGTGGTGCAATACCTGCGTGAAGATGGGCTCTACCACAGCGCTCATCGCGATAATATAGAACAGGTCCAACGCCATCTGCACCAGGAAGTTGGGCGTTATGAAAACCACAAGTTCTACGTCCGCCCAGAAAAGGCGGACGGGCCCGTGCCCAAGCTGGATTTTTGTTATACTGGGGATCGTGCTGACCGGGGGGTCGAAGCTTATATCGAAGGCTATACTGAGGTGTGTCCAGAATTCGTTGACCCCGTAGATTTTCGTCGCGATCGAAGTCGGTATGTGCGTCTGAAGGACTACGAACGCGCGAGCCGCCGCTTTGGCGGGCTCTGGGTATTACAGGGCGATCTAGTGCGGTTTCTGTCTCCGCCGCAAATCGGCATATTATATCTATTCTTCAACGAGGATTTACAACCAGCGTTAGATGCGTATTTTAGTTGGGAACAGTTGCGTGCTTTACAGGAGGGGTCACAGCACATCGATCCTTCTTTGCGCTATTCGCCGACATTCCTCGAGGTGGTGCTCGAGGGGATGACGCGGGGCGGTTTCCTCGTCGAGAGAGACGGGGCCTACAGGCTATCCCCCAATTTTGCCGGTTTCCAGCACGTTTCATTTTACGAGTTGGGCGAATACGGGAGAGTAAATCAATAATGAGGTAGAAGTCTCAGATGCAGCCAGCTGGCGAATTAACCCATATTCCACTCGCCACCGGCGTTTTTTTACATTTGCATCGCGTCCCGTTATATAAAACCGTCAGAATAGATATCTGTATCGGGGAGCAACTCCGCCAGGGCCGCAATTCACGATTGGCTTTAATCAGCCGTCTATTGGAGCGGGGCACCCGTAGTCTTCCCGATCTGCAAAGTCTCAATCGCTTTATCGATGAACTCTACGGGGCGCATTATTACGCTGTAGTGGATAAGCTGGGTGAATATCAGTTTATACGTTTATGCCTTGAACTCATCGATGAGAAATACCTCGCCAATTCCGATAAGGGTATTTTTTCGCGGGGACTGCTTTTTCTTCGCGAAATTCTGCTCGCTCCCGCAGGAGATGGCAGGCAATTCAAACCCGACTACCTAAGCCAGGAAAAACACTTTCTCTCCCGCCAGATTTTGGATTCCTTTAACGATAAGACCGAGTATGCACAGCAGCGGTGTATTGAGGAAATGTGCCGTGGGGAATCAATCGCCTTGTCTGCCTTTGGCGACCCGGGAGATTTTGCTG